>Ga0209290_1000492_pt1 | contig 27970 bp, 26 predicted proteins | sample EN1Hudsemesocosm_2_FD_184632 | JGI IMG/M metagenome (GOLD analysis project Ga0209290, IMG submission 184632) | Methane-oxidizing microbial communities from mesocosms in the Hudson Canyon - EN10B Hudson Canyon (SPAdes) (version 2) | ecosystem: Environmental > Aquatic > Marine > Cold seeps... | reverse complement strand
CCTTTAATGCCTAGTCAATGCAGGAATACTGAAAATGGATTTTGAAGCAAAAGAATACACCCCCAAACCTTTTGAGTTTTCTGGTAAGTCGGGGGAGTTCTTTGGTATTTGGATCGTCAATATTGCCTTAACTATCCTGACGCTAGGCATATATTCTGCCTGGGCTAAGGTTCGAACCAATCAATATTTTTATGGTAATACTGCATTAGATGGCAGTGCCTTTCAGTATCTTGCGACTCCGATGCAAATTTTAAAAGGCCGCATGATTGCGTCTGTCTTTTTTGGTATCTATTACTTCCTGACGACTATTTTCCCACTATGGGGACTCGGTTTTACCGCTCTGCTGGTGCTAGTCATTCCAGCCATTATCGTATTATCACTATCATTTCGCATGCGCAATACTGCTTATCGAAACGTCAACTTCCGCTTTGATCGAAACTTCAAACAAGCTTATTTAGTATATGCAGGCCCTGCCCTTGTTTTCGTGATATTGCTCGCCCTGTCTTTTGCCATGGCAATTCCGGAAGACACCGAAAACTTTAGCGGCATTGAGATCACTCAACAATCCGAAAGTTCTGAGAGTTTGGGGAACAGTGAAAGCAGCGAGAGCACTGAAATTTCCTTAAATAGTGAAGAGCTTGAACCACCTATCGCATTCTTTGCCATACTAATTTTAATGTTTACTGCTCTGCCTTTCTGGGAATACTTAAAGACCCACTTTTTAGTCACCAATACGCGTTTTGGCACCAGCCCCTTTAATTTTGAAGCGAAAGCCAGTAACTTCTACAAACTGTATCTACTCGCCTTTTTAATTTTTGCCTGCGTTCTATTTATATTTGGCTTTGCTGTAAAAGAATTTACTTCGTTTAACCCTGATAGCCCAGAACTTACGGCAGGGCTTTCCTCCCTGATTCCAGTTATTGGCGGGATATTTTTTTACTTCTGGGCTTTTGCTTACATCCAAACGAAACGCGCCAATCTAATTTATAATCACCTCAGCATCGATAATATGCAAATGGATAGTCAACTGACAGTCACGTACATGTTCTTCTTGTACATCACCAATACACTCGCCATATTAGTCAGCCTCGGCCTACTTATTCCCTGGTCAATGATCAGAACAGCCCGCTATCGCGCCAGCACGTTAACCTTATTGAGTGATACCAATCTTGAGTTATTTGTGGCTGACCAGCAACAAGAGCTCAGTGCACTTGGCGAAGAACTAGGGGAAGTTTTCGATATTGAAATCGGCATTTAAACCCGTACTTAATCATGCATAAAAATTCTGGAAGATAAACGTGAAAGTACAGGGCTACTTATATAAGGGCGACAACTCGCAACGCCATTCTGCTGAGCTCGTGTATTCATCAACGGGTAATTTAAGCTGTGTTTTGGAAGGTCACCTTGCTTTCGCTGCACCAATTTCTGAGGTGACTATTTCTGACCGAATTGGTAATACCCCTCGCTTTATTCACTTCCCGAATCAAGCCAAATTTGAAAGCGATGATAACCAATGCATAGATGACATTGTAAAGACCTCATCTATGCATGGTTTCATCAAACCCTCGCTAATTAATCGTTGGGCACATTCACTGGAAAGCAGTTATAAGGTCATCGCTTTTACCTTAGTCACCGTCATACTTTCAAGCTGGGCCTTCGTGCAATATGGACTCCCCCAATTCAGTAAAGAATTGGCGATGCTATTGCCCGCAGAGGTCGCGACAAAAATAGGCCACGGCAGCCTTGATTTGTTGGATGACAGTATTATGAAAGACAGTGAATTATCTGAAGAACGCCAACAAGCGCTGCGCCATCAATTTGAGCAAATAAAGCCCAAATATAAGAATGAAAACCACATAGCTTTGGACATCGTTTTTAGACAAAGCGAAGCGATAGGCGCTAATGCTTTTGCCCTACCCTCAGGCACTATACTGTTTACCGATGAAATGATTGCATTAGCAGAAAATGATAAAGAACTTCAAACCATTATGCTGCATGAAATTGGTCACATAGAAAATAGGCACAGCCTACAACAGCTTATTCAGCAATCAAGCTTGGCCTTATTCGTCATATTGGTAACGGGTGATGTATCCACCACCAGTTCACTCATTCTTGCCCTTCCAAGCTTATTACTGAATGCGCAATTTTCTCAAGGCATGGAAATAGAAGCTGACCAGTTCGCACTCGAGCGACTTAAAGAAAACAACTTAACAGGACAACATTTCGCAGCCATAATGAAGCGACTTGAAGCCAGTCATTCAGAAAAAGTTAAACATAAAGAAGCAAAGCCAGAAAGCAATCAGACATTAGGTAAAATCAGCAATTACTTCTCAAGCCATCCGGCGACCGAAGAAAGAATAAAGCGCTTTGAAGCTGTGCACTAGATTTACAAAGACTATTTGCAAAAACTAGCCGTCAAACTCAACGCTATAACTTAACGGCGCCCCAGGTTTCACGCTGCCACTGACGCGCATATACACCACCCTGACCAATACGCGAAAAAGAAAACAGCAACCAAATCAAAATTAAGGGAGGCTGGTAATAGGTGACAGCCACCAACCCTGCAGGGAAAAACACCAACCACTGAAAGATCAGACTGGTTTTTAAAACCACCTTAACATCACCACTGCCCAGCAAGGCATTCATTAAAATAACCCCCATTACATCGACAAAAATAACACCTCCCGTTATTTTCAAGGGCATCAGTGCTGCATTAATGGTTTCGAGATCTTGAGTGAAAAAATACAAAATTGACTCGGCAAAAACGGTTAAAAACAAACCCAAAGTGAGTGTTATTGCGCCCCCTACTTTCACCACATCATAGGCCCACTGTTTTGCACTTGCCTTATTCTGTTCGCCTAAACTTTTACTCACTAAAGTGGTGGCAGCCATACCAAAACCAAAACCGGGCAAAATACACAGCATCAAAATATTGATCAGAATATTTAAAGCTGCCACTTCTTCGACCCCAATACGGCCCGCCATCCAAAAGAGGCTACTAATACCCACTGCAATCATAAACTGCTGCAGACCCGCGGGTAGCGTTAGTTTAAGCACACTGAACAAATCAGACAAGCTGGGCTTCAGCCTAAATAGACGCAGATGTTTCAAACCAAACACACTTAAACCCAGGTATAACAAACTACCAGCGACTGTCGCCAATGTACTCGCCAACGCTGCGCCATCGGTTCCCATGGCCGTGAAACCAAGGTGACCAAAAATAAGAATATAGTTTAAACCGATATTCAATACATGAATAAAGACTAGCGAAAACATATAATATTTAGGCTGACTAATACCATTAAAGTAACCGCGATAGGCATAGTTAATACCCATAAAAATCATCGAGAACATTCTGATTTCCCAATAGGATGAGCCCAACTCTATCATGCCAGCATCAGAGTTTAAAAAAGCGAACAAGGTCGGTATAAAGGGGTAAATCAAAGCGGACATCGCGGCCCCCAAAATAATCGCAATAATAAAACCCGCATAAATTGAAACGCCCGCTTGTTCGAGCTGACCTTCACCTACGCGCCGCGCGGCGATCGTCTGCACGCCGCTGGACAAACCCAGTACTAAAGCCTGAGACATAAAGACCGCAAAACTCCCGACCCCGACGGCAGCCAAGGCCGTTGCACCGAGATGGCCAACCATCGCGGTATCGGCAATATTCAGAATATTCTGGGAAATCATGCCGCCTATAATAGGCAATGAGAGTAAGATAATTTGTTTGAATCGATCGAGCGTTATCATTATTTTTATTCTTTAAGTTAATGTTGATACATATTTTGAAACTCATAATCACATGTCACTTCGTCATCTACTAGACAATAAAATGATTTAGATAATTTCATTCTTGGCGATGGAGGCTGTTTTCGTTAAAGTAGCACAATATAGTTTGTACCGCCTTCAAGCCATGTCACCTTAAAATAGTGTCGCCCTCAAGCAGTACCAACAACAAACCATACAACTTTTTACCTTATTTATTGAGATTTCATATGAGTCAGTTCTGGAGCCCTATCGTTCACACCCTTACCCCTTATGTACCGGGTGAACAACCAAAGGTCACTAATCTGATCAAACTCAATACCAATGAAAACCCTTTTGGGCCATCAACAAAAGTTCTTGCCGCGCTTGAAGCAGAAGCCAATGACAACTTACGCCTCTATCCTGACCCTAATGCCAGCGAGTTAAAAACCGCGATTGCTGATTATTATGATATCAAGGTTGAGCAAGTATTTGTCGGCAATGGCTCAGATGAAGTACTGGCTCATACTTTTATGGGACTTTTAAAGCAGGATAAACCACTGTTTTTTCCTGACATTTCGTATAGCTTTTATCCGGTTTATTGCGGTTTATATGAAATTGAATCAGAACTCATCCCTTTAACTGGAAACTTTGAGATCAAACTAGGTGATTACAATAAGCCCAATGGCGGCATTATTTTCCCTAATCCGAATGCCCCTACCGGACGTGTTCTGCCTTTGAGTGAAATTGAAGTCCTGCTTAAATCCAATACTGAATCAGTAGTAGTGGTCGATGAAGCTTATATCGATTTTGGGGGTGAAACGGCGATTGCTTTAATCGACCAATACCCTAACCTGTTGGTTATTCAAACTTTATCTAAGTCACGATCATTAGCGGGTTTACGTGTTGGCTTTGCGGTAGGTCACCCAGATTTAATTGATGGCTTGGAGCGCATTAAAAACAGCTTTAACTCCTACCCGCTTGACCGCTTTGCTATTCGAGGTGCAGTAGTCGCCTTAGAAGACCAAGAATATTTCAAACAATGTTGCGAGACCATTATTCAATCTCGTGAGACAGTCAGTCAGGCGCTCACTGAACTTGGTTTTGAGGTTATGCCTTCAGCTGCTAATTTTGTCTTCGCAAAACACAAAAATCTAGAAGCTGAAGACATTGCAGCTAAACTCCGTAAAAAATCTATTATTGTGCGTCACTTCAAACAAGAAAAGATTAAAGATTACCTGCGTATTACCATTGGCACTGAAGCTGAGTGTAAAAGCTTGATCGGCGCATTAAGCAATATCATCAAGGGTTGATATTCCGGTGCGCACAGCGCACCCTATAAGAATACGCCTCAATAATATAGGGTGCGCCGTGCGCACCGAGAGAGACGTCTTTGCACCATAGCTTGCCAGTACATTACCTCTGCTACCTGACCTTAATCATTGAGCTTTCTTCATGAGCATACCCGGCGTCGAAATCTACCGTTGTTATGATGAGCACGGGCCTATCAGTGTTTTCGAAAATGGCGCCTTACGCTATTTAGCCTTTGGTGAAGACGCCCAACAAAGCTGTATCGACACACTTAACCCTACCTCTTTGCACTATGAATATACTCAAGCGATGATGCTTGCTTTGTTATACAAACCCAAACCTAGCCATGTCACCCTACTCGGACTAGGTGCCGGCAGCTTTATTCATAGCTTTCGTCAATATGATGAGAATATCGTTCTCAATGTCGTGGAACTAAGGCAGCAAGTCGTTAAGGTCGCTAAAGATTGGTTTGGTTTATGCCCATTCCCAGAGCTCTCACTTCACATTCACGATGCCTGCGAATACATGGCTAATGACCCACAAAAAAGTGACCTTATTTTAGCGGATATTTATAATGATGACGGCATGATTGAATCACAATTAAGTCCTGAGTTTTTAAGCGACTGCTTCAATAAGCTAAATAGTGAAGGCATATTAGTATTAAACTTATGGGATCAGGGCGGTGGCAGCCACCCCCAGGCAGTACAACGAATTCGTGACAATTTTGGTGGCCATTGCATGACCTGCTTAATTGAAGACGGTAATCTTATTGCCTACGCCTTTAAAGATGGTTTGCCGCAAATAAATAGTCGACGAATACAGCCAATGGCCAAGCAACTGGCAAAGAAACTCAATATTCCTGTGCATAAGCTTTTACAGCGTTTAACTGTCGTTTAGCTGGGGAAGTATTAAGATCAAATTAGTGCGATAAAACGTAATCTTTGATCTACACTAAAAAGACTTCCTTCTCGCTTAAGTAGTTAGCTTTATTTATGTCTTTATCGAATACTTTATACCAAATCAATCAGACTGCATCTCGCGCCACTTATGGCCTGGGCTGCATTGCAATGCTGTTATCCTTACTCAGTTTCAACCCAGCTTTCGCCCAAGAAAAACTATCCCGCTCAATCGCTGAAGCCGAAACAATGCACCAGGAAGGCAAGCGTAGCCAACAAAAAATTAACAACACCCTGGATCAAAGCGAAAAGTTACTGGAAGAACATAAAAAACTGTCTTTGGCTTTAGAGCAGCTCAATATTAATTTCAGCCATAGCCAAAAAATCCGTCAACAACAAGAAATTAATAAAGAGTCTTTAACGAATCAACTGTTACAAGTTTCAAAAACCGAAAACAATATCATTCCTTTACTCTTATCGATGATTGACTGGCTCGAACAAAATATTCAAAAAGATTTGCCCTTTCACCTCATTGAGCGCAATGTCCGACTAACAACACTCAAGCAAACCTTACTGTCTCCAGAAATCGAATTAGCGGAACAGTATCGACAAGTATTGGACACCTACCAAATTGAAAGCGAGTTTGGTTACACCATTGAAACCTATCAAGAAAGCATTAAGGTGAACGGGCAGTCTATAAGGGTCGATTTACTCAGGGTCGGGCGTGTCGGTTTATACTTCCAACGCCTAGACGGGCTCGCTGGCGGCTTTTGGAATAAAAGCCAACAACGCTGGAATGAAATTGATCCTGAAAATTTGAACGATATTCAGCTAGGTATTCTTATCGCAAAGAAACAGCGCCCTCACAGCCTGCTTACTTTACCTGTATCGATTAGCACAGAGCAAAGCTCGACCGTTAGAACAGAGGGAGCTGAATAATGTTTACCCAGTTTAAAGCAGTTTATATAGCCAGCTTACTGTCATCTTTTTTATTGATGTCGACTACCTGTATTGCCTCAGACACTAATATTTCAAGTCAAACATTATCAAAACAAGCGTCTTCCGAAAAAACGTTTTCGAAAAGACAAGCCGCTGAACAAAAACTCAATCTATTATATGAGGACATGCGTCAACAACGTCGGACACAAGCCAAACTAAATGAGCAAAGAGAACAACGCTTTCTCGATGAAAAACATCAACAGCAAAACAGCCTTAAGCAACTTAAAAAACAGGTTCAAGAGAAGCAACATGCCTTAGAGCAGCTAAAAACAGATGTACAGAAAACCGGTCATGAAATAAAACAACTTAAGACCCAGCTGAATGAACGCGCCCATGCTTTAAGGGATTTATTTTCAGTCTGGAAACAAGTTGCGACAGACACGCTGGTCAATAGCCAAAACTCATTAATTAGTAGCGAGCATCCTCAACAGGTTAAGCAACTGCAAAGCATGGTAGCTAAAAAGACCTTACCAGAGTCGGTAGATCTTGATGCACTAAAAATACTGCTGCAACAAGATATTCAGCAAAGCGGTCAGGTCACAAATTTTCAAAGTTTAGTCGCATTGCCTAGCGGCGAAGCCAATACCCAAACTATTCAGCGCACCGGCCCATTCACAGCCACCGCATCCGGACGTTTTCTGCAATTCGACAGTGATCAACACAGTTTGGCAGAAGCAAGCCGTCAACCTGCTAGCCATTATCTTGATGTCATCAATGCCCAAGAGTATCAAGCTCTCAGCGCCAACTCGACTATTCCCATTGTCATTGATCCTTCTCGCGGGGTGGTGCTTGAGCGTCTGGCCCTACTACCTTCCTGGCAAGAAAGACTGCAACAAGGTGGATACATTGGCTATGCCATCATCATACTCGGCTTAATCGGTATCACCTTAGCGGCAGCTCGTTGGATTATTATCGCCCGAACAAGACATCAAATTAACCAACAAATAAAAAACCCTGAGCATATCAATACCAAAAACCCATTGGGCAAGATATTTGCGGCTTATCAAAACAGCTTACCCGCCGCCACACTCGATTCAACAGCAACTAAAAAAGTAAGCATGCTTGCTGAACCCGATACGGAAAGCCTTGAGGTTCGCTTACAGGAAATTGTGATACAGGAAATGCCAAGACTGGATAAGGGCTTAGGCGTGTTAAAGTTATTAGCTGCTGTTGCCCCTTTACTGGGTTTGCTTGGGACTGTCGTGGGCATGATCAACACCTTTCAAACCATCACCCTGGTTGGCAGTGCCGACCCTAAGTTAATGGCTGGTGGCATATCCCAGGCATTGATGACAACCGTGCTGGGCTTATTGGTTGCTGTGCCGCTGTTATTTTCACATAGTTTTGTTTCATCACGTGCCCGCTTAGTGATGGTATTTCTGAGCCAGCAGAGTTTGGGCCTGATAGCACAATCACTAGAGTCACGTTCTAGGCATCGTCAGCCTGGGAAACAAGTAGACCATAAGGCTGATTAGGCTGATGGGAATCGAACAGATACTGAATCAAATCAGCGCCTTCATTCAACAAGGTGGCAGCTTACTTTGGGCAATACTATTACTGGCCTTAACGATCTTTGCCCTGTTCTTTGAACGTATTTTGTATCTCAGGTTTATTTTTCCGACACAGTTACAGAACTGGCAAGCACAATGGATCGAGCGAGGAGATAAACAGTCTTGGCAAGCAAAGCGTATTCGTGAATCACTTTTAGCCCAAGGCCAACTGCACTTGAATCAGGCGCAATGGTTATTAAAAACCTGCGTGATGGCGAGCCCTCTACTGGGTTTAACCGGTACGGTGACAGGCATGGTATTAGTATTCGATAACTTATCTTTCACCGGAACAGGCAACCCTCGACTCATGTCATCGGGTATTTTTCAGGCCACCATTCCCACTATGGCCGGCATGTTTGTCGCAATTATCGGGATGATATTACAACAAGTTATTTCACGCATGATACGTAAACAGCAGCACCTTTTGTCAACTCAACTAACATTGACAGAAACAGGGAGGAATAAAGAAAGCTTATGAGACATCGCTTCCCCTATTTTAAAAATGATGAAGACGACATTGAAATTAATATGACGCCCATGCTGGATGTGGTCTTTATTTTATTGATTTTTTTTATTGTCACCACCAGCTTTGTACGTGAGGCGGGGGTATCCATTGACCGGCCAGAAGCCCAAAGCGCTGCCCCCTTATCACAACAGGCCATTATAGTGGCAATCACAAACACTAATCAGGTCTGGATAGATAAACGGCAAGTAGATCTTCGCTCAGTACGTCGCAACATAGAACGATTACTGTCAGAGTCCCCTGAAAGCAGCGTCATTATTCAGTCGGACCAAGCCGCCCAAACAGGTGTACTCATCAAAGTATTAGATCAAACCAAATTAGCTGGGGCGAAAAAAGTAGCCGTTGCCGCACAGCAATCCAGCAGCAGTAAAGGTTTCTGAAGTGTCTGCACCTAATACTCATGCATTTAATTCAATGGCATCTAATCCAGCTGCATCTAATGCACCGCTGCCTGATCATAGCCGAGTTACCGGTAGCGCAATCCTTCGCTGGATCCCGGCTTTGCTCGCCGCAAGTTTAGCTTTGTTGTTATCCACTTGGTTTATGGCGCAGCTCATTAGCCCTAAACTTCAAAACAAAGCCAGCATTTCATCCTTACAAAGCATTGATTTTATTCGTCCTCCACAGTTCGAGACGATCAACGAACCGGAGCCTGAAGTTGAACAGTTCATTCCGCCACCGCCTGCGCCCAGCCTTGCACCGCCAACTGAAAACGCACTAAGCCTTATTCCTTTAGAACGACCTAAAGCGCTTGATCTAAACCCGGCACAGCTACCCCTCAAGGCAAACCTGAACCTGAATATTAGCCAATTAGAAATAGCGCCCTCTCCCACCATGGTACAGCCGACTAAAATCAGTACACTTAAACCCAGCTTTAATGAAGACTTATTCCCTTTACTCACACCTGGCCCAAAATATCCAAGACGTGCTCGACGAGCCAAAATAAGTGGTTGGGTTAATATTTCCTTTACCATTACACCAAAAGGTACAGTAACTGAGCTGGTCATTCTCGCAGCCGAACCTGAAGGCATCTTTGAGCAAACCACCCTAAACACAGTCAAAAAGTGGAAATTTAAGCCCCAGTTATTAGCCGGCAAAGCGACTGCTCGCCAAGTCGTACAGACCATAAAGTTTGAGCCAATAAAATGAACACCTTAACCAGGATATTCTCACGTTCGTTGCTAGGCCTCACCATGGTGTTTTTTTCATGTATGGTACAAAGCAGTGCATTAACATTCGAATTACCCCCATCCCTCGACCAGCTTTCACCTAATAAACATGCAAAAATAAATAAATCGGCCTATAAGCAGCTTGAGAAAATACAAAACTTAGTTGAACAAAATCAACATCAAGCCGCCTTAAACGCACTTCAAAAACTCGTAAATAATTACCAGCGTAATGCCTATATCGTTTCTTTGGCCCTACAAAATGTGGCTTATATTTTTGCTGAAACCGGTCAGTATAAAGACGCAATAAAATACCTTACACGCATACTAAAACTGCAATCGCTAAATCCACCAAGCCTACAAACTCTACGCCACCTGCTGGCACAGTTGCATTATCAAGTCGAGAACTATCTGGCAACAATAAACACACTTGAGCAATGGATGTCGCTCTCGTTAGAGACAGAGACAGAGGCAGCAGTGAAAGGGAAAGGGAAAGCAAACGAAGCCAGCGCTCAGGACTACTACCTGATTGCACTTTCCTGGTACCAACTAAAAAACTGCACTAAAGCGATTGCCACGAGTAACAAAGGCCTGATGCAGTTAAAAAATACGGACGAAGCCTTATTAAAGTTAAAACTAAATTGTCACCTGCAAGAAGAAAGTTACCCGGCAGCGAGTCAGACCTTGACGACATTGTTGACTATTGCTCCCGAGAATCAAGATTACTGGTCCCAATGGACTTATGCTTTACTCAAATTAGAAAAAAACAGAAAAGCCCTGGCAGCCATGGAAACGATGGCTGAGCAAGATATGCTCACGAGTGAGACGCTACGCTTAAGATATATTCGCTTATTATTAGAACAAGATAACGCAGCCCGTTCAGCCTTTAAGCTCGAGAGTTATCTCAATAAAAACAAAGTAGACAACAGCCTTGAAAACATTCGCCTGCTCGCTTATGCATGGCAAAAGGCCGGAGATATAAATAAAGCGATTGCTAGCTTTGAAATGACACCTTCCACCATATCTCACCAAGACGGTTTAAATCAGTATGCTCAACTATTAATAGAAACGGAACACTGGGATAAGCTAAGTAATACCCTAGAGAAGCACTTAAAAACGAGCACAGAACGCTGGACGGATTTCTCAACAGATAAAGAGGGTGAATGGCTCTTACTACAACTAGGCGTCAGCTATAACAAGCTAGGAGAAAAAGATAAAACCCGGCGTTTTTTTAGCGCCTTAGCAGAAAATAAAAGCCTAAGTTTAGAAAGTCAGGCTCATATAAAAAAGTGGTTACTTTATTTGGAAAGCGAATACTAAAATTCAATAATACCCTGCACAGGTTCTTCTATCGCGAGCCTTATCAGCTCATCATTTGATAACTTACTGTACTTTTCTTTGAGTCTGTCAATTTCAGACACTAAAGCTCGACAATCTTTCCCGGCCTTTTCACAGTCATCCATCCAAAGACTGCGCACAGGCGCCATTGCTTTTTGCCATTGCTGAGTCTGTTGGCTATTTAAGTGAATAACCTCAACACCATTGCTCTGCAATATGCCTTGCGCCTTCTGGGAAAATTGTTCAGCTTTTTCAACGATAGAAATACCCACTTTTTGCTGAAAGTCATACATCAGCTGCTTAACGGGCTTATCCAAACGATCAAAGCTTTTACGATTCAAACAGGTATCAATAGTCGCCGGCGCAATATTTAAAACGGTATAAAATTTGGCTTGCTCATAAATTTTAAATGGAATAAAACCCATATCAATCCAGATCACGGCGTCTACCACACCTTGCTGCAAAGCCGTATATATTTCAGTAAAAGGCAAGCGAACCTCTGAGTAACCTAAAGCATCGGCCGCGCCTGGGGTATTCATGTAGGATACAACTTTTTTCCCACGTAAATCCTCTGGGGTACGAATAGCCTCTTTACTCATTAAAGTCAGGGGACGTAAAGGAAATATATGAGCAGGATAAACCCCTCGTCGTGTAAACTCATCCTTTAAAGTCGTAGCGGCCAGCTCATTTATAATTCGAGCAGTAAGGTAAGGATTTTCAGGGGAAACGTAGGGTAACTGAAAGGTTTTTAGCAGCTCGAAGCCCTTTGCTTCTGCTACGGTATAACAAGTCCCGGCATCTGCAATGCCTGCGCGTATAGCTTTAAACCCACCCGTCGCACCATATAATGCGCCACCACCGTACATTTTAAACTGTATCGCCCCTTCACTAACCTGTTCAAACCAGTCAAAACCGGCCTGCCAAATAGGGGGTAGAAGTGACACAGGAGGGGCGGGATGGGCAAATTTCCATTGAACGTTCGCAGGCTTGGCACTTAATTTAGGCGAAGTATCAGCCAACCAGGTATCTACGGGTGAACCCGCCTGAACATTCCCCCAAAATAATACACAAAACACACCTAAAAAAAAGGACGGCATCAGTCTCAACATAGTGTTTTGTTGTTGTATTTTAATCATGTTGAAGCCTTATAAAATGGTCCCGTAAATATGCAGAAATTTAGTTAGCCGCTACCGCACACATGGTAAGTCAAGACCACAACATACTATATGTTTTACCTGATCTCCATAAAAAACCCGTTCTGAATTTAAGACATTGCGTTCCATAAAGTCATTCATAACATCTTAGCGCAAAAAGTAGTTCGGATTTCAGTCGTATTTCTCAATATTTATATCTCATGAATATGGAAAAGGTCGCCAGATTGACTATGCTAAGAGTATTATTATCAACACCTTATTTAGTGTTTATAAGTCATAGTTCTAACCGGTATAACCTGTTTATGAGGAACACCTAAATTGCCCGCCTCTTCGTCACATAAGACTGTTCTCGTTTCTGGGTATTGCGACCCAAAGTTTCAAGCAGTTAAAGATGCTTTTACAGAAAACCTTCAGTCACGTAACGAAATTGGTGCCAGTGTTTCTATCGTACATAAAGGCAAGACCATCGTTGATTTATGGGGTGGTTATAAAGATAGTGAGCGACTACACCCTTGGGAAAAAGACACACTCGTTTGTGTCATGTCTGTTTCCAAGGCAATTGCATCTATCGCCGTGTTATCGCTTGTTGACAAAAAGATTATTGATATCGAAGCACCTGTTGCTAAATATTGGCCTGAGTTCGCCCAAGCCGGTAAAGAAAATATTACTGTGCGTTGCATGTTGGCGCAGTTAGCAGGTATTCCTGTTGTGGATGCTGCACCCGAAAACTCGCTTTATGATTATGACGTAATTGAGCGTGGGCTTGAAATACAGAAACCCTTATGGCCCGCTGGCTCAACACCTTGTTATCACTCCTTTACGCATGGTCCGCTTTGCCAACAACTGGTATATAAAACAACCGGAAAGTCTTTAAATACTTATCTTAGGGAAGAATTTTTTGCACCTTTAGGTATCGAGTTTTATTTAGGCTTAAGTGAAGAGGACATTGCCCGTTGTGCTGACATCACTGTCGAAGATGGCGTACCTAGCATTATGAAAATGGGCGACCCAGACTCGCTATTATCAAGGGCATGGCGCCCCATGCCTAAAGCCGGAAATTTCTTTCAGGATAAGCGCTTTCGTACTTTTGAGTTCGCCTCAGGAAATGGCCATAGTAATGCCCGCAACCTGGCCAAAATATACGGCATTCTGGCGATGGATTGCGCCCATGAGAAACACGCGCCAGGCCAGCCTCGCATACTGAGTAAAGCTTGCCTAGTAGACGCGATCAAAGAACAGTGGAATGGCGTTGAAGTCATGACCCATCGCCACTTTCGCTTTGGCACAGGTTTTATGCTCAACAACCCTTATTTCAGAATTGGTAATAACGACCGAAGCTTTGGCCACCCAGGCCTAGGTGGTGCAAATGCCTTTGCAGACCCGGACTCAGAAATTGGTTTCGGTTATTGCGGCAATCGTGTTCATGCCATTGATGAAACCGGCCCCTGTGCCACCGCACTGATAGATGCACTATATAAGAGTCTATAAATTTATAGCCTTATTATTTTTATAACTTAGCTGTGTACGGCGCCCTCTATCTCATGCTCCAAGCAGAAAGCATCACACATAAAAAAACGAGCTTATTAGCTCGTTTTTTGTTTCTATCAATTACGTCTACATAAAAGTAACTACATAAAGTTATACACCATCTTCATACCCACGGTACGAGGCGGATTGATATCTTTGGTAATACCCACTGTAGCAGCTGGAAATTCACGACTAGAAGTGGAGTAGGCTTTATTGGTTAAATTCTCAACATAAGCCTGCACTTGCCATTGCTCATCAGCCGTTTGGTAAGAGGCTCTTAAATTAAGCAAAGCATATGAGCCCTGATAAGACACATCATTTTTTGGCGCTGTAAAGTTTTGTTCATCCTGCCAGGCATACTCAAAACGATAACTTAGGGTACCCTCGCTCAAATCGGTAAAGGTTTGTGCGGCTAGGTTAATCTTATGCCGAGGAGAAGCTATTAAATGATCACCAGAGACATCAATAACACCACCTAAGCCATCTGGATTTGGCGCAAAATACTTATCGTATGTGGCATCCAAAAAGGCATAATTTAGCTCAAATAATAAGTTATACGTGGGCATCCATTGATTTTCAATTTCAAAACCCTGAATGGTTGCATCAGCGGCATTACTAATAGATAAAACACCTGGAGAAGTAAACCCTGATACCTGTAAGTCTTGATAATCATAATAAAAGACCGCTAGGTTAGTACGTAACTTATCGCCAAATGTTTCCATTTTAGTACCGAGTTCATAAGACCAAACTTTTTCTGGTGCAAACTCAGCATCACCTGAAGTCACATTATAGCCACCACTTTTGAAACCTCGGCTCACCGAACCGTAGACCATCGTGCCATTGTCATAGGTATAATCCACCACAGCTTTTGGACTCCAGGAATCCCAACTTTTTGACTCATCTAGTGAAAACTCTAATGCTGTGACTGGATGACCCGCAAGGTTTTTAAATTCTTTCTTTTCATCACTATAGCGCAAACCCAAAGTAGTATTTAGTTTAGGAGTAAGAGCATAGGTACCCTGCCCAAAAACAGCATAGGACTGAGTCTCATTCTTTGTATCAAAGGTAACAACTGAGTTTATTCTGACATCACTATCATGCTCTTCAGTTAGATAATATAGACCTGCCACCCAACTTAAGTTTTCACCTTTATAGTTTAACCTTAACTCCTCCGAAACCTGACTTTGCTCTTCTTCCAGCTCTGTCACTAAAGCTGCCAAATTACTGCCATCGGTATCTTCCTTGAGCTCTATCTCCAGGTCACGATAAGCCGTTAATGACGTTAGGCTCAATGAAGGTGATAGCTTTAAATTCAGTTCAGCTGATGTTCCCCAAACAGTTTGCTCTGTAGAAGGGTCAGCAACGGAAATATTCATCGTAAATGGATCATCGGGTAATACTACTCCACCCGCTAAGGGCGACGGATCACCATTTGGATTCGTACGGTGATCAAGTAAAGTTGGTTTATACGCACCACTGGTTCGATCAATATCCGAGTAGTCTGCCCTTAAAATAAACTCCCCCGTATCCCCCATAATGGAACGTAAAGTGCCTTTTGTACTTAAGGAGTCATCATCCATTAATCCATCAACCCCAACCGGGTTAATATTATCGACATAAGGGTCATGATCGGTTTTCGCGATCGCAAAACCACCTAATAATTTATCCCCTGAAATAGCACCACTCAAAGATGCACCAAAACGCCGGGTATTATAACTACCGACCTCAGCACTCACCTGCGCTTTGGTTTCTGCCTCAGGTAACTTACTGATCACATTAATCGTGCCGCCTGTTGAGTTACGCCCATACAGGGTGCCTTGTGGGCCACGTAATACCTCTACTCGCTCCACATCTAAAAAATCATTCAAGGCCGTTGTGGTTCGTGACTGGTACACACCATCCACATGTACAGTGACACTCGGGTCAGAGCCAATAAAATCCAAATTAGTGCCTACACCCCGCAAATATAAGCGAGTAGCCTCTCCATTTCGTGTAAGATTTAAGCCCGGCGTTTGTAAGCGCAAACCTTCAATATTATCAACACCGCTATCGGCCAGTTTTTCACTGGTGTAAGCCGTGATAGAGGCAGGTACTTCCTGCAGGTCAACCTCACCTTCTTTGGTGGCGGTCACCACCACATCTTTCAGTTTAAGAGGCTGTGCTTGCTCTTCTGTTGCCGGCTCATGATCATCGGCCAATACAAAGCCAGAAGAGGCGGAATACACGGCAATCGACGTGAGACATAACAAACGCTTTAGAGACATAGTTTAAACCTACTTTAAAAACTTTAAGAACGCTTGCCCATAGAGCAGGGCCACATATGATTTTTTTATTAGAATTCTTTCTATATATGAATATAGGATAGTTTGTAAAAATTGCTAATGAAATCTGGTTCTAATTTGATTTCATTTGGGCAGGTAGCCATAAGGCTATCTCAGGAAAAGCAATCAGTAGCGCGACCATCAATAAAGTCAGAAGCACAAAGGGTATGCTACCTTGATAGATCGTACTTAGGGGAATATCTGGCACCACGCTTTGCATGACAAATACATTAATACCAATAGGCGGGGTAATGAGAGAGAGCTCTATCATCATCACCACAAAAATACCAAACCAGACAGGGTCGAATCCCAACGACAGCACCAAAGGAAAAACAAAAGGTAAGGTCAAGATAATCATGCCGAAAGTATCGAGTATTGCACCCAAGAATAAATACATCAGAACAATCATCATCATAATGAGATAAGGCGGTAACGTCAGGGCTGAAATGGATGAAATCATGCTTTGTGTTAAATCCGTTTGCGCCATAAAACGACTAAAAAACATACCACCCAGAAATAACACAAAAATATTGGTACTTAAAGCGGCACTCTGACTAATACTGCCCAATACCACTTTCAGGTTAATTCGCCTTCGAATTAGACCCACAACAAAAACACCCGCCACACCGACAGCTGCCGCTTCAGTGGGCGTCGCGATACCAAAGTAAAGACTCAATAAGACCATCAACATCACAGACAAAATAGGCAGTAGATGAATCAAAGAGTGTAGCTTGGCAGACCAAGTGAAATGCTCTCCCTTAGGGGCGAGTGAAGGTTTAATGGAACAATGCAAACAGACATATAAAATAAACAATAAAGCCAACATTATTCCAGGCACAATACCTGCAATAAATAAGTCCCCGAGGGACGTTTCGGTCCATGCTCCATAAAATACCAAAGGCACACTCGGCGGAATAAGTATCGCCAAGACGCCCGCAGAAGCCAATGAGCCGGTTGCCAAGCCAGAATCATAACGATAGCGTTTCATTTCAGGCATCAACATATTCCCCATCGCTGAAACCGTCGCCACACTCGACCCCGTTATTGCACCAAAACCGGCTGAACTTGCAATAGACGTAATTGCCAAACCACCAGGAGCACGACCAAACCATTTATGAAAACTGCTATATAGATCCTTACCCATATCTGTTGATTCAGCCAATTGCCCCATCCAGACAAATAGTGGCAAGGTGATCAACACAAAGTTAGTCGCCACCTCCCAAGTGACCAGCTGAAATTGAACAATAGCCGAATGAAAACCAAGAAAAACAGCATTACCAATAAACCCTGCAATCACAAGCGCAATGCCAATAGGGATACGCAGCAAAATAAGCACAAGCAAGAGAACTATAGACACACCGCCAATACTTTGTGGAGTCATTTTTCCTGAGCTCCAAGATCATTTAACTCACCCGCCACTGAGCTACCTCCTTGCACACTATCAATAACAGACGATGAGACAAAAAGCCGAGCAAGGGACTGAAAAAATATCACTAAACCACTCAATGCGATTAAGGCATAAAATGGCCAAAATGGAATAGGCAGGGTAAATGCTTGCTCATCATATTCAAGGCTATCCGACACACCTATACTTCCCTGCCATACCAGTAACAGAGAAAATAAGGTCATAAGCAAGCAAGATAAACGATAAGAAAAAGTACGCCCGAAAGGACCAAAACGCTTATAGAGTAAATCGACACTGAGCAATTCACTCTTTTGAAAGCTGTTGGGTAATTCTAAAAAAAACAAACAAAGTAATAATAAACCCAAGATCTCATGCGCCCAGAAAAGCGGAGAGTTAAAGAAGGTTCGAAGGATAATATCAGACAAAACAACCAGAATAATGGCAGGAAATATGACCCACACATTAAATTTATGAAGTAGTTTTATTGGGACACTTAAGCAAGACTCTATCATGCAGACATATCGCTAACGACACAAAAAAAGGAGGGACAATTCAGAAACGTTATAATTATAATTTAATAGGAAGCGGTCCAGGCTTCGCTATACCAAAACCTTGTCCAAAATCAATACCCGCCTCAACAAGTGCTTTTCTGGTCGCCTCATCCTCGACAAATTCCGCAACCGTCTCAAGACCCGCAGCATGCGCAATATTATTACATGACTCAACAATGCCACGGTCAATACTATTTGTAAGCATATTCTTTACAAAACTACCGTCAATTTTCAAGAAATCAACCGGAATTGTTTTAAGGTATGAAAAAGAACTCAAACCGACACCAAAATCATCCAGCGCAAACTTAAAACCTCGCTCACGAATCTCTGTTATGAACTCCACAGTATCAACCAGGTTATCAATGGCTGACGTTTCTGTAATTTCAAAACAAATTCGCTCTGGAATAATATCCAACTCTCTTTGCATTCTTTTTATATCATCAAAAAAAGACTGATCACTCAAGGTCGAACCTGATAAATTAATAAAGTAGGTACCCTCTGACCTCGATCCCAGACCACTTTCTTTCAAATAAAGAAATACATGTTTCACAACCCAGCGATCGATCACTGACATCAAATTATAACGCTCAGCGGCAGGAATAAATTCTCCTGGCGCAATAAGCCGGTCTTCGCCCTGCATTCGTACCAAAAACTCAACATGAAGCCCCGATGCACTTTGCAAATTAGCCATCGGTTGCTGATAAAGAACAAACAAGTCTTCCTCAGCAGCTTGTTTAATGCGAGGCGCCCATTGCATTTCTGCTTTACGCTTGTTGTACTCTTGATCATCCGGTGAAAACCAGACAACACTGTCACGACCTCGATCCTTTGCTGTATAGCAGGCGATATCGGCACAGGTTAATAATTCGTTGTAATCATGGGCGTATTCATTAATTTCAACCACCCCAATACTAATCGTGATTTCGAAAGGTTGCCCTTCCCAAACGAAACGATTTTCTTTCACTTCTTTTTGAATTCGTGCTGCCAAATCCATCGCTTCATTTTTCTGGCAGTTCTCCAATAAAATACCAAATTCATCACCACCCAAACGAGCAATTGTATCGCGCTCTTTAATGCAGGATTTTAATGCTTTAGTCGTTCTAACCAGAAGTTCATCACCCGCCACATGACCACAGGTATCATTAACGACCTTAAACTGATCAAGATCCAATAACAAAAGCACATGCTGGGCCCGGGTATTCCCAACCTCTTTTAAAACCGCACTAATGCGAGTTTCAAATTCTTGACGGTTAACGAGTTTAGTTAATGTATCGTGATAACGTAGGAAGCGATAATTTTCTTCAGATTCTTTATGTGCCTTTTGGGATTCATGCTGTCTATACTCTCGCAATACAACTGGAGCCAAACGCGCCAGACTGTCTTTCATCACATAATCTTGAGCGCCCGTATGCATCGCACCGACTGCAACGTCTTCGCCTATTTCACCGGATACAATAACAATAGGTAAAACTTTATTAAAATCCCGAATGATTCGAATCGCCTCGTCTGAGCCAAAACCGATCATATGATGATCAGTAATAACAACATCCCAAATCTCAGATTCATTCAGTAAAGCTGCATTTAAGGTGTCAGCTGAATCGACATGACTGTATTTAAATTTTACTCCACCTTTTTTTAAGGCGCGTGTAACAAGAAACACATCATCTGCGGAGTCATCAATAATCAGTAAATTTAATTCAATATCCCGCATAGTTACCGCATCTTTTTTCATAAGGAGACCACATTAGTCTTCATTAGGGGCCACATTCATATCCAACCAATAGTCGCCCATAGATTTTAAATTTGAAACAAATTTTTCAAAATCGAAAGGCTTACAAATGTAACTATTAGCGCCTGAACGGTAACCTTCCTGAATATCACTTTGCTCATCTGATGAAGTCAAGATTACGACAGGTAAGGTCGCTGTTCGCTCATCTTTCCTTAATAGTTTCAACACTTCAAGGCCATGTATTTTAGGAATATTCAAATCAAGAAAGACGACTCTAGGTGCATCCTTAATATCCCGGTCTTTAAAGTCACCTTGTGCATATAAGTAATCTACAGCTTCCTGCCCGTCACGAACGACAACAATATTCTTCCTATCTATTCCGTTCTTTTTAAAAGCAAACAGCGCTAATTCTTCCTCATCCGGATTATCTTCCACTAATAATATTTTCGCGGCTCTATCCATACTCCCTCCTGAGACTATTGTTATAAGTTTAGCTCTAAGCAGCAAGTATTCCATAAAACTTTAAAAAAAAAGCCAATACAACCGGATTTCAGCCCTAGTTTTCCTTATTTGAATCCTCTTAACAAGAAACAATTCATACTGGAGCATGTGCATTGAGAAAATTTTGACAATAAGTCATTAAAAATAAAGACACCGCCCAAGAAGAAATTGAGCAATTAACAAGCAATGACAGCTAATAAATATTTAGACCTTAAACTATCAAAAATAATAAAAAGTAGAGGAAACAGATATTACCCAGACAACATTGAGATGAACTTAACATCCTGAGAACATTGACCCATAACGACACTGAGAACATTGTCTTGAATCATACAATCGATATCTGTTGAACGTTGAAGACTAGACACCAAAGTTTTAATAGCTTCAAGATCAAAACGAATAATCTTTACATTATCGAGTTTGGATAAGTCATTTTGAATACTGTCATACCATTGATCTACCCCCTTCCCACCATAAGTGTAGATAACCACAGAGCGAGAACGAGAACTCGCTTTTCGAAGTCGCTTAACATCAGGCTGCCCTAATTCAAGCCACAACTCAATTTCATCACTTAAGGATTTTTGCCATAGATCAGGTTCATCATCAGATGACAAACCTCTAGTGAAACTCAAGCGTTCATCAGCATGTAAGGCAAAAGCTAACACGCGCATAAGCATCCGCGCTTCCGTTTCAGATGGATGCAAGGCCACTTTGAGAGGGTAAAGCTGATAGTGATCCCGGTTGAAGTCATTCACTTGCAATGAGATTTTGAATATTGTCGATTTAAGAGCCATAAAAAGCATTATGTTGGTATAACAAACTGATTACCAGTAGCAAAGTAGTTTTATTCTCAAGTCCAGAATATTCAGCCATCCACACCAGACATTCCCTTTCAATATGAACTAATACAACAAAATAAATAGACAGATATACCTATTACAGAGTACAACCGTACCCTGAACTTATAGGAGCTAGCATGTCGACTTTAAAACGCATAAACAATCACCCCCAAACCCTGGCTAAAACTGGCGAAAGATTAAGTAACTTACTAGCCCCAGCCCTAACAAATATGAATAGCTTTGGCGCCTACCTAGAGCCGTTAATACAAGTATTTGCACCAGAATGGCGACATAACACCCTGAACGCAGAAGTTCTTTCCATTAACTTTGAAAACAATAATATATACACTATTACGCTGAAAACCTGTAAAAAGTGGCCCACTTTCATAGCTGGACAATTCATTAATTTAACGCTTGAAAAAGATGGCAGCTTTTACACACGCAGCTTCAGCATTTCGTCATCTCCGACTTATTTTAAGAAAACAGGTCAAATCCAACTCACTATTCGCTCTCAAACCAAGGGCCTGATTACCCCCTGGATACCAAAACATTTAAAGCTTGGAAATCCAGTATACATTTCCCCCGCACTTGGTGATTTCACGGTTAATACTAATTTAAAACCTAAATTATTTATTGCCGCCGGGAGTGGCATTACACCTATAAATTCAATGTTGCATGAACATAAGTCAGCACTTTGGTTTAAACACTCCTGCTTACTCTTTTATGTAAGGTCTTCTGCAGAACTCATATTTTCCAAACAGCTGAAAGAGTTAGAAGCTTACGGTTTATATGTAAAAATTATATTCACCCAGGATCAGGGCAGAATTTGTACCGAACACCTAGACCAATTGATAAACAAGTTATCTCTGAAAGATATTTCAAATGTTGATACATATATCTGTGGTCCAACAGACATGATTGACACAAGCGTCACTTTATTACGCGAGTTAAACACTCCCGATGAGCAGATATTCTACGAATATTTTGGACCTGCGCCACTGAATCATAGCGATATGTCAGACAATGATACCTTCGACGATGAAATCATTCAGGTTGACTACTTAAACTCTAATAAACAAGTAAAACTAGACACAGAAAACCTACCCAAAACCTTATTGGATCTTGCAGAAGAAGAAGGTTTGAACCCGACTTCTGGCTGCCGTATAGGTGTTTGTCACCAATGTATCTGCAAAAAGAAACAAGGCCGCGTGTATAACACTAAAACCAAGCAGTACTCAGATACAGGCGAAGAAGAAATTCAACTCTGCTTATCAGTACCGATCGGTCATGTTGAGTTAGAACTTTAGTCGTCACTGAATTTAAAAGAGAACGCAGGATATAAGACATGCAACAAAAACCAAATCAAGACACACTCAAGAAATTTGCTGAAGAACTGAATCAAGTAAGAGCAGAAACCATGAGTATAGTAGGCGATAAAGATGCCCGCTATATCAGGCGCATGATTGCAATTCAACGTAGTTGCGAAATATTGGGACGAGCCCTAATGGTCATGGGCTTTATCAGCCCTCTGCTTTGGGTTTTAGCTGTTCTACTATTAGCATTAGCCAAAATACTCGACAACATGGAAATTGGGCATAACGTCATGCATGGTCAATATGACTGGATGAATGACCCCCATATAAACTCAAGAACCTTTGAATGGGATATTGCCGGTGATGCAGGTTCATGGAAGCGCTACCATAACTATGAACATCACACATACACCAATGTGATTGGTAAAGATCGCGACTTTGGCTACGGTATCTTTCGTTTAAGTGATGACCTAAAGTGGAAACCTAAAAACCGCTTCCAGATACTGAATTACATTGGCCTCAGCACTCTGTTTGAATGGGGTGTCGCATATCATGAAGTCGCTGCAGAGCGTATTTTTATAGGCAAAAAACGCGAATCCAGCAATTTACCTATCTCACGAAAACAGCTTCGTAATGACTTTTTCAAAAAAGCTTGGCGACAAGTTTTCAAAGACTATATATTTTTCCCACTTCTTTGCTGGCCCGTTGCGCTCCAAGTGCTAAGCGGAAACCTGTTAGCAAATATTATTCGCAACCTATGGACTTCAACGATTATTTTCTGCGGCCATTTTACCGAAGATAGCCATACCTTTACAGAAGAGCAAATTAAAAATGAAAGCGAGGGAGATTGGTATTATCGTCAGATTTTGGGCTCGTCTAATCTTGAAGGGTCAAAGATTTTTCATATTCTAACGGGGCATCTAAGCTGTCAGGTGGAACACCACTTATTTCCAGATGTACCTGCCCGCCATTACCCGGAGATGGCGACGAAGGTTCACAATATCTGTAAAAAGTATCATATACCCTACAATACCGGCCGTTTCGGTAAACAGTATAAGACCGTCATTGAACGTGTATTAAAATATTCTTTTCCAACAAAAGCAGAAACGACGTCTTAATTCATTTCCAATATAAAGTTTATCAACATCACAATACTTTGTACTCCAAGATCATGACTGCTCATATTTAGCCGATAGATCTTATGCAAGGTATTGTTTTTTTGTAGTGCTTTGCGGCGCTCGTCTAAGAAGACTATTCCATCATATAAAAAGCTAAGCCATCATATAGAAAACTACGCCATTCTTTGAAAAGCGTCAGGAAAAACTATTTCCCCTTCTAATCGGCGCACATGTAACTCATCTACACTGAGTTTTTCTTCGGCACTAACACCGCCGCAACACGCCCTTAAATACTCTATATTCCCCACAAATTTTATTGACACACTGCCAGACAACATAGCTGAAGTTGATTCTCCCATACACTGCTCGTCAACCAGGATTGTATTCTCGCCATTGCCATCTTTATAACTCAGCCAAAGAGAAACAGGGTTTTTAGCTGACACCATAAAATCCAACCAAACAGCGGCATTAAAAGAGAGTGTTTTTGTTCTATTGTTAGCGCGTGAAGCGACAGCTGAAGCTGGCTTTTGTCTGAGCATCTTAAGGAAACTCAATCGTTCTTTTTTATCAATTAGATTCTTTGGTGTTTGCTGGTCAGAATATTCGCTTCGCGGGACTTCACTTAATGTCCGTAACATAATTAATTTTGATGGTATAGGCACATATCACTCCTAAAAAAATGCATGTCCTACTGTACTCTTCCTAGAAATTTCGAATAGCTCCCAGTTACCATTTGAGATGAGCACACTACCACACTATTACATAACACCAATCTGCAGTAACACGCTGAAACATTATCGCGCACTAATGTTACTTATATATTTTCACCACGACGAATCTATCTTCGCGACTATTCCCTACTATTCCCCGGCTCCCCCCCCTACTACGAGCTCAATTAGGGAGATAATAATTACTACTAACTAACACTTAATCTGGGGGCAGACTAAGCTATAAACACTTCAATTAGACTCAAGCCAGGGAGCTTCAAGTGATTGCTTTTTTAGATAAATTAACGATAAAAATAAAACTATTCTTAATTTGTATCACTGCCTTGGCTGGCATACTGTCAATACTACTCATCAAATATAACTTTGACAGCACGACCGAAAATCTTAATAAATTAACTATTCATGTAGGGCATCTCAAATCCGATATGCTTATGCTGAGACGCAACGAAAAGGACTTTCTTGCACGCAATCAGGAAAAGTATATTGAAAAGTTTGACGCCAACTTTGAAATATTGCTTGAGAATATGCAGCATGTTGAAAGCATGCTCTAAGCAAATCAATTTCGATCACGAAAAAGAATTAAAAAACTTGGGAGCTATCTTTGAAAGCTACCATTCAAGTTTCAAGCAGATTGCCCATTTAAAAAGAGAAATCGGCCTAACACCCAAAACAGGACTATATGGACCTTTAAGAAATTCGGTGCATACCGCCGAGGAAAACATCAAGGAGCTAAGTGAGTGGGAACTGATTGCTGATATATTGATGCTTAGGCGTCGAGAAAAAGATTTTATGCTCAGACTAGACCCAAAATATCTCGGCAAGTTTGAACAAGATATCCAGATTTTTACGACAGCATTAAATAATAAAGCCATTACTAACGACAAAAAATCAATCATCAGTAAACATATGCAAGCATACGCAGAAGACTTTCGGGCACTTACTAGCAAAGTGATCGAGGTATCAAGTAACATTTCCAACACCTCTGAGCATGCGAATGATGCCTACAACGAAACAGTGACCGGGAAAGATAAAGTCAAGCAAGTGGTTAGTTATATCGTTTCTTTAGAAGAAACTACACTGAATACTAAAAACGTACTGAATGAACTTAACCAAGACTGTAACAACGTCATCAAGTTTATGTCAGTTATCCGCGGGATCGCAGAGCAAACCAACCTACTCGCATTGAATGTGGCTATTGAAGCGGCCAGGGCTGGCGAACAAGGACGTGGCTTCGCAGTCGTTGCAGACGAAGTGAGAATGCTCGCCGGAAAGACTCAAGAATCCACAGAAGAGATAGACCTGATAGTACAGCGACTTCAAAGTAATGCCGAAAATGCTGTGGCGGTTATGGAAGCAAGTCACTCACAAGTTCAAGAGACCGTTAGCCAAGCCCATACAGCAGAGCAGTCACTTAATACGGTTACCGAAAAGGTAAACGAAATTAATAGCATGAGTACTCAAATTGCTGCAGCGGCCGAAGAGCAAAGCGTTGTGGCAGAAGATATGAGCCAAAAAATAGTTGAGATTAAAGATCACGCTGAAATTAACACTGAAAACTCTAAAAAGACCTTAGCGGCTTCAGAAGAACAAGCTAGATTATCTAACGAACTTGAACAGTTAGTCAGCCAATTCAAGGTTTAAACGGTAGACTAAAGATAAAAGCCAACTATGAACCATAAGTGGGTGCTGAACCAAGACCTTTTTATAGGGTGCGCCGTGCGCACCGCGTAAGCTTCGTGGTAAAGCGACCAAAGCTCCATTGGTATTACATGAAGGGGTAATAGGGGCAACGGCGGTGCGCATGGCGCATCCTATGACTTATTTCAAAAATGACAACTTTATTACGCTTTTATCGTACAGTTACGTCCAGCCCCTTTCGCTTTATATAGAAGATCATCCGCTACTTTAATCACATCTTTAGGTGTCATTCTGAAAACACTATCAGCCACCCCGATACTTATTGTCACTGAAACAGATTTTGAAGCTGCTTTTACTGATTTACCACGCTGCTGTTTACCCACCGTCCTATCACCATCGCGATCATCTCCCCTCAAGGTTAAATGATAATCCTGAATCGAAGTACGTACAGCCTCAAGATAGACAAAAATATCACTCGCTGAACGCCGGTTAAACACAATCGTAAACTCCTCACCACCATAACGAAACGCTTTACCGCCACCTTCAACTTTAGCAATACGAGACGCCACCATTTTTAACACCTGATCGCCGACATCATGACCGTAGGTATCATTAAATTTTTTAAAATGATCAACATCGAGCATCGCAATTGAATAATGCCGCCCAAGTGTAGATAAATGATCTTCTAGTGCTCGTCGGCCAGATATTCCCGTTAAAGCATCCTTGTAGGTTACTTGATAGTTACTCTGTTGGAAGACAAGAAACAAGCCCAGAAATAAGGCCGAAAAGCAGATGGGCGAAATATTTTCCAATGAAAAGTCATAAAAAATAACCGCTCCTGAAAACCAGGTGAGTAGTAGTGCAAAGTCGGCAACACTCCGACGTAACAATGCAACCAGAGTCAATATAAGCGCCGTAGCCGCATGCACCATTAACAAACTATTGCTTACCCAATACCGGTTTTCAAACAGGTTTGCCTGTTGAGAGGTAAGGTCACCCAATAAACCAATCCATAGCGAAGACGTACCGTAATACCAGAGAAACACATCCCCCAACAATAAGAGGGAAATAAAGATAAATCCAATACGATTGAACATACCTTTTTCTGGTATTAATGAGCTCAGTATCAATTGTCCACAAAATAAAATATTAAGCCCAGTAAACATCGCCATTACGTCCTCTTGAATAAGAGGGGATTGTAAACGCTCACGTATAAACCAATAACTAAACAAAGCAATGACAATCGGCGCTATAAAACGACTCCGATTAAACATGACAGCAAAGCAAAATAATACAATGGCCAATAAATAAGGCAGTGCTCTTAAGACATCGACATCAACAGCTATTAAGCTGTTAAAACGCGCCAGAAAAAAGGCCACAAAAATAATAAATAGAGGGGATAAACGCCAGGAGAGAGTTATGAGAGACACAATTTATTCATCTTAGTTAGTACTTCTTTAAAAACATAAGACTAAGCTTAGTCCATGAACACACAGAGTGAGAACATATTTTTGCTTAACATTAGTGTGAAAACGAGTAGACAAGTGAGTCACACAGAAACTATCAGTTCTAGTTGGTAGCGATAAGTACTTGTGTTTAAGCTCAAAGCATTGTCT
>Ga0209290_1000491_pt1 | contig 28024 bp, 45 predicted proteins | sample EN1Hudsemesocosm_2_FD_184632 | JGI IMG/M metagenome (GOLD analysis project Ga0209290, IMG submission 184632) | Methane-oxidizing microbial communities from mesocosms in the Hudson Canyon - EN10B Hudson Canyon (SPAdes) (version 2) | ecosystem: Environmental > Aquatic > Marine > Cold seeps... | reverse complement strand
CTTAACCCATGAGCGAAAATAACGTAGTAATGATCAACGACAGCAAGTATGTATTTGACGACATGTCAGAGAAAGCACAGGTGTCGTATCAGCAGCTTTTATCGCTGCGTAATCAGATGGCTGACTTATCCATGCGCCAACAGCAGATCGCCGCAGCGCAGTCTGTGTTTGAGAAAGCGCTTGAAGAAGAGTTGGCGGAACAGCCAGCTGAAGCTGAGTTAGCCGCAGAAGGCTAAGGAGTGACGTATGAATCCCATCCTGACATTCATTGGCAATATCCTGACAGGCGGCGGGGTGGTCACCGAAGTGGTGAAGACCGGCGCGGCGTTTGTTAAGGGTAAGATCGAAACCAAGCGCGTGGCAGTTGAGGCGGATAACCGTATTCGTCAAGAGTTACTGCGGCAAGGCGGTAGTTGGGATGAGATTCATGCGCAAAACAGCGGTAATAGCTGGAAAGACGAATTTTGGACCCTTATTTTCGCTATCCCGCTGGTGATGTGCTTTATCCCGTCCCTGGTGCCTTATGTTGTAGAGGGTTTTGCGGCCCTGGATGGCATGCCCGAATGGTACCGGTACGCGCTGGGCACATTAGTTGCCGCCAGTGTCGGATTTCGCAAGCTAACTGACGTCATGGGCAAGCGAAAAAGTTAACTTTATTATAAAATAGCAGTTCAACTACTACAAGGACGCACTAATGAGCGAACTGGAATCACGCGTCGTGAAACTGGAAGCAACGCAGGAATATCACGAACGTGAGATTAATGCGCTTAAATCCACGGGAGCTCAGATGCAAACGGCATTGAACGACATTAAAGACATTTTAAAACAAGTGAAGTGGGTCGCGGTGGGCGCCCTATTAGTTATTATTTTTAGTGAAAAAGGCGTCGGTTCCGGCGTCTGGAAGTTACTGCTTTAGGGGTTCACATGAACTACTTCACACCAAGCGAGTTGCGCTGCCAACATACAGGTGATGACGGGATTGAAGATGGATTCCTCGTCAAGCTCAACACAATCCGCCATGAATGCGGATTTGCGTTTATTGTGACGTCGGGTTATCGCGCACCTGAACATCCCATCGAAGCTAAAAAAGCGAGCCCTGGGGCGCACGCCACAGGACGGGCCGTGGACATCGGTGTTCGTGGTGACCGTGCACTAAAGCTGATCGAAGTCGCGCTCAAACATGGCATGACCGGTATTGGGGTGAAACAAAAAGGGGACTCACGGTTTATCCACCTTGACGACCTTGATGGCGACGACCGATTTCCTCGCCCGACAATTTGGAGTTATTAGATGCCAGGCTTTATTCTTGCAGACTTTGGTGGCATGTCTACGGCATTGTCCCCTAAAACACTCAAAGCGAACATCGCGACGTACGCGAAGAACTGTGAAGTGGGGGATGGGCGGCTAAAACCACTTAAATCCACTGCCGCTGTCACGCCTAATCCGTTGGTTACAGCGCCGCAGTCGATCTACGAATACAGTTCAGGCGTCTGGTTCGAGTTCGCTACCGATGTCAATGTTGCGCGCGTACCGAACGCATTCGACACCACAAACAAAGTGGTCTTTACCGGTGACAGCTACCCCCGTATTACGCGTAATGACATTGCGCTCGGCACCGCACCTTTACCCGTCGGATCGTACCGATTGGGTTTGCCTGCGCCAACAATCGCACTCACCGCAACGACCACGGGCACGGCGGTCGCTGACTCACTCGATGATTACCGCAGTTATATATACACTTGGGTTGATGCGTGGGGCGCGGAATCCACAATCAGCCCAGTGTCGACGACTATTAATGTCCGTGAGGGTCAAAGCGCCGACCTGACACTCCCTATTGCCCCGACGGGCAATTACAACTTCGCGACGGGGGCATTTAAGCGCATCTACCGCAGCAACGCTGGCAGTAGCGCCACCGCATTCCAGTTTGTAGCGGACATCCCCATAAACCAAACGACCTACAACGACGCCGTTGAGGACGCAGGCTTAGGTGAAATTATTCCGACGGTTAACTGGCTACGTCCGCCTGACGACGACACTGCGGATTTCCCAACGGGTCAAATGATCGGAGCGACAACGCTACCGAGTGGCACCATTGTTGGATTCTCAGGCAAGTCCCTGGTCTATTCCGAAGCCTATGTTCCCTACGCGTTCCCATTGAACTATCGCTACCACATTAAAGATGACATTGTGGGCATCTCCCCGAACTCGCAGGGATTGGTGATTGCCACCACAGGGAAACCGCACCTTGCCGTGGGCCATGACCCGTCAAGTGTGTCAATCATCGAACTAGACGAATTCCAAGCCTGTGTAAGTAAACGCTCTGTCGTCGACATGGGCGAGTCCACCATTTATGCCAGCCCTGACGGTCTGGTGTTAGTGCAGGGCAATCAGTTACAAGTGGTGACCAAAGCCATCTTCACCCGTGAACAATGGCAGGCCATTAACCCGTCACAGATTCACGCTTACCGCTACGAAGGTAAGTACGTGGGCTTTACCGACACGCAAGGGTTTGTATTCGACCCCGCCAGCACTGAACAAGCGTGGGTATTTACCGACGTTGATGCAACGTGTGGGCATTACTCGCCGCAAGAAGACGCCTTATACGTCGCTAACGGCAGTCAGTTACAGAAATGGGCCACAGGCAGTGAGCTCACCTATAACTGGAAATCGAAGACATTTGAATCCCCTAAACCCATGAACTTAGGCGCGATCAGCGTGGCGTGCGACGGTGCAGTGACCGTAAAGATCTACGGCGACGACGTCCTTCGCGCAACAGTGTCTTGCACTAATGATACGTTGGCTCGTCTTCCCGCCGGTTACATTGCGACCGAATGGCGGGTTGAACTTGAAGGCACGGCACACGTTGATTACGTGAAACTCGCCACCTCAGTAAAGGAGCTTGCTTCCGTTGGCTAAAGAGACAAAGTTACCCGCTATTCCGCACAGCCAAGACCCTGCGGTTAAAGCCCTTAAAGAAGCCCTCGAAGTTCGCCTTGGACGACGCGGGGATAAGCTCGATCGCGCGATCACTATCCGTGACTTGTATGAGAACGGTGTTATTAACCTACGCGGTATGCCGACCCTCACTGTAGGCGGCGGAAACTTCATACAACCCGCACCTATTTGGGACGACACTAGCCAACCGCCAGCGCCGACTAATGTGAGTGCGAACGGCGCGTTTGTGGGAATTGTAGTCGCATGGGATCGCCCAAACCGACGCGACCTAACCGCTGAGATTTACCGTAATACCGTCGATGACAGAGCAACATCGGTGCTTACGGGCACCTCCGCAGGGCATATATATTCTGATCTAGTCGGGCACGGCCAGACGTATTATTACTGGGTTCGGTATGTCTCGGAAGCGGGCGTAACTGGTCCCTACAATGGGACAGCGGGGACAGTAGGCGTCACTAATATCGCTATCTCGGACATAGTAGATGACCTTAGCGACGCCATTGGGCAGACACACCTGTCGACGGCGCTGTCCACTGAAATTGATGCCATCGCAATTAACGGCAACAGCATTACCGCCGAGGTCTCTGACCGTATCGCGGCTATTTCCGGAGAAGCTGCTGCGAGAATAAATGCGATTAGCGCGCTAGCAGCGAGCGTGGCGGATATCACAGGCGCAGAGGCATACGACAGCACGGCAACTTATGCAACCAACGATCTCGTGACGTACAGCAGTAAACTCTACAAAGCGACGCAAAGCAGTTCAGGAAATGTGCCGACGAACACAACGTATTGGACCTTGGTAGGCAACTACAGCTCCATCGGCTCAGTGGTTGTAGCGAACGCAAGCGCCGTAAGTGATTTGGACACGCGGGTTACTGCGGCTGAAGGCGTTAACACTTCGCAAGCGACTTCAATCACATCTCTGAACAGCAGCGTCACTAACACCAACACCAACGTGGCGACCAATACGTCTGCAATTTCTGGCCTAGACACGCGTGTTACGTCGGCGGAAGGGAGTATCACTTCACAATCCTCGGACATCACGGCGTTGGAAACCAATCTTACGGCTACCGATGTTGACGTTGCCGCGAACGCTTCGGGATTATCAAGTCTCGCTACTACAGTCACAACTCAGGGCGCCAATATTTCGACTAACGCGAGTGACATCACGGCGTTGGAAACCAATCTTACGGCTACCGATGTTGATGTTGCCGCGAACGCTTCGGGATTATCAAGTCTCGCTACTACAGTCACAACTCAGGGCGCCAATATTTCGACTAACGCGAGTGACATCACGGCGTTGGAAACCACGGTTAATAACCCCACTACGGGTGTGGCCGCTTCGGCAAGTGGGTTAAATACACTTAGCACAACCGTAGCCACGCAGGGCAATGAAATAACGTCCCAAGCAAGTGACATCACTACCTTGAACACAACGGTTGGGAGCAATAGCGCCTCTATCCAAAGCCATACAGGAACAATCAACGGATTGAGCGCTGAGAACTACGTCAAGGTCGATGTCAACGGTAATGTCGCGGGTTACGGGATCTACGGCAGCTCAACCTACAGTGAATTTGCCGTTAACGCGGGCGTGTTCAAGATCTCAGATGGGTCGAGTTCAGTGCAGCCTTTTTCTGTGATTACTGGCGCGGGTTTGACGGTCGCATTGAGTGGCACACAATACACGAACACGACGCAGGCTTGGCAGCAAGCAAACCATCCCACAGGACAATGGTTCGCCGCGGGCACTTACATGGACACAGCGATGATTGCGGATGCGTCCATTGATGTAGCAAAGATAGCCAATCTCACCACAGACTTTATGCAAGTCACAACCCTACTAACGGCGTCACAAGTAGACGCTATCACAGTGACCAGTGAAATGATTGATGCGGGAGGCATCAGTGCGGATAAAATCAACGTCGATGGGAATATCACCTTCGCCTCTTCAAACTCCGGTCTTGTGTTTGGTAAGTCGTCTCTCGGTGATACGAACGAAGGCGCGTTCTATGGGCGCTCAGTTGATGCGCAGGGCAATCAGATGACAGGTTTTTACCTCTCGTCATCTACTGGTGGGATCTACGCAGACACCTTGGGTAACTTAACACTTAACAACGTAAAAATATTTACGGGCTCACCAGGGGCCAAAGTAGAATACTCAAACTCCGGCACATATACGCAGAACATCTCATCGCTGACTGAATATCTATCACTTGAAATTATTGGTGGCGGCGCGGGTGCGTGTACAAACGGTGTGCCGTCGGTCATTTCCGGGTCAGGCGTGGGCGGCGCGGCGGGCAGTGATTCATGGCTAAAATTCTATGACGATGTGGACGGCACAGGTTCTCAATTATCCACCACCATTACAGCATCGGGCGGTGCGGCGAGATCGCATTCAGTTCGGTCAAATACTTGGGATGGCACGGGCGCAGCGGGTGTGGCTTCCTCCCAGCCCAATTCGTCAGGCGCAGGCGGCACTCTCTATGCAGGCGGCTACATACCCACAGGAAGTCAAATTCCCAGTGCCGGTACGCTAGGTGGTGGCGGTGGTGGCGGTGGCGCGAATGGCTATAACGGTTCGCCTATCGCAGCCGTGTATGGCGCTGCCGCAAGCGGCTCAGTCATCAGCCAGCAAATCGCTATCCCGACAGGAACCAAGAGCGTTAAGTTCTTTATCGGTTCCGGTGGTGCAGGCGGCGTGCCCAGTGGGGCAACAATCACCTACGCAAACGGCGTACCCATTTATGGCAAATACTACAGTGGGTCGAATTCAAAATACGTTACATGTGGTGCACCAGGAGGCACCGGTTACGTTTCAATTGCTGACCCATATTCCGGCGGTATTGAAGTTGATTTAGTCGACTTATTATCCCGAGTGGTCGCACTGGAGAATGCTTAATTTCTAAGGACTATTTTATTTAAATCACCACCCACAAAGGAACTGCCCGTGGCAAAACGACAACGCACGACGAACACCCAAGACGCACGTACGAAGTCCACCGAAAAATTTGCAGAGGAACGTCAACGACCACCCCTACAACCGAAGACACAGAACCAAGATAAATATTTAAAAGCACTTAAAAACACACACTGCCCAGTAATTATCGCCAGTGGCGTTGCGGGGTCAGGTAAAACTTACCTGGCATGTGCCTACGCGGCGGATCAATTCCTGCAAAACCGCGTACAGAAGATCATTTTGTGCCGTGCCAACATCCCTACCGGTCGTTCGTTGGGGGCATTTAAAGGCGACAAAGACGACAAGATGATGAACTGGGTCATGCCGATGGTCGACGTGCTCAAACAACGCATGGGTTCAGCCCGATTCGAGATTGCCTTAAACAGCGGCAACATCGAGCTGCAACCCTTAGAGACCATCCGCGGCAGATCATTCGGCGGCGATAAAGAAGGTGCGATTGTGCTGATCGACGAAGCCCAACAGATGACGGTTGAAGAGATCAAGGCGGTAACCACGAGAATTGGCGAGAACTGTATGTTGGTGTTGATGGGCGATTTGGCTCAGTCAGACATCAAACAAACGTCGGGTTTAGGGGTGTTGATTAATTTACTGGATAAACACCAATTGCCACTAACTGTCGTTGATTTTGAAATTGCAGACATACAGCGCAGTGACGTGTGTCGAATGTTCGTAGAGTTGTTCTACAAAGAGGGGATCTAACATGGAATCATTATTATCTGCACTGGCCTTCTTGATCGAAGCCATCACCATTGGCGGCGTCGCCGCAGTGATCCTAACGGTCATTGGCATTGTGCCCATCCAAATACACCGCTACATCGAATTGCATGTGAGCGATAAAGAAGAAGCCACTAGGATCCTCAAGTCGTGGGGCATTGAACTGGGTCTTTCACCGGAAGAAGAGGACGAAGACAATGAATTATGAACAATATCTCCCCTATGCGCGACCCCAAGAACGGGAGAAGCTGGAAGCCATTATTAAGGCGGGGTCAATCAACGGCGGGGCGAATGCCCTCGGACAAGATCAACGGTCCGTTCGTCGCGCTCTGAAAACAATGCGTGAGCGCGTGGCCCGAGAAGATGGCTTTGCGCCGGAAGCAGGGTTAAACCAGGCGACTGCGCCGAGCGAAATACTTAAAGGGCGCTCATTCTTAAAGAAAGACGAGGACGGGACATTAACGTGGTACAAGACTGCGTTTAAAGAATCCGAGAATTTAGACATGCTGCACGACGTATTAGGGCGTGCCGCCGAGAAAATGCAGACTATTCCGGTCATCAAACCGCCGCAAGCAACCCCGAACGAAGAACTGTGCACCGTGTACACATTAACGGATTTTCACTTAGGCATGTTAGCGTGGGAAGGCGAGGGTGGTGAGCACTGGGATCTGCCCACCGCAAAATCGGTAATGATTAACGCGTTTCAAGACCTGATTGCACAGAGCCCGCCATCGGAGTTCGCCATCTTTAACCAGCTAGGCGACTTCTTACACTTCGACGGGCTTGAAGCGGTAACGCCAGCGAGTCGACATATATTGGATGCGTCTGGCCGTTACGGGGAAGTCATTGAATTGGCCATCGACGTAATTTGCGAAGTGACCGGCTTGTTGTTGCAGAAGCACCGCAACGTAAAAATGCTGATGTGCGAAGGTAACCACGACGAATCCGGCTCCTTGTGGCTGCGTATTGCGATGAATAAGATATTCGCAGACAACCCGCGTGTCGAAGTGAACACTGAAGCGCTGCCCTTTTATGCGGAGAAGCACGGCGATATTTTACTGGGCTTCCATCATGGCCACAAAGTCGCAAACAAACGCTTGCCGATGTTATTCGCCAGTGAACCGAAGTTTCGCAAAATGTGGGGTCAGGCCGAGTACACTTATATCCACACCGGACACTACCACCACCAAGAGCAAGAAATTGCCGAAGGCGGTGGCGCGATTGTTGAACGGCATCCGACCTTGTCTGCACGAGACGCGTATTCAGCTCGAGGCGGGTATGTCAGTTGGCGATGTGCCAGGGCGGTAACGTACCATAAAAAAGATGGTGAGTTGAGTCGGACGACGGCGAAGCCAAGGGTGCATTAAAAATGCTTACACGTAGCTTACACATTTGTACACTTTTTCTACACTTCTGAGCCACTCTGTGATTCTGGGTGAGTCTGACTGACTTGCAATAAGGTGATATAAACTGTTGTATTCATGGTGTATTTCAGTGTATTATCGCGTCCGTTGGTGATTGGGGGAAAACGGTCTTCGAGGGTTCGAATCCCTCCCTCTCCGCCATTTTTCCCTTTTAAAATCAATAAGTTACAAGCAAGCATTTTTTAGCTTACACTGGTTGTACACTTTTGGCTGGTTTTTTACCGTTTTCGGTGTGTTTCTAACAGTTGGAAACGCGGGATTAAGTCCATATCCCTCGGTGCTTCCCAAATCAAACGCTTTGCCACTTCGTCAGCCATGTTCGGCGCATCTTCACGAATCCATCTAGCGTAATGGCGATCAATCATCGCCGTCGTCCGATGGCCCAGTTGGCACTTCAACCATTCTTTTGATAATCCCAAGGTCAGCATTTGTGAGGCAAAGGTGTGGCGGCAATTATTGGGCCCACGGTAGGGTACTCCCGCACGTTTACAGTGGTCTCGAAAGAACAAGTCGCGCACAGGTTGATCGCCTAAAAACGGTTCACCTGTCGCGCTGTTAAGGAAGATCGGAGTAATGCTTTCCCATAAGTAGGTTTTGTTATCGCGCTGTAGGACACGAATGTCGATGGGCCTGTTCAAAAAAGTGTTGGCTTTTTGGCGTAGGAGCGCTTCCCGCGCCGCAGGCATGATCTCAATAGTGCGCGTTCGGCTGTCGTTCTTGGTGCATTTCCAGATCCCTTCAACACGGTTACGGCGGATGCGCATGGTCCAATCCGTAGTATCTAAGTCTTCCCACGCTACCGCGATGTACTCAGACACGCTTGGCCCCGTCCAACAGGCAAATTGCATCATGTTGATCTCGTGGGTGCGCCAAGTGGGGGTCTCGAACAAGCGCGTCATTTCATTTAAGGTAAAGGGGTCTACCTCGGGGTAAAGTAGCTTTAACTCGTCAAGGTTGTCGCAGGGATTAATGAAGCTGGGGTCATCCTTACAGGTGGCTTTCATTACTCCGCGTAAAGGAATAAGAATTTCTTTAATGGTTTTGTTGGATAAGTACGCTAACTCATGGCTAATCCAGGTCTCGATTTGTGAATTTCGCAAGGTCTTAATGTGCATTTCCCCGAATGCCCGTTCAATGTGCTTGGATTTTGATTTATAAGTTGAAAAAGTTTTGGGCGCAAGTCGGGGCTTCTTCAGCTTAAAGAAAGCCTTAAGCCCCTGGTTAATGGTTTTTGGAATGTCCGACTTCGAGAATAAGGCTACTTTTTTATCGTTGGGGAAATGAGCAGCGTAATTAAAGGTGCCATTGTCGATTTCAAAGAGGACGACGTTGCGTTTTTGCTCAGCCCATTTAAGGCTCTTCTTGGACACTACGAGCCCGCGCAGAATAGGTCGACACGGAACCCCTCTGTAGGTAAAGTTGATCCGTATTTTGTCGCTTTGAATAGTGACGCCACGGATCGACTTACAGTAGACTTGCAATTCAGTGTTTGATTTTACCTTCGGCCCAGTCATCCATTGCACTCCAATTAATCATTGTTCTGCCATCGGGTGCGGTGACGTAGTGAATGCCTTCGGCCACCTGTGCCCGTGCGATTTTACCTTTCATGGCGTCGTAAGTGATGCCACTCATTAATGCGTATTTTTTGATGCGTACCCACTTAGGTAGCGTCGTTATTAGATCTTGATTCATAGGTTACTCCATTCGTGCTTGGACTACCAAACGCTCGCCGAAGAAAACCACCTTCTCCGAGTCGTATAGCAGTGATGTCCCAGGCTTTCCTCGCCCTTGACGTTCGGCGGCACGGCGCCATATTGCTTTAAATGCGTTACCTTCCGCATAATTCATGTTGAGCGCTTCAATAATGTCGTTACATTCCGCCGTATAGGGGGCAGGCAATGTGGTTGGATGCGCAATGCCCAACTTGTAGTAGGATGAAGACCCCCCAGTTAGCGGGGTAGGTTCAACCAGTGGGTCTTCGAGGGGGTGAATATTCAATGGTGCTCCTTAGTAGCTGTGCTGCTAGTAGTTCAACTGCTATATAAAGGGTAAAAAAAAGCTATTCGGATGGAGGGCCAGTATGCAGGTCAGATCGCGCAGCATAGCCAAACGACATATTGAGCGGTCCGAACCAACACAAAAATCGATCAACTGCCAAACGTGGCGATTGCACTGGCATACAGTCGGTATGGATCAGCCACCATTCGTATTCCTTGAGGCGCATCCAGTCCATCATCTTCATCCTGACGGACGACGATCGATCGTGTATTGTTTGTGACTGTAAGTATACCTGTTGCATATACGTACCCCTGTTTTAGTTTACTACTTAGGTTAGTTTCGTAGCTCCCAATTGGTGGCTCGGTGTGTACCGATCACCATGTCGCAGACTGCAATAGCCTGTGATTGGAAGTCGTAGATTCTATTATCCTGCAACTTTAAGACTTGAGTCACGCCATCTTTGTCATAGAAGTAGCGCGCAATGAACCGATTTCCATCGTGTAGTTCAATGAACACTTCTGCGCCTTCTTGCGGTTTAACGCGATTAGAGCAGACAATGAACGAGTCTTTCGAGATGTAGGGCAGATAATCATCTACGTCTACTTGGACAGCGTAAGGGGCTAAATCCCCTTGTACTTCCACTGATTGGATTGTCAAAATTGACGGTTTCCCTTGTATTGCGTAGCGCACACTTATTTCCACTTTCGGGAAGAATGAGGCACGTACGGGTTCCATTAACTCAGGATAAATGTCAGAAGGGGAGACATCCAGTGCCTGGGCGAAGTTTACGACCGCAGTCAGGTTCAAAGGAACCTTCTCGAGGAAGTATTGTGAAACAGCACTTTGCTGCTTTAGTCCCATGCGTTTAGCAAGGGTCGTCTGGTTCAGTCCAGTTTCGGACTTTTGGCGATTATAGATTGCGATGAGACGCTGTACGGCACTGGCTTCCGTTTCCGGAGATGTCTGTGCGCCTGCAAGGTTACTTGCTCTAGCCATCGGGTTACTTCCTCTCTTATTGTCAGGTTCCTACCTTTAAACAGGTGGTGTTGATTAAATTACCTATTTTTCACCTCTTCGGGTGTTATTGCTTTCCTAAGCACGAGGTCATTATATAGTCAGCTACCCCTCTCTTGTCAATAGCTGAGCTACTAAAGGTGTTCATGGTCACTTTTTGACTCAAATCAGTCACAATCAGGTTATCGCGAGTTTTGAACTCAGGGGGTGCGGTAATGCCAATAATTAGCGCAATGTTCCGACCTTCGTTTTGCCGTGATTGCAGCCAGTGAAGTTGCTGGTCAGTGAGACACGTCTTGACAACGGTATCCAGTCGCTTCGGAGGGCGGGGCAAGTATTTATACTCAATCCACAGGTCACCCGTTGGACCGGAGTAGTAGGCATCGGCTACGCCACCATGGAAATTATCGTTGATCTTCCACTTATATAAGGACGAGGGCAGCAGCCGATGGATGGCTTTGATGTAACTGTGCTCATTCATTATAGACTCCGAAAACAAAAAACCACCCCGAAGGGTGGCTTTTACTAAAGGAACACTTAGTGGATCGTTGGATCCGTTAAGCCCTTCATGGCGAAGTAAGTCGCGCGTGCTTCCTTGAGCAACTCTTCGCCCGCGTAACCCGCAAGCGTCGCTTTGAACACTTGATAACCTTGGCCCATGCGGTTCTGTTCTTCGACCGAAGACAAAGTCCACACGGTACCAAAACGGTCACAGTCAATGCCGGAGATGGCCGTGTTCCATGCGTCAGATACCTTTTTATTGGCACCGCTCATGTAAATCTTAGCCACCACAGGGTTTTGACCCGCATCGTCTAGCACCGCCACAGTGTGTACTGCGGTCTCTACGATGTCATAGTGATCCACGTTAAACCCTTTGTTAGCAAGGTGCTGTTCAGCTACCGCTAGGCTTTCGTGATTGCCTTCAAAACCGCCACCTTGCTCACGCTTCTTAAAGACAGTGAAACCGGTATCGAATTTCAGGTTAACCACGAACACATTTTCATAAACATCACCGGTGAGTTTATTAAAGATGTGGCCGAGTTCGAGCCCTTTGATGAACTTAGGATCCGTCTTTTTAATTTCGGGGCTAAGTGCCTGGGCAAGCGCTAGGGTTGGGATTGCCATATCCGAGGCGGATACGTTTTCATTACCGAGACCAGTTCCTCCGCTAAGGTGGGCTGGTAGGGTGTCGGCTGGTTGGAATGCAACAATTGATTTGCTCATACGATTTCTCACTTGATTAATTGGTTGATAGGTAAGCCCTCACGAAGAGGGCTTAACCTGACTATTATAGCAGTTCAGCTACTATAAATATACGTCAAACAGAAGGTCATGAGACCCGCATATTGACGTTTTCCTTCTCGAACGGGACGAGTCCAGGGACAGTATCGACGGTGCGCATAAGCTCACTGACGTACTTATTGGATACCCGCCGTTGCAGAAGACCGGTGTGGCCGCTCTCGATAATAAAATCGTGAAAGGCCGTGTAGTCGGCGATGTTATAGACCGTGGTGGTACTCAACGAGACCGTGACGCCATCAACAGCCGTTTGCTCGATGCCTTCGGCGTGCATCTTGGCTCGGATCTGTTCGTTGATGTCCTCAAGGCTCTGGCCAACCACTTTTACGTCTTTTTCGAGAGCTCGTTTCTCGGTACGCAGCGTTTTAGCCGTGTTAAGCAGCTGTGCGAGGGTCATATCAGACATTTTATACTCCTACGCCGCAATCGCGACGTCTTGCTCCACTCCTGACAACTCAAGTAATAAGTCTTCAGCGCGTGACCAACATTGGTTGATGTCAGGCCATTGCGGTTCAGACTTCTCCCCGCGGTTGTTACGAGCGGTGTTCGCTTTCTTCATCTCAGCAGCAGCATCCAAGTAGTCGTCGATCAACGCGGGGTTATCCGCCAATTGCTTAGACAGGGCGGACACATTACATACCGCTTCAGTGAATTTAGTTTCGGCAGTTTCATCCTTGTAGATGCGGTCGCGTTCAGCCCTAACTGCTTTTTGGGCAGTGTTTAACACAGCGATTAACTGGTCAAATGGCGTGGTTGCTTCAGCGTGTTCAAATACTTCGTTAAAATTAATCATGGGGTATTCCTCTAGTTTTTAATTACTGATCAATTAGATCAGGCGGCAAATGCCGTGTTCTTCTGGAAGATGTCGAGCAACGAGCCCATCGCGGCGAGTTTGCCGTCCAAGGTGTGGTACGCGTCTTCTTCAAAAGTATCGCGAGCTGCGATAGTGATCGTCTCTGTCTTGCGCTTCTGGCCTGCGCGGTAAATGCGCGAGTTGAATTGCGAGAACAGTTCAGATCGGTTGGTGGGGCTGGCCCAAATTGTGGCGCAGCCTTTGGTCAAGGTCAGACCGTGACCCGCTGATGCGGGGTGGGCAAACAAGACTTTTAGCTTTCCAGCTTGGAAGTCGTCGACGGCCTTCTCTCGATCAGCTTGCTTCGTCTCGCCGTCAATGACAGCGTAGGCAAAGCCCATTTTGTCAGCGAGTTTCAACAATTCTGCTTTTTGATGTTTCCAGTTGAAGGCCACCACGCTGTGGTCGCGCTCGGCAACTAGATCCAGTACCAATTGACTGCGTGCGGTACTGAAGACTTGAGTTTTCCCGTCTTCGTCGTACACGGCGCCGGAGCACAATTGGAGTAACTTTTGGTACTTCGCTCCTGCGTGAACCGCGTTAATCATGGCGCCACTTTCGGCTTCCAGGATCGCCTGTTCTTTGAGGATGACATAATTGGTTTGCAGTCGCGGCGGCAGATCAATGTACATCATGCGGTTTGTGCGTTCGGGAATGTCGATGCAGTCCTCGAACCGATAGCGAATGGTAATGTCATGGATTTTAGCGGCCACTTGATCTTCCGCACCCACATTGTCGAGCCACTTCACCTGATTGGGGTTAGGGCCGACTTGTTGGGGCGTACAGACCTGTAAGCGGAAGCCATAGAATGAACGACCTAAACGCTCGCCCTCGTCGAGTAACACGACAGGGTGCCAAATGTCGGTCACGCTGTTGGGGGTGATCGTACCGGACATCATCACGCGGCGTTCAAAAATGTCGACTAGATCGCGTATGGCCTGGCTGCGTTCTGAGCTCGGGTTCTTAAATGCGGTGACTTCATCCACGCAAATCATGTCGAAGTCATGTAAGACGTCGACATTCTCGCGCTTCAGTAGCCATTTCACCGCGTCGTGGTTCGTGATTACGATCTGACGGCCAGAGTCGAAGGCTTCGCGGCGCTTCTTGTCCGTCCCCGCCGTACTGATGCCCCACGTAATGTCAGGCGTCCACTGGTCGATGTCATCGCCCCATGCCGGTTTTAAGATCGACAGTGGGGCTAATACGAGCATCCGTTTTGCGTCAGACTGCTTGAACGCCTCCAACACACAGCGGGTTTTGCCCGTACCGGCGTCTGAGGTGATCAGCGCACACTCTTGATGCAATAAGAAGTCGACAGTGGCTTGCTGATGCTCAAAGAGTGGCGGCAAGTTTGGCGGCACAGCTAATGGTGTGTCTCTTCCGTTCTTCATGGGTCATGTCCTCGAGTTCAGTAAAGGTTTGCGCAGCAACAAAGGCATACGACGAAATTAAGGTCAGTTCTTCTTCTGTGATGCCTTCTCCTTCAGACTGGAATAAGGCTTCCGCACAGCAGCGGGTGTAAATGTCTCTAGCTAGGGTCATGCTTGCTCTCCTTGGTAAGTGATGGCAGTATTTGATCGCCCAGACCGCCGATAACTGGGGTAACGTCTCAACTTCAGGAGGTCAACATGCAAAAACCAAGTTGTCGTTACTGCGGGTGTTATTGGCCCCACCGCCCGCTGGGGTAATTCGCTAGCGGGGTCACTCCATTAAGTCAATGTCATCGTAATAGTAGGTTTTGCCGTCATGGTGCTCATTGGTGGCAAAGTAACCAATACGGTTCACATAATGGTGCGAGGGGCCGGTAATAACGACGTAGTTTATTTTGGGGTCATCGGAGTCTGTTTCGACGACAGACCAAATTTGGCTATCGGCGTAACCTAGCGCAGTAAGGTCGCTGGCGTAGTTGAAGTAATCTCCCTCGAAATCGTCACCGCCGTTGCGGATTTCTTTAAAAGGGAAAGGTTCGTTGAAATACTCAGTCATAATGTTTCTCCTAGTGAGCCGAATAGCGCCATTGACACGCGGGATGGTCTAAGCCTTCCTGCACTTTGGCGTGCGCACACCATTTACAGGCGCTTGCATTGGGGGTGGGTTTGAAATCAACACAGGTGGTGGCCTGGTTAAATCGAAGGTTGTAGCGATCGAAGAACAGCATCGCTTGATCGCGGCTGTAGGTTGTGGTCATGGTCTCGCCTTTGTCGAGGTAGATCATGCTGGCTTCCACAAACTCTAACTCTGGCCATTTGATGAAGGTCGAAATAACGTACAGTAGGGATTGCTGCCCATGTTTGACTTCGTTGCCGAATTTCCGGCCTGTCTTCCAGTCGTAAACCTTGGCCGAGGTGGGGGATTCAAGGTCAAGGGCGTCGAGCTTCATTCGGAGCCAGCAGTCGTCTGATCGCCATCCGGTGGGCTCCCACTCGCGCGTGAACGCCCAATCTTCCTCAACATGAATAGCACCGGAAGAATAACGCGCGCGCAGATCTTTAAAAAGCGCTTCAAATTTTGCCAATTCTTTTGGGAGGTCGTCACTGACGGTCTCACCCGTGATGTAATTTTCCGCTTTGTCATGGATTTTTGTTCCTCGTTGTGCCGCAGGGCCAGCCACATCAGGACACTTTTCGACCTTGCTCAGATACAAATGCCAGGGGCACTGCTCGAAGTTAGACAAAGACGAAAACGACGTTGTGGGAATGAGGCCCAAAGGGGCATCCAACGGGTCGAGCCGTTTAATGCGTTCTTTTCGGGCTGCTTCTGCCGCCGCACGAGGGTCAAAGATGGCACCATCGAATACGGGGGCGGGGTCAACGCCTTTGGGGCGGGTTTCCCATTGGTTGGGGTTAAATACTGGAATGTCGGACATCAATGCACCTCCGGTTTATCGTTTAGGTAGTGATACAGGCTGACCAAGTGCGCCCGCATTTCGACGGACTCCTTGACCATTGCTTTTTCAACTTCCTGCACGATGTATTCATTGAGTAGGGCGACAGGGTCACCTTGCTTGAGTGCCGGAGGCTGCACAAAATGGCGCACCTCGTAGGCGGTTAAGGGTTGGACTCGCATATAGCCTCCTATTTTTGTTGGGGTATCTTCGCCATACAGGTGACGCGCTTTTCGGCGGGGATAGGCGTGGGTGCCTTATCCAAGAAGTCAGTGGCTTCATAGTCGGTAAAGCCAAAGCGAGAGACCACGTAATTAGCGCGGGTTCCGTTCCTGCGTTTACGTTCCTGCACTACGTCGTTACGCGTTAACATACTGGCAAATTTCTGACTGGTGGAATTGCTGTCGGGGTTTAGCACCAAGTACATGGCGTGTGCTTCAGAGATAGCTACATCGGTCGGTAGCTCGTTCACTGCATCGTTAATCCACTTGGTGAGTACCTTTTCAGCCACTTGCTTCACACTGAGTAAGTGCGTCGGTGTGTTGGTCAGCGCGTTCATGTTCTCGATGAAGTAATCCAGATCGCCTTCGCGTAATGCAAAGCAGAACTTCTGATGCACGCCCATCGCGGCCACTCGCATATTGCGTTTGGCTTCGTTTTCTAAACAGTTGGTTGCCGCATGGTGGCTGTAGTTGAAGTGGTGTAGAAACGAGAATAGATCGGGTACTTCTGACCCTAACAGTTCGGGCAAATCCACGTCATCACTGAATAACTCTGGGTAGACTTCGGGGATCTGTAACGGTTGGGGGAAGCCCACATTGTGCCGTCTATCTCCCGCTTCTAAGCGAGCTACGTCGGCGTGATTCGAGAAGAACATAAAGTTGCAATAGGTGCGCATGTTGACACTTTCTTTATACATCGCGCGGACGTCCAAACGGTCGTTACCGGTGATGTACTTGATGTAGTCAAACGTGCGCTGGTCTTGCTTGGAGTCCGAGATATGGAACTCGTCCAGCACAACAAACAACTTATCACCAAGGAAACTATTGAAGTTATCCTCTAATGCGGACAATTTTTTACCCGCGACGTTACTTTTACCGATCATGGGCGTCAGTAAGTAGTTAAAGAACAAACCTTTGCCGGTACCTTGGGTGCCTGAGAAGATCCAAACCGTCTGTAACGGCTCTTTCTTGTCGATGGCTGCGGCCAACCAGTTGATGAAGTGGTCAAACTCCTTCTGTGTACTTCCGGTCATGTGCCACATCACCTTATAGGCGTTCGGGCACAGTTGCTTTAACAGCGCGCCACCCATGTTGTTTTCGCTGTCCATGTCGTAGGTGATCCCTTTGAATTCAGGGTCAATATTACGTGGGTGCTTAACATGAGGTGGTGCCGCGTATTTATTAACCAGGCCGTTGGTCTCGTTGCGTAACGTCGCGGTTTCAAGCGGGTTGAAGACATAATTGAGCGAGGGGATCGGGTCAGGTAATGGCTGTCCGTATTCGGATAGCCAGGACTCGAGGTTACCCAACGCGGTTTCATGAACGTACTGCTTTCCCGTAAGATCCGGTAAAAACTCGTCTTCTTTCGTATCGTACAAGACGGTGTAGTGCTTATCCGCTTGAATGTCACGGAAGACCAGGGCGGTCTCGTTGGTCACCTTGTCGATGTTGGTCTTGTAATTTGAGATGAACTCCAAGTAGCCCTCGGAGTCTGCCTTCTGAAACTCAAAACTGTCGTCCCCGTTCCAACAATGGATGATGTGGGGCGACGTTAATCGCGCCCAATACTTGTAATTATTTGATCCTGTGGCGTTGAAGCGAACGAATTCGTCATCCACACCACAAACGTCTAACTTGAACTTGTCGGGGTTAACCACGACACGTACTTTGCCTTCCTTGGTGACGTAATCCTTTTTTGTAGGACGGTACAGTGGCAAACTGTTTGCTTTGCGCAATTGATCCAAGCGCTTGCGTTGTTTGGCGAACATTGTTGCACTGTCTATTGCTGAGACATGGCCTGTTAGGTTCAGCGTGTCGTCCGCCTTTTCCACTAAACAGAAGCGGTGCTCAGGGCTTTGAAATGGATCGTCGATGCCGTCGAACACAGGCGGAGCAATGTAGATTAGGTGTGAGTTATCCGCCACGCAGGGGTCCAGTATGGGCTTCACAGAGACGTTGGTGTTACTCAGCAGGAGCTGGTCACTGATGCCCTCACAGTCGAAGTTAAGGAATCGCGTGTATTCCTTTAACACCGCAGGGTTAATCGCCTGCGTTAGCATAAACTCGATGTGAACAGAAACGCGGGTTGACTGCGCACGACCCATCGAGGATGAAGCGTGGCCAATGTAGCTGACGCTGTGCATCCACGGGGGTAACAGCGCGATGACTCGCTCACAGATGTTCTCGACGTGAGTCGCTCGCAGTTTCCCTGTGGGTGGGGTGTAGCCTTCCAATTTCAGGTTATCGACGTCCAATAAGAAGGTGGCGTTGGGTTTAGTCTTGTCCGCTAACCCGCGGCGACTCTCCTTCGCGAGTAGTTTGGTGAGGTCACCGCGTAAAAGGGCGTGGCCCTTGGCTGCGTGCTCACAAATGAGGTCGTACCGCGCTTGTATCGTACTTGGCGTGTATTCAAAACTGTTGAGGGTTTTTACCAACGGATAGCTCGAGGTGGACGTTTCTTTAAATGTTTTGCCGAGGCGTTCCCCGTTGGCTGCTTCTAAGAAGGTCAGCTTGGTCATGTGTGCTCCTTACTGCGTGTGTACAGTGCGTTAATATAAGTTGCTGTGGCGTGGCCAATATTCGCCGACTTTCGACGAGGGCGTGACCATGCAGGGGTCTCGAAGAAACGCGGTGCGCGTGCTCTTGAGATTCATCGCTTTTTTGCGCCCAATGCGGGCGGAGAGATGCAAGCGCGAGGCTTGAACTCGAATACTGGTCATGCTGCGACCGATGGCTTGGGCGAGCTGCGCGGTGGTTAGCTCATCAAAGCGGGTGATGAGAAAACGAACTTCCTCGGGACTCCATAAATTACTCGACTGACCCATACCATCCCTTTATCTAGCTGATAAAATAATCCAATCGTCGCGACAATCGGAGTCGCAGAATCGCAGATCCCCATCCAATGGCTCTGTGCAGTTGTAGCAAAAGCCTTTGGGCGGGGGTCCGTCTGTTCGTCGGTTGGCCAACGCGACAGAAAGGAACATCTCTGACGCTTTACTGGCGTCATCACAGAAGTCGCTCATCAAAAATCCTTGTAAATACGAAACGAACATCTATGTTAGTAGTTCAGCTACTATTTCACAATACAGCTTAGGCCGCCAGTGCAAATTCATCTAATTGCGCTAATTGACGAAATGAATTTCCTTGGATCACCGATTGAATCTCGCCTTCCATTCGTAATTGCTTAGTCCTAGGGCACGTTCCTTCACGTTGGGTCTCAATGTGCGTCGAGAGGTGGGTAAGGGTGTTGTACACTTTGTAGGCGTTATTCGGCATCTGATACGAGTCGTGGATCAGCTTAATGTAGTTTAAGCGCGCCTTATTGATCTCGGTGCCGATGCGGGTCTTGCGACTGGCGAGGCTATGGCTATAAAACGCCAGGGCGGCGGCTTCTGAGACCGGGACTGAGCGCAAGTAGTCCATCATCTTGGCTTCGATGGTGAGCATCTTAGGCCAAGCCGAGGCCACAGCACCCATAATCTCCGGCACCGCGTTAACTGTGTGCTTTTGAGACATGGAGGTGTTCTCTGCCATGCTAATCATGCCGTTTAAGCACGCAAGGCGCATAATCATGGCGGCAATCTGGCGACGGAACTTCTGATCGTGACTGTCGACCACTTTGATCTTCAGACACGCGGGCTCACCCAGTTCTTTGACAAAGCTGTGGTTGGGGAGCACGATTTCAGCTCGAAAACTGGCGTCGTCACTGTAGCCCCAGAAATGCGTTGTAGCGTCACTTAGGTCAAGGTTAGACCGTTGTAACCCTTGGCGTAACGACTCCCACAGGAGGTTAAAATTGGCCGGTCTGTGTTGAGATTTACCGTCACCGATCACTCGATCCGTCAGCGGGTTGATGGTCCAGAATTTATCCAAAACAGGGATGCCGTTACGCAACTGCTGTTCACGGATGGGGTCGTAGTTTAGATGCGCGGGTAGCGCTTGGATTTGGTTATGTTCAATAATTTCATATGCACCCATAGTGGGTCTCCTTTGTTAGTTACTATTCAATGTTGGGGTCAATGTCACCCCGTGCGACCGCTTTTCGGCGGTCTTGCCGCCACTTAGTGTCTACTAAGCTGGCACAGGGGGAACAATAGTCGTGATCTGTACCTCTGTGGTTTGAGTCGAGTTCGCTATGCTCGAAATAGGTCTCACAAAAGTCGCATTTCCAAATATCTAGCTCAGCAGCTTGATGAATGAAGACTTCGAGCGCTTTGGGCGACATGGGGATTTGATCGGGTTTTAATCCAGCCTTTTCTGGCGCTACAAGGTTGTTAGGCGCGGTAAAAGAGAAATACGGATGGAACGGTACATGGTTTTTGCTTAATGCATCGCGGATTACATGTAAAGTGTCGTGGATTCCTCGCCATAGGCTATCCACTGGCTGATTATTAAATATTGATTCATTTACATGGGCTAAGTCCATGTAGGCAAACCGCAACGCTCTTGTCGTTTTGCTCATACGACGTCCTTTTTTAAGGATCATAGTTATTCCTCCTCGCTCTCCTGGTCAATTCTGAAAATTAGCCATACGCTGTCGTCAAATTCCTGAACGACATCAATGTCTAATCCTGCTTCGGTAAGTGCGGCGAATAATTCTTGCTTGGTCATAATTATTCCTCCTTTAACGTGGTCTCCATGACGCCGCGGAAGGTCCAGTCGGAACCGTCGTGGTTAGGCAGGGCTTCATACTGCTCGCCCTTTAACTCATTCGCCGCAAAGGCGTCTAAATCACCATACTTTGTCATGGCACGTTCATAGTTTTCATCGGTGAGTTGAAAGTCGGCGATCACATCGAAACTGATCGTCGCTTTGGCTAAAAAACTTCTCATTTTGACTCCTGCTTCGCTCTATACGCGGGGGAGTTAATGTATTCTTCGCCAGTGATCCATGTGACCGCATTATGGTCCGCGCCACAGTCGAGGCAAGATACTGTGCTCTTGTCTTCTTCCGAAGCGGGCGGGCGTTGGCGCACCCAAAGACCGGCAAAGGGATTCCACTCGCACACGGCGGGTGTAATTACGATGTCGGTGGATGAACATGAGAAACAGACGGGGTTAGATGGGAATAATTTAGGCATAATGGTGTTCCTTACTGATAGAAAATGTGGCGTCCAATCTGGGCCACTTGAATTTGTGTGCTGGCCCACACGGGGCGCACGTAATCGGCGTGATAATGTGTCGCCCCATCCACTAAATCGGGAAATTCGGGGCTGAGTACCAGACTGGCGACCTGATTGGCCTTAGTCCACGCGTCAACATCTTGGGGGATGTCCGATTTGCCGTCACAAAACCAAGAAAATTGACATTTGTGTAAGCGCCCCGGGTATTTGTTGTGATACACGACCTCGCAGATGGTGTCAGGATACCTGTGTGAGTACACACGGTTTAGCACCACCTGTGCGACCGCCACTTGCTCAATCAACGGTTGTGATCGAGCTTCGTGGTAGACGTTCAGCGCCAAACACATGAGGGCTTCGGCGATCATTGACCGCTCATCGCTTTTGCATGGTGCATGTCGTAACGCGCGTATACTAAGTTACTCATCATGCAAAAGTCGTCTTCATCACGGAACTCTTGATAAAGACGCTCCCCAGAAGGCAAGAAGAAGCAAATCCGGTCAAAGGCGGGTTGAATCTCGATAGCCGAGAATTGATCTAAGTTCCATATTTTGTTGTAGCACTTTAAAAACATAACTATCTCCTTATTTAATGAGGGCTTCGGCGATCATGTGCGGGGTGGCTGATCTGGGTCGGTGACTTCGTGATAAAGTTTATCTAGCTCACATGATAAATCGTCGATCAGAAGCCAAAGGCGCGACGTGAGGCGGCACACCTTTGATTTAGCTGCGTAATGGGGCGGTATTGTGTCCATTAAGACAGCTCTGACTCTCTTCAGCTCACGTATAGATGGGGCTAGTTCTAAATGTTGTTCGTGGGTTAGTGGGGTATACATGATTTTTCCTTATTTAATGAGGGCTTCGGCGATCATGACGTTCTTTTATCTGGACTTATGCCAGCTCTAGCGTCCGCGGCAGGTTTCCCGCCGTAATAAGCATGCCCTTGTTCTTTGAACTGGGCATCGCTCGTCACTGCATGATACAAATTATCCAATTCACAAGGGATGTCGTCGACGAGTCTTCCAAAACGTATAACGAGTTTTCCTATTTTCGAGGACTTCCCATAGTGCCTCATTGTTTTATCCAGCAACACGGATCGAATTTTCTTCAACGCTCTAATTTCATCGGCTAGTTCTAAATGTTGTTCATGGGTTAGTGGGGTATACATGTTTTATCTCCTTCTTTAATGTAGTTATGCAGCCAAGGTGACTTGTTTCACGCCCAACAGGGTGCGCATTAACCAACCTAACTTACGGGATGATGTTATTTCGCGGCGTCCTCGGTAGGTGAACGTCTCAGGGGGCGTCACGCATTCGCCTACAGGGATATTTAAGGGCTTACCTGAGTATCGGCCTGTGGTGGGCCAGTGGATCACTTGCGCTTGGACCTGATCTAGCTCGTTTTGGGCTTCATCCTGTTCTAGCTGGGCTAGTCGGCGCTCTAAACGATTCAGTTGCCTGTCGTAACGCTTCCTCACATCAGGGGTCGGCGCAGATCGGTTTTGTTTGAGCTCCAGCAACCTTGAATGGTGATAGACCGCCATCGGCGTTCGTGCGAGCTCAAGGGCAATATCGACCAAAGAGTAGGATGGGTCGGCCCAGAGTTTTTTCAGCGTGCGCTCGTGTGCGAGCGTCCATAGTCGGCTCGAATACCCAGTGCGTCGCTTCCTAGTTGCAGGGGCTTTAACGGGTTCAGCCGCAGCGCGTTGAGCTAGTTTTAGTTTGTGTCGGCGCATTTCCACCGCTTTTACTGTGCGTTTTAGCTTCTTCGCGAGGCGTGCCGCTGACATGTGCGGGTGCTTCTTCAAAAAACTGAGTTCGCTACTATCCCACTTCATATTTGTTTTACTATTTTTCATTAGTATTCCTTATTTAATGTAATTGCGTGCGAAGCCACCTTCGCACTCGAGGGGTAAATCGGGTGCCCAGGTGGGCGGGGTGCTCATGATCTCCACCATCTTGTTGTAGATGGTTTCGGCATGTTCTTCCGGGCCAATCACGATCAATTCGTCGTGAACCATGTGCACAGTGCGCGCGCGGTCTAAGCCGAAGGTCTCGTCGAGGTAGTTCTCGATCTGGATCGATTGCTCGGTGATGATGATGCGGGCCAGCGCTTGCACAATGTTCTCGGTCAGCGTGCCACCCCACAGGTATTTACGGGTTTTTAGCTCACCACGAGGGGTGAGTTCAGGGGAGTACTGGAAACTGGTGCCGCGTGCATCCGGTACTGCACAGAGGTTCGGGTACTGGAGCGCCATGTTATTGGGCATGATGAGGTTCGTGCCATGCACTTCAAGGGGACCAAACCGGATGTCCGTGCGGTGTTGCACCATCTCTTCGATGATCTGCTCACATTCACGCCAATAATCCACCACAGCGAAGTTGGTGGTGCGGTAGGTGTCGACGATGGCTTGGGCTTCTTGCTCAGTCATCATCACAGGGGCCATGCCCATCGGGCCGGTGTTCATGGTCACCCAGAATTTGGAGGCGCCCATGCCGTAACCCAGACCCAACACAGACACTTTGCCTACGTTTCGCTGTGGTTTACGAAAATCAGGGTCATGGTCGGGGTGAACATCAGGGCGCGCTTTGGTAGGTTCACGACGAATTTCCATGGTTTCGTCGTAATTGAAGTCGTAAATCTTACTGGCCATAAACAGATACGGGTCGCCGCCGTCTTTATACATTTGAATAAGGTATTCCTGTCCGGATACCCACGCTAATACACGCGCTTCGATGTTACTTAGGTCAGACACGATGACCGAATAGCCTTCAGGGGCGACCAAGGACTTGCGTAAGCGCCCAGAGGTTGGGTCGTATTTATCCAGTCGGGGGAGGTTTTGTAGGTTGAGCTTCTCGCCACCGCTGTAGCGACCGGTGTGGGCGCCGTAATAGCGCAGTGGGACCGGCATCTTCCCACCTAAATTACCAGCGGTGCTCAAGAATCGACGTGCGCGACTCTCTTGAATGGCGGATTTGGCGAACTTACGCCCTTCAAACACATGAGCGAGCTCTGGATGCGCGGCCATGAACTTCAAAAAGGGCCAGTCTTTCTGTCCCAGTGCGGGGATGAGGGTGCCTTTGGCATTTTCCTTCACCGGAAGGTCATAGCCTTGGGTTTCGAGGTAAATACCGAACTTCTGATTCGAGGACAGCACGGTCTGGGGGAGCCCAGCGGCTTTAAATGCGGCTTTTTTACTCTCAACTTGGTCGTCAATCTCATCTTGGATGAGTTGCGTGTCGATAAGGAACCAGGGCTCTGCAAACATGCGGATATTTATGTGAATCAGGGTCATTTCGTCATCAGGGAAGTGCTCAAACATGAGTTTGAAGGCTTCGTAGGTCAATGTGACGTCTTGAACACAGTAATCAGCGATAATATCCATCAGTTCAGGCGGCAGATCCCGAATATCCTTCGATAAGGCTAATTCTTCGCCTTTACGCATGCCACTCTCGGCAGGCCACAGGCGCATGGATAGGTTTTTAAGGCTTGCGGGCGCACCCACGAACATACCCTTCGACATACTCATGGTGTCCAGGTAAAAATTAGGGTGCCAATCAAAATGGTGGTGTAAGATGAAGGCATCAAACGCTGTGTTGTGGCAAAGCAATGCGATGGGCTCACCCAAGTTACTTAATTCCGACATAAACTGTTCAAATTCCGACATCTCATCTTCACGAAACATCTGCACAGGGTCATCGTCGACTTTTACGCCGACGCAGTGAATTTTAAATTTAGGGTCGCACACATAATCGATGGTGTTGGTGTCTGCCCGGCCCAATGAGTACCCGCGACCGTAATAGGTCTCAAAGTCGAGGGTAACGACGGTGTAATCGTCAATGTTCATTGTGTGGCTCCTGTTTATTTAACCCGACAAAATCATCCACTTCGATGCCAAACTCACGAGCCAACGCGCGGTCTTCTGCGGCACGACGACGGGCGACCATCTGACGATCCGCGGCGGATTGTTTACGCACCGCTCGGGTTTGGGCGCGGCGTTCTTTGCGCAGGAGGGCTTGGGTGATTTGATTGGCCATCGTAGTTCGTAAATTTGTCATTCCTTGTCCTCAATGTAGTAGCTCAACAAGGGCTTCTTCGATGTCATCGCGCGTCGGTAATTCATCGGTGTCACTGGAGGCCACCGGTATGTAAACCGCTTGGATGACGTCAAATTCCAACTGATACTCGTCGCCTTCGCAGCTGTCTTCGGGGGTCGCACCCCAATGCATCGGTTGGCACGGAATGAAATGCGTCACATCGACATCGACGTAATAGTTATTGACGTGTACTGTGTGTTCGGCCATAAGTCCTCCTTAATGCACCAGTTGTAGGCTAGGTTGTACGGTTTCAGGCGGTTTGTGTAACGCGGGGATCGTTTCGTCTCGATCGGGCAAGAACAAGCCAAAATGCTCCGCACAAGAGGCGAATTGCTCGTACATTTCTTCAAAGGGGTAATTGTCATGAATGACTTCGAGGTGCATGAGCATCATCGCTTGGTCATCGGTGAGCACCCAGCCGACAAAGTTTGAGACGATGTGACGTAACCATTCATCTTTAGCGAAGAAGGTCGGGATGTAGCTGGATGCTTCAAAATAGTCGAAATCGTCTTCATCCATGAAAAAGCCGATGGGGGAATAGATCCGATGGTTGCCGTCGTCGACCTTCAATTGAAAGTTGGCGCGGTTGCTATTGTCTAACGCGGCGTGGGCTTGCAAGGTCATGTGCATCATGGCGCCCTGAAACAACCACTGCATTCGGGCGTGGTCTTTTTTGGTGTCTTTACCGCTGTAAAACGCGGGGAAAGTGCAATCGCTGAGCAGCTTCCAATAAATGTCAGTGCGCTTGGACATAATCATTCTCCTGCGTAGGTTTGGCTAAAAGTTCTTCACGAAATATGGGGATGTCTTGGGCTGCTTCGATGCCGAGCGTCACTCGAGAGCTCGTGGCGGCCAGGACAATGACGTTGATCTCGCGATCACCGATAACGATGGTTTCGCCGACGCGACGATTTAGAATTAACATGGGTATCTCCTTAATAGTTCAACTGCTATTACTGTTTAAATAGGGGCAGATGCGCGCTCGATAGCAGCGGCGATGACTGCCTTACGTCGCGTGCGAATGGCTTGCTGCAAGCCGTGTTTATGCACCGCGCTGGAACAATCCGCGGCTCGGCGTTTCAGAACCAAGCCACAGTCCACATGGGGCAGCGCTAACGCACGTAATTCAATCAAGGTGTTGATGTCTTCACCTGTCCACGCTTTGGCGGGGCGCACCTTAGTCACTTTGTTAGTCACTTTGTTAGTCACCTTAGTCACCTTAGTCACTTTTCCCTCATCCTCGATAAAGTTAAAATGGTCGGGTATTTTAGGGGTAAATATGAGGCTCATTGGTCTAGTTTCTCCGCTTGCCAGGGCGCGAGGACATCCCAGGCGCCGTGTTGTTTAAAGATGTCCCCCGCGTGGGTCTCAGTAATACTGAGTCCTTCAGGTGACGCGAGCCAACCGACATTGGCCAAATGGCTCTCGTTGCACCCATGCAGTAGCGCCAAATGGTGCTCGGTCATGGTGTCGAACAGATCCCCGTGGGTACACGGCTCGCTGACGGCGACTTCGACGGACTTCATGTAGCCCGCTTCGGCACTGTCGCCCACGCTCCGGCAGAACACCGCACAATAGACCGTCCACTTGAATTGCTGGGTGAGCAACAGCTCGGCCTGCTGGGCATGCGGTGAGTACATGACTTTGGTTTTGAGGTTTATGAGGCGACCTTTACGGTCGTTGTTCGCCATGTAAATCACCGCCGTGCCTTTCAAGGTGGCCTGAGTGACTTGCCGGAGCGTCCGCTGCGCGTTGAAGCGCTTGTGCTTACGCGATTTCTTTACCTGACCCATTTATGCCGCCGCTTGTGGTGCGGGGAGGGCACGCAACTCGTCGATGCGCTGGTTCAGGTCATCGACCTTCTTTTCGTACGACTGGTTTACCTCGCTGAGCTCGTGAATGAGCTGCTCGATCATGCGTTCTTGCACCACGGCTTCATTGCGGGCAGCGAAGGCCACCTCCAAGGGTTCAGAGATGCGCACATAGTCGGGGTCAGTTTCTCGATACCCGGCAATATCAGCGACCACGGTGTAGTCGTACTTGGTGTCGCGATAGAGGGCGAGGGTTTTGATGATAGGTTCCATAGGATCCTCCTAAGTTTTGATCGTGGGAATAAAGGATATAGCAGTTCAGCTATTAATGGAAGTAGTTGAACTGCTAATCCTAAAATAGTCATTGTGTGACTACGCAGCGATGGGGGCGGGAGCGATGTAACGTGAGACGTTATTACTCGGGCCGTACCCGTTCTGGCCATCGCGTCGTGTGACGTAAATGGTTGAATTGCACCCAGGCAGGGCGTCAACCATTGCATCGAGTGTGTCACTCGCACTCGCAATCATGCCTGCACTTTTAATGAGTGCGCCGAGATTGGCGTAGGCTTGATGTTGGACTTTGGGGTCGGGATGCCCCACGTTCAGGTTGTCAAACACCACTTGGTTATTGTAGTGTTCGTTGCCTGTCAGTCGGTGCC
>Ga0209290_1000488_pt1 | contig 28211 bp, 22 predicted proteins | sample EN1Hudsemesocosm_2_FD_184632 | JGI IMG/M metagenome (GOLD analysis project Ga0209290, IMG submission 184632) | Methane-oxidizing microbial communities from mesocosms in the Hudson Canyon - EN10B Hudson Canyon (SPAdes) (version 2) | ecosystem: Environmental > Aquatic > Marine > Cold seeps... | reverse complement strand
AAAACCCCAGGGATCAATCAGGCATTGTCTAACGACTACTTGAAATCTGAAGGGCTTTATTCGTTGCGTGATGGTTGGATTAAGCTTCACTATCCTGAGTGAAACGCCCTGTGCGGACCCGCATGCAGGGTGTTGTGGGGGGCTGAGGGTTAGATACCCTCGGCTACCCGATTAGTTTTCATTTTCGGTAGATAGTAAAAACTTCCGTAAATCTCTTTCTTGCCTTAGCACATGAAGTATATAAACCGAGTTTCTATCAACTTTGTAGAAAACACGACATGGATTTACTACAACTTCTCGGTAATTTAGATTGGAAATTTCTTCGGGCATTCTGCCCGAATCTGGAAATTGTTCTAGCCTTTGAACCTTACTGAATACTCTTTCCACAAGCTGTTTGGCAGCGACCAAGTTGCTGACTGCAATATACTCAGCAATGTCGTTCAAATTATCTAGTGCCGGCTCAGTCCAAATTATTTGAGCCATTTATTCATTTTCTCTCTAGCTTGGTCCATATCCATGGTACGGCCGTCTCGAATAGCCTGCTCGCCTTTTGCAATACCTTCTAGGATTTTCATACGATCTACCATCAACTCGTAATCAGCAACATCGAGTAAGTAGGCGGATGGTTGACCATGCTCCGTTATGAGAATAGGTTCTTTTGATTCGTGTAAATCAGCAAGAAGCTTTGTTGCTTGTCTCTTTAACGTCGTAACGACTTCGGTTCTCATAGCGACACCTTAAATTTAAATGTACCACTATAGTATCACTCTGCTTCCGAAAAAACTAACGCTTAGCTAAAGGACCGGAGCGTAGCGACGGTCCAGCCCATGTTTTTTTAGGGCGATCTTCGAGCGTCTTGTTTGTGGCAGGAATTGTCGTTGAGTTTCAATCAGCCAAGCGTCATTTTTTGGGTATTTGAATGACAAGTTCATCCATCAGTTCGTCGTTACTATTGTATTATTGAAGAGGTTTGCTTTAAGCCAAAGCCTAGAGTTTATCAATAAGATTAACGTCACTAAGACGTTTACCGATGCTTTGCCGGCTATCGAATACTAACAATACGTTGATTGTTTTCTGTATTTCATCTACGCGATAGATAACTAGGTTATGCTTATCAATAACCAGCTGACGATAATCGGCTATGCCTAAGTCTAAAAACGGTCACATAAAGATCCAATAAAACAAAACACTAAGAAGCTTTTCTTCAATGTTACGCCGAATCTTGGACTTTATTTTGTTTGCTAGGCTTTGTGAATATTTTCTCGTAAGAAAACTACAAAGTCTTTTCGGAATGATTTTAAATCGGGGCTAAAAATTAATTTATTGGGCATGGTTATCGAGCCAACATTTAAAGCGTCATCGATGCCTAGTGATTCTCTAGAAGTAGCTTTTTGAGCCAGGTTTACAAGCTTGAGAAAGCTATCGATTCCTACTGATACTGGTAATCATCAAAGCCTTTAACCACATATTTTGCTTTCCGTTATGAGTGGCTAATAAAGGTTCGTCAACGTTAAGCTTATTCAAATTTTCCTTTACGAAAGTAACTGTTTAGGCCTGCATGATGAAGCCTATATTCGTACTGAATAAAGTCTGTTTATGACCGAGTCATTTATTATTTTCACTCACATTAAAATTGATGCAACCTTTCTGCGAATATTTTTCATCTACAAGTTATTACTATTTCAAGTTTTGAAAGGCTCGTTTTGAGCCAAAGTTACCACTGATAGTCTGTCGGGATTTGCCATATATAGTTCGCTATATAGGGAGTTGAAGATCGCCACTGAACTATCTTAAATTAACTGGCTCCATTCGCACAAAGCGGTGACAAAAAATTATTCAACTAAACTTATATTTAGTACCATTGTTATCCTGTCGGCTAGCTGAAGTGAAAACAGCCACAAATGAGATAATAAAAGCCAGTCAACAGACACAATTCTGGTCTGGCTGCTATCGACTTGTTTTGGCAAAGCAGAGTGTTTATTCTTTCTATACTTAGTATTCTTAGTAAAAATACTTATCAAATGTTTTGTCGAAAAAACCTGTATCACGCACTTGATTCAAGGCCTCATTCCATCGTTTCAAATCTATCATAGTTGACTTTTTACTCATCGCTATCCACAACGGAAGAGTCTGTAGTGTTTTACCAAACTGCAGTTTTTCTTTGTAGCCACTCGCTTCCAGCTAATCACTGCTTCTGGTCTCGCGCCATATATGGCATCAACTCCACCCTCCATTAATACTTTGTACAACCTTGCTCCAGGCATTATGGCATAGTTGAACAAGCCCCATTTTTTAAGCTGTTTTTCTTGTGGTGTACCGAAAATGACTGCAATTTTTTTAAGCAGCTTCGCTTGTTCGATCGTATTGATAAGTGGTGGCTGCCCTTGTTTCGTAATAAACATCACAGGCACGTCAAGGACCTTACTAATCCATCGATAATTTGGCTCCCTTGATTCGGTTCGAGTCAGGGGGAAAATAATGCTATTTGGAGTGCTGATAGCCATAATTTGTGCACGTTTCCACGGCAAAAATTCAACTTGGGGTTCAATCTCCATTATTCGGGACATTTCCAATACGATTTCCAAAAGAAATCCGGGAGAACTCTTCGATTGAGACGCGTAAACCAGATCATCTTCTAGGAAAAATCTAATTCTGTCATCAGCAGACAATAACGAACTAATTCCAAATAACAAAGGCAATAAAATAATGGTTATTATTTGTTTGATCGCCAGCATTATGTCACCAGTTATTAGCAATAATATTCTAGGCAAACCTGCGTTACTAAATGCAATATAGCATATAAATTAAGGAGAGTTTTATTGAGAATAAGCGATGCAAATCTCATTTGAAGACTACATATTTGACGCTAAAAAATAATTCGCTGAGTGTCATATTTGGTATGTGCCCACTGAAAACACAATTATTGAACGACTTAAATTTGTTAAGGCGACAGATACAAGCACGTCTTCAGCGACTATTTAGTGCGTTTTTAAAACTTTCTATCAATGGTTTGTCAGTGGCCTACTTGCGGACAATAAGCGATTTTAATTCATCAGATAACGATACTTCCTAAACCCGTACCAACATGACATCAGCGAAGCTAGTCCCCCTCCATATTCTAGAATGATTACTAATACTTTTAACAGTGTATATTCTTATTTGAAGCGCAATATTTGATTGACATAAAGCTATTTAGTCACTAATCCATACGACTACATCTCATATTGGGTTGCAGAATAAATAATCATAGCCTATATAAGGGTGAGATCAGTCGTTTTTTGGTGGCGTTGTCCAAGGGGTGGTGATTTATGAATAAAAGACTTATGCGCTTAATAAAGTGGTTGTTGCATAGCCCTAATTTTGGGGTTTCGGCACCACGAATCTTTACCGAGTTCGAAGTAAAACTACTGTGTGCTTTGTCTACTTTAGGGGTAGCCTTATTGTGGGAACTGGCTCAAAATGACATGCTGCAAGGGGTTTGGGGGCTTTCGTTAATCACCGGTTTATTGATTTATCTTTCTTACAACAAATATTATTGTACTTATAAACCCGCAATGGATCGTTGGGCAATAAGAGAATTAGCAAACAAAAAGCACCCCAGGCAAGAATATCGTGTCGCAAATCGTGATTTACTAATTTCTGCCGATGAGGTGAAGCTGATTGCTAAACAGCATGAGGTTAAAATCGTTTGCCATGAAGCACCTGAAAATCCGGTGGTACTGATCTACGAGCTTGAACGATCTTATCAACACCGTTTACAGGCTAATCACTTTGCTACAGAACGAGAATATCCGAGTAACAGAAAGCGTGTCAGCAAGTAGAGTCAAGCTTTCGTCAAAAGTTAAATAATATTTGGTACTAACTCAAAGCTATGGGTATTTCGTCACTAAAGATGGTAACGTTTCTTGCTCATAGCCAACGGTTTATCGAAATTCAAATGAGTAACGCTTTAATTCCATATCACTCATTCTTTTGAAATCGAAATAATGATAATTAGATCATATTGATCCTGACCGTCAGAGGCTGCTAATGGCAAATGAAGACAACACTTTAAATTTCTTTTACAACAAATTTAGTGGTATTGGCTCAATACTTAGTCTAAAGGGGTTGGATTCAAATCAGAAGATACTACCTTAGACTCGAAAGTCCGCAACAAGGCCATTGAACAATCAGCCATTGAAAGTCTTAAGTTCACAGCATGAAGCTGCACCTGAGAATCTTTTTATAATTGTCAGATAGTGTCGATGGGTAATGACGGGGACGGTCGCAAATCTGCCTATTTGGCATATTGATTTTTCAAGGTCTTTAATAGGTTGTTCTGTACCTGATATCGGCCTTACGGGATATGTTAGTCGTACCAGCGTAGATATCGATTTATTCACCCTTACATTTGAGGGTAAATAAGTGTTTTCCCTTTTGTGGTATTTGAACTGTACTCAGAAAAGTTTTCTATTAAGGAAGCAAGATTGATGCGTCGTTGAATATTAAGCGTTGAATGCTTTGCAAGAAAAGTTTGGATACTATTCATTACGAGCATTTTTCGAATGAAAGATAAACCTTCAAACCATCGCATAACTGAAAACCCTGTTATACGTTGGCCACGGCCTGCCAACAAATCCAACCCATCAATTTTCATGTCCTGATCCGACAAGCGGCCGTACAGTACAAGCTCACTTCCCTCAGGCATCGCTGTAAGCAATTGACTACTTTGCTCTCCTGCAACAGCATCGAATGAAATCGTCGCGTTCAAGCGTACACACAATTCTGCGAGATGATCATCAAAGTGCAGATCCGTACTATCTAACACGTATTTTTCTCCCGAATTGAGCAAGGCTTCCGTTTGCTGTTTTGAGCGAACAATATTAATAAGAGGAATTTTTCGGCTTTTGGCCAAGGTACGGATTAGTAAGCCCAGCTCTCCTGCTGAAGCATTTTGCACCAATGCCCTATGCCCGCCCCTTTTAACATGCTCCATCAAGCCCCAAGCTGTCGTTGGATTAGCCAGTAGATTGCAACCTGATTCAAAGCTCATCTGTTTTGATAAGGGCAAACAAAGAGTCGCATTAGTCAAAAGATATTGGGACCAAGGCCCATCGCCATTTCTTAAGCCGGTACAACAGACACGTTTGCCAAGCATTAAATTGGCAATCACCCCCCCGCCAGAGGCAAGCACTGTCCCGCTGGCCACCATGCCCGGTACTACAGGCAATGATTTTTCTTGAATATAACGACCTCGAGCAAACATGACATCAGCGGGGTTTAAGGGAGCAACTTCAACTTTGACCAACAGCTGCCCTTTGCGAGGAACAGGGATTGGCTTTTCTTGAAGACTAAAGAGTGGATTATCCGATTGTGTCTCTAAAACAACAGCTTGCATCATATTCATGTTAAATTCCCAATATTGTTATCTGGGATAAATTTTAGCGCTCCGCTATTATTAAAGCCATGGAATTACTGTTCACTTGGTGTTTCCAATTTGGAAAACACTTAAAGTAAGGAATGGCATTAAAAGAATCAACTCTTGAAAGAACTAGGGACCGCGAAAAAATGAAGCCCAATCTTACGGAATATGAAGCCTTTGTCGCCGTTGTTGAGGAAGCCAATCTATCTAGAGCGGCCAGGCGACTCAATCTCACCAAATCTGCTGTCAGTAAACAGCTTTCAAAATTGGAAGACCGACTTGGGGTTGGTCTGATAGACCGCACCACACACACCTTTGTCGTTACACCTCCGGGGCAGCAGTTTTACCCTCAGTGTAAGGAAGTATTGCAATCGATAAAGACCCATGAAAAGAATCTTAAGAACACCCTTGATACGCCTGAAGGAAAATTACGAATCTCTTTTTCACAGGTATTATTACAATCACCCCTGGTGAGTACACTGGCAAAATTTCATAAACGTTATCCAAGCATCGTTTGTGACATGCGAGTGGAAGACAGCTTTGAGGATTTAATGGCCACGCAAATTGATTTCGCCTTTCGCCTTAGCCACCAGGAAAACTCTCGCCTCGTCGCGCGCCCCTTGGCAGAAGCTAGTCTTGTTTTCTGCGCCTCGCCAAACTACCTAGAACGACACGGTATACCGAGGTCGCTGGAATCTCTCATCAAACATCAAGTCATTATTCCGAATTTCGACCGTTACAATGAGCCAAAAGCCATAAGAGAACTAATGTACGCCCACACTGATCGCAGCAAACTTCACTCCAGCAATAATGTGACGGCTCTAATACAGGCTGCGCTTGAGGGGATGGGGATTATTGTCGTGCTGGATATCACGGTTAAAAACCACTTTGACGAGGGGCGATTAGTAAATTTATTTCCTAAGCAGGCTCTGTTAAAAAGGACATTACATTTGGTCTACCCTAGGCAAAATTACCCTGTTAAACGCCTGGATGTATTTAAACAGTTTGTGCTGGAGGAATTTCCAAAGGTTCTTTAGAGAAGCTGTGTTGCCTGGTTTTCTGCAACCATACCACAAGGTGGAAAGCGTAAATCAGTAGAGTGCACTAAACTGCGAGTTTAATTGTCTTTATTTCCAATGACCAATTTGTAGCAATTGAAGACAACTCGTTAAATTTCTTTTACGACAAAATTAATTGTATTAGTTCAATACTTAATCCAAAGGGATTTGGATTTGATTCAAATCAGAATATATTAATTAGACTCGAAGGCCGCAACAAGGTCATTGAGCAATCAGCCATTGATCGACTTAAATTCACCAATGCAGACACCTTCCACCCTTTGGTTTATAGGCTAAACAGAAAAGGACAGAAAGATACCGCTTTTACCTTCCTGACGGTTAACCACAAATACAAAAATAGCTTTGATACAATTTCACTTGGTTGCCTACTCGCCTTGCAGCGGGCTCTTAAGCAGAATATTCAGAATCAACTTTTGTCGGATGCAAGTAATAAACTGTTAACATTCGACTCACAAGGCTTCATGTGGATTTTTATGCCCGAACTAAACGAAATAAGATCGTCCGTGATTTGTCTTACATCGAAAATTGAGAATTAAGACAAGAATGTTTCCGGGGGGGCGGGTAAAATGCTTCGCACAAAAGGGAACTAGATGGTTTGTACCTTTCTATATCTGAGATTAGAGAGTTTCTGAGTATGTACCTGTCTAAGTGGTTCGTAAATTCAAGCAAAGAGTGCTTTTAGAAAAAGGTTTGAGAAGGGTATGTTTCGAATATATGTTGCATTGTTTGTGCTGTCAATGATATCGGCATGCGGAGCAAGTTCTGAGGGTGATGCTTCTAAAGCTACTGAGACATCACAAAGCATAGAAAATACTGATGTTCAAGTCACGCCTCAAAGCAATGAAGATGCACCGGTTATTGGTAGAATATTGACAGATATTCGTAATCTCTCGGCGTCATATGGCGGCACAATTTCGGATGACACAGAGACAATCAAGTTTGCGGTTAATGTTGAGGTTTCTGACCCGCAGGGCATCGAGGATATTGATTTTGTCTACTTTTATAAAAATGATGGCGAGGAGTGGTACTGGCTTCTATATGATGCTTATTCGTACGAAGAGTTTAGGAATGAGTGCAGGCTTGAGAACTCGAACGTTTTCGAGTGCGTTTTTTATGATTCAAGCAACCCTTACAAGATCGATTTGCAAGGTTGGGAGTTGGCCGTTGTAGACAAAGCGGGGAATATCTCTTTGCAGGAGTTTCAGTTTACCCATCCAGAAGGGTTGACTCCCAGTTACGAAAATTTTGTTTATTCTGACTATTACACTGGCTCGATTGAGTTTGGTGTTCCTGCGTTACAGTCGCTCTCCGAATATGATGATGTATTTATCTTTACCCGAGAGGGCACCCAGTCCTTCGAGTTCCGTTTTAATGTCAGCGATAGTCGGGTTAAGGAATATGCTATAGAAATTTGGGGCTTTGATGGTATATGGAATTATATTGGATATGTGCTCCGAAACTCTCCTTCTATTACAAGTACTCCAATAACGCATGGTGTTGAAACTCGAGTTAACATCCCATGGTCTGAAATCAATTTATTCGATGGGTACACGTCTTCTGATATCGGTGGCTTTCATATTCTGCTCCACGATGAGCTAACTGAGGTGCAAGATGGGTACGGATGGTCCAATCACATGGGCGTTTCTGATTTTATAATGCCCGATATACGAGTCGATCGTGATTTGTATCCAGATATTGTTTGGGGTGATCCAAGTAGTTAATTTTGAAAAAGTTAAGCTTATTAGAAGGCTTAGAAAAAGCTGTTCCTCGGTTATGGCTGATGAACATACGTTTTTTATAGAAAATTACTGCCATTGCTCTTCCTATGGTTTAAGAAATTGGAACCATAATTTAACCACTGCTTATTCTTAAGCCAGTGTTCTATATCAAAAAGGACAAAAAGAACTGAATATTGCTTATGTCAGTCCGCTTGGGCTGCGTGCTTATCTTGCCTCTTGACATACCCTCGGTATGTATAATACCATCAGAATGTCTTGATCGCTTGGAGCCACCAGAATGACGACCTTACCAATAAGCACATTTTCTCCTAATAGCTTTTGGCTCGACGAGGAAAAAAATTCATTCGCTGCCCTCCCTCCTCTGGTAGGGAATAAAAAATTTGACTTAGTTATCATCGGCGCCGGATATTCGGGCTTGTCGGCCGCGATAGAATTACGTAAGGCCGGCCATTCTGTTGCGGTCGTAGAGGCCGGTAGATCGGGATTTGGTGCAAGCGGTCGAAATTGTGGGCAAGTCGCGATTGATCTGGGCGCCAACCCCCTTTGGACACTTAAGATGCATGGCCTCGAAAAGTCTCAACGCCTTGCAAATGTGTTAGCGCGTGCCATCAAAAATGTGCAAACCAATATCGATTTGAGCGGTCAAGACTGCGACTATGTTGCTAATGGTAATATTATGGGGGGTGTACATGACTCACACACGGATAAGCTTCAGGCCTTTTCTGAACTTTATAACTCGGTCGGCTTGAAAACAGAAATGTTGGATCGTAGCGCGCTGACACGTCGAGGCATTCCAAAATCTATTGTGTGTGGATTTCACGAAAAAATGGGGGGCACACTTAATCCGGTAAAGTACGTGCGATGCCTGGTCGAGATCGCGCTGGCAGAGGGTGTGGAGATTTTCGAGAATAGCCCAGTCTCGGAGATCAAGCCTGGAAATCTTGTCATGGTGACAACCAGTTCAGGCTCCATTACCGCTGAAAAATGTGTTTTAGCAACGAACGCCTATTCTGGAGAACTCGGTAAACTAAAGCATACCGTGGTTCCGCTGTCAGTGTCTGCCTTGGTGACCAAACCATTAAGTGAAGAACAACGATCACGCATTGGCTGGCACGGACAAGAAGGTCTGCATACCTCACATAGGGTTATCGAAAACCTACGCCTGACGCCTGATGGACGAATTTTAGTGGGAACTAAACGTGCTCGATTAGGATATGGTGCCCACCACCCTAAAGCCGATGACCCTAAAATATTTAATGAATTAGCGCAGGTGCTACGTCAACGATTCCCAGAAATACCCGAGGTTGAAATTGATATAGGTTGGACCGGTCGGGTGGCCATATCAGCAGATTTCATACCTGCATTTGGGAATATGTCTCGACAGGACAATATCTATTACGCTGCAGGATACGGTGGCCATGGTATCGCATTGGCAAGCTATAGTGGCAAAGTAATCAGTGATTTCATTTGTGATAAGGACTTGGGGGATGCAGGGGTATTGGTTAATCGGAAAAAACTGCCATTACCTCCCGAACCATTTCGGTGGTTAGTCATCCAATCGATGTTATCTAGTATGGGCATAGCCGATAAAAAGCTAGACCGGGCAGCGGGAAAAGCTCAATGACAGTCTCTCAAGAAATGATCGAATCAACACGCGAAAAAATCATTCAAGAGCACATGGACGCGGAAATCGAAAAAAACGCACTGACAACGGTCGGTACCTTTAGCCATCCTCGTTATGAAGTGGTTCCGACCGGAGAGGTTCATGACGGGGCTGAGGCTGTCGAGTCTTTTTTGTCAGAAGGAATGACGGCCTTTCCGGACTTTACGTTTGAGACACATCATATTCACCACGCTAAGGATGCAGTCATAGTTGAAACAACCTTTAAGGGGACTCATATGGGGGCATGGCGTGGAATTCCGCCAACCGGAAAAATTGTCTCGTATCGCATGTGCAATGTGTTTGTTTTTGAAGGGCTTGAGCTTGTTTGCGAACGCGTCAATTTCGACGTACTAACAATACTCACCCAGCTCGGCATTATGCGAGATATCAATTCGCCGACTGGAAAAATGGCACTTTTCTTAAGTAAGCCGCTTACTTTTATTCTGGCATGGTTCCGTCAGATTCTCTGATGTCAACTCAGATAGGCTGGCCACTTCACCTGCACCTGCACCTTAAACCATCACAATTTGGATAGTTTTATAGATGAGTACTAAATCACGACGAGAAGAAAATGCAGTAGCCACACGTAATGCTTTAATTCAACAGGCAAGCAAGTTGTTCGCTGAGAATGGTTTTAACAATACATCTCTAAGCAAAATTGCCGAACAGACCCGTGTCACCAAAGGGGCTGTCTATCACCATTTTGAAAGCAAAGAAGACATCTTTTCTGCGTGTTACCGAAAGCAAGCAGAAGCAGTCGCAGCGGCAGTCGGAAATGTAGAACAAAGCGATAATATTTGGCTTGATACCATCAAGCAATGCAAAGTCTATCTTGATTGTGCCATGGCGGATGACGGCATTGGAATACCGATACAAGAGGCAATATCTATCTTAGGCTGGACAAACTGGCGCAAGCTTGATGAAGAATGCACGATGGGGCTATTGATACAAACAATTGACAAACTCAAGGCGAAGCAAGTGCTTAAACCCTATACAACGACCTTATTAGTCGATGCGATTTACGGCATATTGATCAATGCAAATATGAGTGTATTCACCGCAAAAAACAAGCAACATGCACGAGATGAACTCTTGCTATTAATACAAGATTTCATGATGGGTGTGATGACCAAACCTGCTCAAGACAAACTAATGGCACAAGCTTTTTCGTGAATGCCCCACAACAACGATACATCATAAATAGGTATACAGGATGACAAAAAATACGATTGGCCCTTCTATTCTAGTCCTTTTCGCACTTCTACTATCAGGTTGCGAGGCAATTCATAAGATAACCATTGGGCCAGTAGCTCAAGAATATGGCGAGGCATGGGCTAGTCATGATGTGGATAAAATAGTGTCAATGCATACAGAGGACTCGGTATTTGCTATGCACTTTATTGGGCATCAACCCGCTACTGGGCGCGAAGAAATCAGAGCTGCCGTAGAGCGCATTTTTGAAACCGCACCAGACTATAAAGCCCAAGCGCAAGAAGTTCAGTTTGGCACTGATTTTATCTCTTTTCGATATGTCGCAACGGTAACACCCACCAAACCCTACCAATATGGCAGTACGACTTTCTTACCAACAGGGAAAACTTATCAAATGGAGCTAATCGATATTATTACGTTTGAAGATGGGCTGGTTAAATCCAAACACACTTATCTAGATGCAGAAGCCGTATACAGAAACAGTGTAGAAGTTCAGCGCGCACCGCTTTAGTTTTATCATAAGGCAAAGGCAAGAGGCTTCTAGGATAAGCGCCTAGCCTTTTGATTACCAACTAATAACAATAAGTTTTAATCACTATATGGAGCTCCCAGATTTTCGAATAGAAACTATCTAGATGAAGAACTAAGCCAGTATGGCGTGATGCTTTTTGCGAATATCGTTAAATATCAGATAAGACATAGGCTACTGGACGGTATATGTCTCCTCGCCTTGTAAACTAAGGCAATCCAATCGCTTGCTACTCGGGGCCAATCCAAAGACCTACGCTATCACCCAAGCACTTTTTTCCTGTTGCCAGATTATAATCTAGGGACTATTGTCAATACTAATGGGATAAACTTCTGAGGAGCGATGACAATTGAAAATCAGATTTCTTCAAATGTGCCTATCGCTACTCTGTGCAACAACACCTCTTCTGCATGCTGACACCCCCTCCGATCCACTTTTATTCGCCCGAGGGGAAGGAGATTACCCACCCTATGAAATGGTTATTGATGCTCAGCTCACAGGCTTGCATATCGACCTAATTCGAGAGGTCACAGGCAAAATCGGTCGCCAAGCCCACTTTGTCACGCTCCCCTGGAAACGCTGCTTACAATATATGGAAAAAGGGAAAGTAGATGCGCTATCTTATATGTACAAAACCCCTGAGCGAGAAGCCTATACTCATTATCTAGAGGGAAATATTCTTTCTTCATCTAAAATTGGTTTCATTATCAATGAAGATCGCAAAGATGAAATTCGCTTTAATGGAAATCTACAAGACCTTGCGCCTTATAGTTTTGGCCTGGAACGAGGTTTTAATTACGGTGTCCGCTTCGAACAGGCCGACTTACCGTATAAGATGAAGTTCGATTCAATCGAGGAAATCACCAACCAACTTATCCTTAGGCGCCTGGATATAGGGCTTTACTTCAATGATGTTTATCATTATCGCAGGCTGAATGACGGACATTTCAAGAAAATCCTGTTTCTCAAGCCCTTATTATTTGAACAAGCATCATATTTGGGTTTCTCCCGATCTAAAAGCGAAGGTAGACTAGCCCAACAGTTTGCCGAAGTGATGACTACGTTCAAGCATTCGGCCGAGTATCTCGCCATCTTAAGGAAATATGGTCTACAGTGAACGCCTTAGTTTTGTATCTAAAATTAATTTCACATCACCAAACTCCGCAGCGCCGTTAGTAAATCGTTTTCGTTTAATGGATCAAACATCAAGGTAATATCGGTAGAGTTGAAGATATGCCAATTGAGTAGGCTTAATATTTTTCGCATCCGCGACTTCTATAACCGCAATGGATGAGAGTTATTTTAATTCTATCTTCTACACGCTTACTATTTACCGGGAATAAAAAGGAGAGTAAGGGTCAACTCGCGATACCTATAAATCAGACTATAATTCATTAATCAGGCAACTAAAACAGGAGCAAAATATGAGTAAGTTCTATAACTTGTTCCTACTAGTACTCATCTTTTTGCAGCCTGCGACTCTTCATTCAGAAACATTAAAGGCAGGTTTTTTTCATCTCCCACCACACCAATATATAAACAAAAAGGGAGAGCTAAGAGGGGCTGTCGTCAGCTATTTTAATTTGATTGCTAAAAAGATGGCTTATGATGTCGAGTGGGTAGGCCCTTTACCTTTGACCAGATTAGTACACATGATGAAAAATGGAATGGTCGATGTTTACCCCCTTTCTTTACAATACCCTGACATGGACGATTTCATGTATTTTGCCAACACGCCTTTCTATTTCGCGCAGGGTGTTTTGGCCGTCAGCATAAATAACCCCCTGAATAAAATAGAATCGTTTGGAGATATCCGAAATTTAAAGATTAACTGGCTTGATACTGTCCCGGCGTCGCCATTCATTAAAGAAAATAGTAAACAGCTTCAAATAGAGTTAACCACACCCACCAAGCATATTTGGAAACAGTTATTAAGCAAACTAACTCTCGGTCGTGTAGATGCCGTTCATGATTTAAATACCTTTACCCTTCCCTTTGAAGCAAAACGATGGAGCCTAGATAAAAAAATAAAAATTCTACTACTCCCGGACAAACCAACCCCCATTCTTGTTACATTTTCTAAACTACACCCTAACGGCAAGCAACTCATCGAACAATACAACCAGATTCATGAAACTATGAAATTTGGTCATGATGACTATATTGAACTGGTTAATAAAGAACTTAAGCAATTTGAATAAATAACGCGTTACTGAAGATTGCCAGAACTTTCTCGAAAGCTCAGAGAGTGTTCTGTTTAGCCCTACGCCCCTGCTTTAAGCAACTCAGCTTTAACCAACACAGCCTGAATAACATCCGCCTTATCGTCCGCTGAGTGCTCTGCTAAGATCAGTAATTTAGCCTGCTGCTGTGTGCTTAATTTACGCACATCCAAATTACTTATGATGGCATTAATCACTAAATTGGACGGTTCATCCACAATATGCTGAATCAAGCCGTCATAGTGTTCGGCCTTACGCGATAAAATGGTGCCGGCCGCATAACGTTCTCTTGAACTGGAGGAGGATAGCTTTTTCTTAAAAGCCTCATCTAAACCCTGTACTTGGGCATTACCTGCCGCCAGCATCGCCGCAGCTGCATTCTGCGTATCAAGCTGCTCTTCTATAACCTTGGAAAGGGCGCCATCCAAGTCAGGCACTAACTGGCCATTATTCTTGAGCTGAGTCACTAGGCTACCCATATTAATCAGTGCATTACCCTGGATATTAGCGGTTTCTTCACTGTTGCCTAATACTTGCTCTAGAAAGCGAAAGGATTGATCACTGGCTTTGGCATTGCCTGACATCGCCACCATCACCCGCACTTTCTGTAAATCAACAATATTGCCAGCCGCAATAGGTAAGGCTGACATGGTTGCAATCAGATATTCTTCCGCCTCGGCACGCTGAGAAATACCTAAACCAAAGATCAACTCTCGCTTTATCGTATCGGCAAGTTCTGTATCCAGCAAGACTTCTGACAATTCAGAAGCGGTGATATTATCAATCATATATTGCGCTGCTTTCACTAATTGACTGGTATTTTTTGTTCGTAGAAAATCACTCAATATCTGCCACATTTGCTCTCTGCTGGTCACCGCATCTTCAAACTCACTTTCATTAACGCCTTTCACTCCCCATGATAAACCGGCATTTGTCTGAGCATTATGTTTATCATCTTCGATTTTGGTATAGCTCGGGATCTTGCTCGCCTCAATGCGAAATTTGATATAACCGCCATGACCCGAAGCTGCAATGCCCTCGCTTTCTTCAGAAACGGCCGACTGGGGTACACAGTCATCGCCTAGAATAACCGACCATTGATTCTTGTATTCACCAAACAGATTTGTTAAATGCTGAGTACTGGCGGTCGAAGGATAGCTGGCGCGCACAACTTCATTCGCGGTATGTTTATAACGATAGGTGCGTTGTAATGGATCATAAGTAAACAGGTAAGCCTCACCTTCCTCCCCAACTGAAAGTACTTTCAGCAGTTGAGACAGAATAGACATCGGGTGTTGCTTCATTAAACCGAGATGGTTATAGGCGCTAAAATAGGCATAGTGATCTCCCCCTACTCGGCTAAGATAATAGACATCTTCGACACCCCGACTGCCCTTTCCTTCATCAATCGTGATATCTGTGGCCACTCCTTTTATAATGTCGCCATTTGCCTGATTGAGCTGAGTTTTAAAGCTCAAATTTGAATGATAAATGATTTGATCATTGAGCTTTGACTCAACATTCACCTTGACCGAATATGCGTAGTTAAAGCCACCTTTTAAGGCACAACTAAAATGAGCATCCTTCTGGTTCTTTCCTAAGTCAGATGAATTAACAAATACCGGAGGTAAAGTCGGCAAGGATTTCACATACAAATAATATGCACCAATGGCGATAAAAAATAGCGTTAGCGTGCTAAGCAAGAGTATTTTAAGAAACTTCATAATATTCCGTATTTGATCACTCTAGAGACTCAATTCAAACATTAGATTCAGATACTCGTCGCTGCTTTGCTTCGGCGAAAAAGCGCTTTTAAAAATTCCAAAACGCTTTTTCTGACGACTGAGATCAGACTATTTATAGCAAATTAATTAGCATCAACTATTTAGTTGCATGCAATAAGCCGCATTCAATCTGCCCATTCAATCTGCACATTCAATCTGCACATTCAATTAACAACGACAGGCTGAGCTTCGTCAGCGTCCAAGAATACCGTGTGAGTGTTGTAACCGTCCCAACTCACGTCAGCTTCCGGGCCAAAGGCATTGGTCTCAATACCAAAGACTCTCAGGAAGGTATCGACATAACCGCGACCAGAAGAAAGATCCCCCTTCAGAGATTCGGTTTTATAAACCTCAGCCACACCCGCATTATCACGTACACCTTCTTCTAGCTCATAAGGCATGGCCAGCTCAAGGATCAACAACTTAAACTCAGCGCCTAACTGCAACATGTCCGGGATAAAACTGAAGAAGCTGGTGATACGAATATAAGCTTCAGCGGATAACCAAAAATCCTGCTCTGGAATGATTTTCAAAGCAGAGACGTTAGCATGTTGCTTACCCTCAATAATCAGCGGCGACATGGAACGGTCGATAGTGGAAGAGATCGTGGCATCTACACCAAGAGTGCTACCCACTGAGCCATAAACACGGAAAGGGATCAGCTCATAAACAGATATGCTCATCACGCCCAAATCCACACCGGCAAGATTGTGCAGGGCACTATCAAACATTTTTGTACTGGCTTTTACCGTCACACTGGGCTTAAAGTTTAAACCTGCAGTTGCCTTCACCCCGTCATCGACACAGGTCGCGTCCATCGAAAAGTTTAGCAATACCGTTTCTGATAAGCTTGGATTAAACCAGGCACTGCCGCTGGAGATGCCATCAGAGATAGCCCCCAGGATTGCATCGCCTGAGGCATCAACGGCTAAACCCCCTACTTCGTCGGCACCCGGTAATAGGCCGAAAGCATCATCAGTATTGGCAATGCCACATACGATAGGGGTGAAAGACAGATCGGTTTTCAGGGTGGGCGTTTGCGAGTCACCCAAAACGACCCCACCCTGGTTCAGCACGGCTGCATGTTGCTCACCCGCTTGTTCTCGGATACGCTGCTGATCTGTCGCGTCGCCGAAAGTGCCAAAGCAAAGCGCACCCACGCCAACAAAGGTTTCTTCGCAAGGGTTGTAGCAAAGGCCTGCTTCATTAACTTGACCACTGGCACAACTCATTAAAGCAATGTCCTGCATAAACGAGTCCTTCGCGATGGTTTCTGGTAACCATTTCCAATCGGTACACAGAGCGCCACCCTCAGAGTAACCCTCTGGGCATTGCTGCCAGCATACCCCCGCGACCGCATCGTAACCCACTGGGCACTGTTCGTAACACAATAGACCACCGGCATCATAACCAGCAGGACAGGTATTAGGAATCGTGCCAATACCGCGACTGTAACTCCACTCAACAAAAGAGGATTGAACATCTGTAAAAGTCGGATTCGTACCTGCTTTAAAAGACTCACCGATATTGTTCACTACTGAGATGAACTGTTCACCCTCAGCTTCGCCCGTGATGACCTGCCCCAGTATCGGGAACAAGGCACCAATATCGGGGTTTTCATTGACTGCCACGCTGCCGGTACTTGCCCATGCGTGAGAGGTGATCAGCATCACACAAGCAAATAGTAATTTCAGAAAGGTAGGTTTAAACATTGTATGCTCCGTTTTTATTTTTAGTTCGGCGATTTTTTTTCAGCTCAGTGATTATTTGTGTTCAGTGGCATCTAGGACAGCCAATTAATCATTCAAGCCTACCTAACAAAACAAAAAACGAGACATCATTTCAGTTCATTCTTTTATCAATAGAGACCAATCTTTAATGTGCGAATATAGTTTAAAGCGTGATCAGTCTTCTATTTTTGTCACACATTGTTTGTCCCATATTGTTTGTCCCATATTGTTTGTCCCATATTGTTTGTCCCATATTGTTTTTGTAATGGTCTGCAGCCTGCCATGTATATCATCAACGAACAAAAAGGATATATGTATTCTCATTCATTAATACAAATAGATGTTCAGCGAAGAAACAATGTTCAAACAATGAGTCTATCAGTAAGACTCATCTTCAAAAGTTATAAACCTGAGGCTAATGACCTAAATTCGGAAATATTATGTATCTGTAAGAGTTGGAAATATCTTTAAAAGTAACCATTCAACATTCAAAGATAATTCGGCTAATGTAGCGTCCATTCCTAATTACCTAAACTGCCCGACAAATGCCATAACGGTCCACTGAAAACAAAATTAAACTGTGATGCGTGCACGGTTTATTTGTTCGGATCATTATTTCATTCAAGCTTTTATTTATACCGAAAGTTAATCTGAATGAGTTTCGTAAAGAGACATTTTATCGAGATAAAACAAAAATAAATGCTTTGAGAAGCTTAGAAACTAAAATAATAATCTCAATATCTTTTGGAAAACTAACTCTTTGTAATGGCCTTCGCTAAACCTGCAAATGCCATTCAGTCTGTATCGAGCTCACACGGATATAACATCAAATTGATGTTTAGTTATTGAGTTATTAGGTTCATGACAGTCTTTCTGGTTGCCGCTGTTGCACCAACGTTACTTAGCTAAAACGACTTACCTATAAAAACAATGAAGAGTAGCAATATGAAAATAAATAATTATAAGAACTTATTAGTCTGGGCACTTCTATGTGTCGTTTCATTTTCGTGCGCGCAAGCAAACGCATGGGGCACCACCTATAAAACAAAATACCCAATTGTACTGGTTCACGGCGTGGCAGGTTTCAGTGAAATATTTGGTATCGATTATTTTTATGGCGTGCGCAACGCGCTAGAAAACAAAGGTGCGACGGTGTATGCACCAAACGTGACTGCTTGGGAGGATGCATATGATCGCGGTGACGATTTGATAGAAGCATTGGAAGACCTTAAAGCAGCAACAGGCGCACAAAAATTCAATTTAATTGGCCACAGCTTGGGTGGGCCAACGATTCGCTATGCAGCAGGTGAACGTCCTGATCTTGTTGCTTCAGTAGCGACTGTTAATGCCGTTAACTATGGTTCAGATGTTGCGGATGTGGCATTTGGAATTGTGCCCGTAGATGGTGGTGCTGCAGCGTTTATAGATACAGCTTTAACACTGATGGGAGATATTACTGACTCTTTATCAGGTAATCCTGAATACGCTAACGATGCGATGGATGCTGCAACCTTTATGACCACAGCTCGTTCCGCTGAATTTAATGCCATATATTCAGATGGTGAACCAACATCAAGATGTGGTGAAGGTGCTTCAAATGTTAATGGTGTGCGTTACTACTCATGGGGTGGCGATGCCGCATGGACAAATGTGTTAGACGTTGCGGATCCTTTCTTATCATTCACAGGTGCCGTTATCAACGGTAAGAATGATGGTTTGGTTGAGCGTTGCGATCAACACTGGGGCGACGTCATTGGCACTAAATATAACATTAACCATGTTGATGCGATCAATCATATATTTGGTATCCATCACATCTTCGAAACTGATCCTCTAACCTTGTACAAAAATCAGGCTAAAAGACTTAAAGCGGCTGGCCTATAAGGATAGTTTTGGCTGTACTACTTGATTAGTGCGGTTGATAAAACCCGCGGCATAACGTTTGCTTATGCCGCGTTTTCCATTTAATGATATTACATAAATGTGACATACCTTCTGCGGTATTTTGAGGTCAACCAATGGACGTAAAGAAAATAACAAAAGCAAAATTACTCTCCTTATCAATTATCGCTGCCTTTACAGCTATAACGATTAGCTATTTCAATGACAGCTCAACAGAGTCATTCGACTCAGTGAGAGCGTCTTCCACGGCGAATAAATTTGAATCCGAAACAGCGTCGGTAACGGAAGAATCCCAGCAAGTAACGACCTCACATATATTGGGGTATGAGTCTAAGTATGGCGCTTTGCCAGACTCACTTAGCGGCACGACTCTTTTCAACGCTTTGCAGGCTGACGACGAGGGGCATCTGCTTCTGTCCGAAGACATTAAAGATCTGTTTGACTATTTCCTTTCAACAATTACCGAGGAAGAACTGGATCTGATTATGCTGCGTGTCAATGAATACTTGACACACAATTTACAGGAGCCCGCGCTTAGCGAATCCAAAGCTATTCTCCGCCAATATATAGAGTTTAAATCTTCACTTTTGGGGTTGGAACAAGAAATGGCTGAAGATCTTGCACAGCTAAGCCAGCAAGATAAAAGAAACGGAGGGTATCTTAACTTCCTTCGTAATCAACTGAATCAACGCAATGCCCTCAGGGCAGAACATCTAGACCCTGCTCTGCATGAAGTTTTCTATGCAGAAGAAGAACGCTATGACGAATACACGTATTCAAGGTTACTCATTACGTCAGACAAGTCACTTTCAGCCGACGAACGTCATGAAAGAGTCTCGGCACTTCAAAGTACTTTGCCAGAGGACGTCAGGCAAAGCATTAGAGAAACACAAATTACCGACGAACTCAAAATGAGGACAGAACAGGTGCTTGCAGATGGTGGTGACCACGAACAGGTTCGCGAATTACGCCGAGAGATGTTTGGTGAAGAAGCAGTTCAGCGTTTTGATGAATTAGATAAAAAAAGAGCGCTGTGGAAATCTCGTGTGGATGATTATTTGATTCAGAGAGAGCGCATACTAAATAATCAAGGGCTGGCAAACGAGGAGCGGACCGTTCAGGTTGATGCGCTAAGGGGATCACTTTTTGAAGAGAACGAACAAAGAAAGGCTATCAGAGCTGAGCGGGATACCGACGCATAACGATAACGACAGAATGATGTGTTATTAAATAATTAATTTAAATAGATTAATGGCAGTAAGCCAGGAATTTGAACCTATCACATAGTCCCGACTTAATCTGACACATCATTTGTATTAGAATTACACCATTCTACCTTTAGGTTTTCCAAACCCCAGATACAAGAAAGCCCCGTAAATTACGAGGCTTAACTGTATATCCCTATCGCTAATCCTTAGCTTGAACCTTTATCCTTGTATACTCATTCCTTATGAGCATGAATCCTTTTCCAATCATCCTTAATAGCCGCATCCTTATTAGCGAATCCTTTATTCCCTGCTGTCCTAGCAATGAGTTATATAATAGTGATGGTGGCTTGAAAAATATACAGCCGATATCTGAAGCCTGTGTAAGATATATCGCACAATACAAGCTCTTTAGTGCTTTTGAAAAATACCCGCCTTTACTTATGACTTTCTCATATTCATATAAGTGCAATAGTTTGGCTCAATATATGACTTTCTCCGGGTAAAATTATCTGCGCATCATTAGTTGTAATCGCAGCTTCAATACACACCATATGCTTAAAGCCATCATCAGAAAAGTCAGCAATTTTTTCTGAACTGACCCGCCATGGATTCCACAAAACGGTTGTGGCACAACCCTCTTTGCTCACTTTCAAGGATCTTGATTTTGCCTTGTCTATCAGTATACAGTCAGGCTTTGTATCCAGATACTCTCGATCCGTTTCACCCGAGAAGACTACACTCATTTCCTGAAACTTGCGTTTATAGTGATCTAGCTTGTCGAGGTAATGCGTTGCTTCAAGACCTTGTACGACAACTTGGTGAATATCTTCAACTCGAAGATACGTATGTAATGCCCCACCTATCGCTATGGCTTTACGTCTCCGGTTATGTGTACAAAGAGCAAGCCTAAGCGTTTTACCCATAGTAATACTTAGTTCCAGCTCAACCCCCTTCCATTTAGCAAGCTGGTCGATCTTGTGCTGATCACAACGTAATATAACCCTTACTTGTTCACCCTCTAACAAGCACGTATCCACCACAGACCAATTAGATATTCTGGCGATACCGTGCTGGGGAAGTAATGAGTCATTGGGGTGCGGCCCAAACCAGGGCCAACAAATGGGTATACCTCCTCGAATTGCCTTCCCAGAAATAAATTGTGATAAAGGACTCATCCACAAAATTGGCTCATCACCTATTAGTTGGAAGTGCGTCACCTGACCACCGTATAGTGAAATCTCAGCCCACCCATAACAGTTTTTAATATGAACAAAGGTGAATCCAGACTCATTCTCTTTAAATTCAATAAAACCAGGGATTCCATATTGAACATTTAACGCATTAATCACATTAATTTTTCCTATTTAAAAACAATTATTTCATTCAACTCCTGCATAACGGCTTGCCCCTCGAACTACCAAAGATATATTTATCGATATAATTTGCCAAGATAGAAGACCACCACCTCAAATCCTCTAGTGTTAAAAAACAGGGAGATCATTAATTGCTGCAGTCACCAAAGCCCACTTTTAAGTCACCTTATCAACAGCATCATCCTTTTCTTTCTGTATCTTACCCAGCCATTTGTTCAGCATGTCTTTCATTGTTTATACACCCAATGTATCACTTAGCATCTAAATTGGTGATTAAGTATTGCTTAATTTGGCCTTTTTCTGGGTGTTGATCTAACCATTGTTTGAATGCATCCAATTTAACAAAGTCAGCTTCTCCGAGTAATTTCTCATATCGGCTCTTATGTATTTTTTCCTGCCTTTCTAAACGAATGTTTCTTTGCCAAGCATCAGTGAAAATCTTTGGTAGTTTGTCAGCTAGATACATTTGCTTAAGTAGTTTCCATTCACCACTATCCAACCAAGTTTCATCACATCCTGTACATAAATCTAAACGATTTGAAGAATTTCCACCTATTTGGAACTTAGTCATTAGCTTTGCGCATTTAGGGCAAACCTTTGCTTTCTTGTTATCTTCCGCTTCGATCACCTCAGTTTCTTGAATGGCACCGCCGTCTGCACATTCTTCAGTAGAGCCTTGTTGGTCAGCCCAGAAACGATAATTCATTAATGAAACTAAAGCTCCCTGACACTTAGAACAGCTTCCTGCAACTAATCCAGGTTCGAGCTCTTTTGGTTCCAATTGATATCCTTTGCATTGAGGGCAATTCATTTTTTCTTCCTTTTATTTATTAGCGTTCTGGCAAACCTTAACTTGCAGGTAATCCTTAACTTGCAGGTAATCCTTAACTTGCAGGTAAACAACAGTGCTTATATCGCTTACCACTGCCACAGGGGCATGGAGCCTTTTTACGAGGTTTTATATCGTCAGCGATTCTCGACACATCCTGCCGGTAGAAGTCAGAAAGTGCTTGGTATAGTGTTGGATGCTTCTTTTGCAGCATCTTTGGGCGCTCGAAAAAGTATTCTGATGTCACAGCCAAGAATTCAGCTTTATTAGTAGCGCCATAATCTCTGATATTGCTGTTATTACTTTCAATTCCCACTATCTTTTTCTCTACTAGTTCAAACCAAGGTATGGAAAAGGCGTATTTTTTCAATCTCTCAGGAAACCCATCACAATCCCCATCAGCCATATCGACTAAGTGAACAAACTCATGAATGCCTACATTTTGTTTGTCTTTAGTATTTGAAAATCCCAGATGCAAAGCAGGCTTACTTAGTGCCAACTTTCCTGACATAGGGCCAGTACCAACCATACCAGTGATTAGTGAGTCCGGCTGACCGCACTCGAACCTTTCATTAAAAGAGGCAGGTAGTAGAAATACTTTTTTCACATTAAAGTAATGCCAATCTGGAAATCCCCAAACAGGGATCACCGCACTGGCAGCAACAAGTAATCGATCCTCATCTGTTACTTCAACCTGGCCTGCTTCTACAGGTGTAGTCTCAAGAAAAAGGCGTACACGCTTTTCAAATATAGATTTGTCAGATTCGCTAAGGGTTCTGTAAAAAGTGACAGACTCATTTAAGTAAGCAGTCCAACTGGCTTGCCAACTAATTGTGACCGCCTCCTTACTTAGTCGACATGTGTTTGAAACAAACAGCGATTTGAGTTTATTCAACAAGCTCCTAATCATTTCATCGATCCTTTTGATAAGCGCTTTGATTTAACAAACCGCTTCATTGATTTGCGATACAGAGAATAGAGAAAGGCAAAAGCTACGCCTGACAAGGCGCCGAAAAAATGAGCCTCAAATGAAACGTTTGGATCGCTCGGTAAGATGCCATAAATCATTCCACCATAAAAAAAGAACACTAAAAATCCAGAAACAATATTGATGAGTCTTCTATCAAATAGAGCCATCGCAATCGATAAACTCCAAAGACCAAATATCCACCCACTTGCACCTATATGGATAGCCTCCCTGCCAAACACCCAAACTAAAGCACCGGTCAGCGTGATAATAAACAAGCTACTTACCAGATAAAAACTAACTGGGCGCAGCAAACATAAAGCACTAAATACTGCTAAGCCAAAAAGGTTATTAATCAAATGCCCTAAGTTGCCATGAATAAAGGGCGAGGTATAAATATGAAACCAGTGAGACTCTGACCGTGGAATAATACCGTAATAGCCTAACTGGTAACCCATCATCATATTCAGTGCATGCACACCTGCAATAATCAGCATCAAACTAACGATCAACTTGCCTCTTGCCCAAAGCATTCTTTTCATAGCCACTTACCTAAAACAGGCACCATTTCCAAAAGCGCTAATCATCAGAAGTTTTATTGTCGGTATGGTTCTCGGCATGAACACCAGCATCGGCATTCGATTTTATACCCATTTCTTTTTGCAATTTACGTAATTGCTCTGAGATATCACTCATTTTATGATGCGTACGCAAATCAATATCGAGTTTCTTATCCATACTCATGACAACTGGCATCAAGCTTTGTTCAATTGTATTTGCCAAAACCGATAGAATTTTACTGATACCAGGAACAGGCTGATTTATCACTTCAACGTTAGGCTGATTCCCTTTCAGTACGGCAACCAAACGATCCATCTCTGCAGTTATAAGTTCAGAAGATATAGGTTCTGAAGAAATAGGTTCTGAAGAAATATGTTCTGAAGAAATACTGTCATCCGATTCCTCAGAATCGTCGACTACCGCATCCACTACATCTACCAATTCGGGCTTAACTTTAGACTCTTCGACAACCGCCTTGAGGTCTTGCAAACCATCTACAAGGTCTGCCAACTGCGCAACTACTTTGCCACCAACATCGCCTTCATCACCACCCATCGCCTTATTTCGTAAGAAATCACGTTTAATTTGTGCCCATCGTGCAGACTGTTCTTCAGTCATATTGCCCCGAAGCTCTGCCAGCTTTAGCAAATTATCTTCAGCCCCCATTGTGAGTAATTGCGCCTCACCCAGGTAATGATCCTGTATCATTTGCATCAGTTCGAACTCATTCATCACCGCAGAGAGTTTTTCACTCATCTTATTCATATTTCGATAGCTGCCCTGCAACTTGAATGAGGGCTCTGTTCGATATTTGTCATTCTGAGCAGCTGAGGCGATGTACTGTTTGTTTATCTTCAGTACCACATCTTGAATCACGAACATCTTTTTAAGAATCTCTGTGATTTCATTGATCTCAGCACCACTATATTGATGACTTAGATCTGTCGAAGCAATCTCACTACCTTTAGACATCTCGATTAACTTATAGACATCGTCCATCTCTCTAACAGCCAAAGGTGCCAAAACAGGGTTTGAGGTAAGAGAGTTTTCCACGTAACTCAATGCAAACTGCTCATCCATACCTCCCAGAATATCACCCAGATTATAAATATCTGCACGATTAGCAAGCATGTCAGGTACTTTGAAGGCCTCTCCAGATTCTGTGTAAGGGTTACCTGCCATGACAACACAGAACTTTCGTCCGCGCATGTCATAGGTTTTTGTCTTACCTTTCCAGATACCCTCAATACGCCGTGTTCCATCACAAAGTGAAATGAATTTCTGTAAGAATTCGGGGTGAGTATGCTGAATATCATCTAGATAAAGCATAACGTTATTACCCATTTCCAAACCTAGGTTGAGTTTGAGTAATTCTTGTTTGGCTGTTGCATTGGGTGCTTGCTGCGGATCCAATGACAAAACATCGTGACCAAGCGAGGGACAATTGATCTTCATAAAGATCAAGCCTAGACGATTCGCCACATACTCCATTAACGTTGTTTTACCGTAACCTGGCGGTGAGATCATCATTAACAAACCCATCAGATCTGTTCGCTTATCCTCGCCTACCGTCCCCATTTGCTTGGCTAGGTTATCACCAATCAAAGGTAAATAAGATTCGTTAATTAATCGATTTCGAACAAAGGAACTCAATGGACGTGCCTTAAACTCTTCTAATCGAAGGGCATCACGTTCATCGCGAATCACTTGCTGCCTGACTTTCAAATAGTGATGATACGCGGGTACCACAACATCACGATGCTGCTCCATGCGCTGTAGGTAAGCATCCAAACCAAAATTTAGTATTTGGCTTTTGATTAATGGGTGATCCCCTAATAAACCTTCAATACTGAGTTCAAGGTCAACATTACTTGTTCTTCTGGCCAGTGCAGAAGCTCCTTGGCGATCACCTAAATTCAAGTGTGCAATAGCTTCAGGTATATAGCGGGATAGTTTGTCGAGTTCATGACCTTGCGAATACAGGCTTTGTGAAGACTGACCTTCAGAGAATTTATCTTCTAATAAGGCTTTCAACCAGGCTTCACTCAGTTTCCACTTTTCACCCGGTAAATCTGCTAGTTTTTCCAAGGAAAGGTGATATTGACTCCATGTTTTATCATCCATTGATCGCTTTAATTCATCCACTAAGTCGTCCGAATATTGGCTACTAATAAACTCTAGACGCTCTCGTGCTAGTTCAAGTACTAGATAAGTAGACGCTCTGCGAATATCAAGCTCAGATACGTAGTTGGATTCCTGAGAGATTGGGTGATTTTTGATAAATTGACCAATCTGGATTTCAATCTCTTTTGCTAACAGAACGATGGCCTGATTGCTTCCGAACACAGATTGCATATGGGAGGCAGATTTTGCGCGCTCAGACCAAGTGTTCACCAAAGCCTGAACTCCGCTATCTTCAATAGATGCGCGCTTACCTTTGGCCTGAGCCTGTAAGCGTTCAGAATGAGCCCAGAAAACCTGTGCTAAGGCTCTTGAAAGCGGGTCAAATTTAAGTAATTCAGCTTGTTCAATGGCAGGCAGCACAGATCTCAGGATCAAGGTTGCATCATGGTCATGCACGCCCTTTTCATAACCTTCTTTATAGCGTGGGCTGGCAAAGTCACGAACCAGTTTATCAAGTACTGATTCCTCATTAACACTGCTCTCATTTAGAGCATCATGTAAAATCTTTTTACTTAAGCCCTCTTCTTCAAGTTCTGCAGAATGGAGAATCAATGCCGCTAGATATTCTGCCCGATAGACATCTGGCGTCTCAGATTCTAAGGACATATCCCAGTATGCCCTCAGGTCTATCAAATCATTATTGGTGATTGGCTCAAAGAAGTCGGTACCTGTTAAATGAATATTAAGTTCACCGTTACGAGGTATGATCGTTAGATCTAGTTCTTGGGTATTGACCGAAAACTTATGTCTAGGCCCTAACTTAATGACATTACCGCCATCTTCGTAAATATCAGTTTTGTCTCGTAGTGACCTTAATGCTTGCTCTTTAATCGCTTTGAATCGAGACTCAATATCATCTGCTTTTACCGCGCTATCTAAACCTCTAAGATTCTCAACCAATTCTCTGGTCTTAACCACTAAAGCATCAGAAGCAAAATAAGTATTTAGCTCATCAGCTTCACTAAATTTCAAGGATCGCTTTTCAATGTTAGATAAAATTCTGCCCGCAGCATCACTAATCGTTTGCGCTTTGCGATGTCGTTCATCTAGCAATTGCTGCTTGTGGCTTTCGAAGGATTCATAGATCTCTTCTCGCTTATCCATAATATCAGTTAGAAACTGATCGAAATCACTAAACTGGCTTTCTAGTTCCTCGAGCTGCACTAACAAGCGTGAAAGCTGTTCATCACATTTTTCTGGCGTCGAAGCCAAGCCCAGTGCATTCGTGATACTTTGAGAAAATAACTTAAACTGTGCACCAAACTGAGCAATCGCTTCCGCAGAGCCCAGGCTTTTACGCTTGTGGTTCGCAGTCGCCTTACTTTGATTTAGCTTTGAATAAACTTGTGAGATTGCATCGATAATGCGTGTACGAACAGTCGCGTCATCGACTTTGAGCGAGCCCATTAATTCGGACAATAAATCTAATCCGGATGCTGTATTTTCGACCGTTTCAATCAAGGGCTCTAATAAGGCTTTGGTATTTGCCTTTTCCACATCGCCATTGAGTTGCTCAATCTTTACGAGATAAGGGTCGAGTGCTTTTTCATCAGATAAGAAAGCAACAGTCTGCTCACTTAATGCAGACTCAACGTTTTGAAGTGAACTATCCATCTCGGATATGCGTTCAACATCGATATAGCGATGCTCTTTGATGGTAATGAGGTGGCCGCGTTGACGACGTAACTTACCCAAGGCGTCTACAAATTGCTCAGCCGTTTCCCAGTTATCCGGGCGAACTTCTAGCAATAATGCTTCCTGTAATTTATCTGCCTCTAGCATTGTTTTAGATGACTGCTGACGAATACTCTCTACTTTTTCGAACTCA
>Ga0209290_1000487_pt1 | contig 28236 bp, 21 predicted proteins | sample EN1Hudsemesocosm_2_FD_184632 | JGI IMG/M metagenome (GOLD analysis project Ga0209290, IMG submission 184632) | Methane-oxidizing microbial communities from mesocosms in the Hudson Canyon - EN10B Hudson Canyon (SPAdes) (version 2) | ecosystem: Environmental > Aquatic > Marine > Cold seeps... | reverse complement strand
ATCAAACACCCTGAGATAGCTTATCCGCAAAGTGCTCCTGAGTTTTTCACCGGCCTTGTACCTTTACCTGGGGCGCTGGAACAAACTCGATGGCTGGCAGATCAGGACTGTTTTGATGTTTATATCCTCAGTGCGCCTTCTATCCATAACCCTTTGTGCTATACGGAAAAAAGACTGTGGATTGAAGAGCACCTTGGGTTCGCATTCGTCAATCGATTAATCCTATCGCCCCACAAGAATCTCAATCATGGTGATTACCTAATTGATGACAATGCCTCTGGAAAAGGCCAAGATTTGTTTACGGGAAAATTGATTCATTTTGGCTCGAGCGAGTTTCCGAACTGGATGGCGGTGCGCAGCTACTTCGACAAGATTAATGCATCGAGTAATACCTCATTTCACCGACAAGTCTCACACCCTGACATCCTCGCATTTAGGTCAATGGATATGCGCGACCGTTTTCCTGAACCCGTTGCGACGTTTCAAAAGGCGCTTGAACTAATTCAATCAGAACGCGCGTACTTACCAGAATACAGTTCAAACATTACCTGCTATCTGCGGGATGGGCGATCAATTGCAGTCCCAGAGAGTTTTTACATAGAAGAGAAACAACAGTTCAGCTCGCGCGAAGCGGCGGAAACTTGGGTTCGAGAGCGCGCTAAGAACAAAAATACCAAGGGGATCACTGCCGTATTGGGTATCGGTATAACGAATCCTAAATTACCAATTGAACAGCAAATTGAGGAGGCCTTCCAACACACGTATTCGGTGGTGAAAGAGGTATCCGAAAATGATCAGATTTGCGCCCAAGTTGACGAGTGGTTATATCAGGCAATCGAAAGCCTTCCTGACTAGTTACTCAGAATTACCGATGATTACCTTGCAATAAAGCATGATGCGAGATGTAGATGTCAGGTATCGATTTTTTGAAACTGAGCACAAACACATATCTTTAACTTATTATTTCGGAGGCCTTCAATGGTCAAAATTGGCTTACACTCAGACATGCATCTCGAACTGCAGAAACAGCCCAACGACTGGTTAACTCAGCCTGCAGATATCGTTGTGCTAGCTGGCGACCAGTGGAAAATTGATAGTGCTGGCAGTGCCCTATCAATGCTGGCAAAACAATATCCGAAAACAGACTTTATTTATGTGCCGGGCAATCATGAGTTCTATGATGCAGGGCCAATGCTGACTGAGGAAAGTAACCTCAGGCAACAGATCGCACACTTGGATAATGTGCACTTTCTGCAATGCTCAGAAGTCTCGCTTAGAGGAATCAGGTTCTTAGGCTGTACCGGCTGGTCACAAATGACTTCTCTCGGCAAACACTTTCAAATGGATGTGATGAGTACGGTTAAAAACGGAATAAATGATTTTTACATGATCACCAACAGTGACGGGAAACGTTTTTCCGTGCATGACTGCGTTCGCCTTGGTGCTGAACACCGGGAATGGTTAGAAGAAGCTTTGTCAAAGCACTCGAGCCTCCCAACAGTCGTCATCACCCACTTCTCGCCTAGTCTAAAATTCGGTAATAAAAATTATCCTACGTCTGAAATAAGCGCTTATTTTTGCAATGATTATGATGACCTGATCTCAACGTATCAGCCCCACTATTGGCTCTATGGACACACGCACTTCAATCACAACGAATTGCTTGGCAGCACGCGCGTGATTAGCAACCAACATGGCTACGGTGATGAATGTGGGTACGATTACGACCCAAATTTTATGATCACCATTGACGTATAACTTGTTCACAACCATTTTTCAGTCGCCAGTTTGATAGTAGCTTTATGCATACTTACGTACCATTACCATAAACTAGTAATTTGGATATTAGATTGCCTCAAGCTTTGCACTTACCGTAAGCAGAAGGGGCGTCTTGAAATAGATACAAAATCACACCAAAAAATGGATCAGTTTTGGGCGAAAATCAACAAATCAACTAATACTTGAAGCCTTATACAGAAAAATTAGTTAACAGATTAAGTTAACTAATATAGTATAAAATAATAGCCAAAATTAGTTAACAGAAGGCCCCACATGTCATACCTCTCCATTTCAAGCCAACAGGCGAAAGTGATTGTCGACGCACGACAAAGTTTTGAGGTGTGGAAGCGAGATACTGCTCATAAATCTGATTTCACTGGCTCAATGCATTGGAAATCCATTAAAGGCAAGGATTACCTTTACCGCGGTTACACGGGGGGCAAGAACGCTTCACTGGGGGTTCGTAATACCGAAACAGAAGCCATAAAAGAAAAATTTGAGAGCGACAAGGGTGTTGCTATTGAACGAGAAAGGAATGCTATCCAGCAAATCAAAGTGCATGCCGCGTTTGTAAAAGCTGTAAATTTAAATCGTTTTCCTGTCGCTGGCGCAAAAGTCATCCGCGCACTTCAAAAGCAAAGTATTCCTCATAAGATAATCGGAACTAACGCGATGTATGCATATGAAATGGCAGGCGCCGTGCTTTTTAACTCGGATCATCTGGCGACACAAGATATCGATATCTTATTTGATTCACGTCAAAGCCTGAAGATCGTCTCGAGTCTGGATCAAGGTTCACTGCTGGGTTTAATTCAGAAAACAGATAAGACTTTTCAGCCTCTCAGTGATTCGCCGAGGGAGTTTGCAGCGATAAATGCCCACCAATACCGAGTTGACTTCATCACCCAAGGAAAATCATCTATGCAAGTAGGTGAGTTTGATAGTTTACTTGATGCTGACGATTTACAGCCCATCGAAATCGATTCGTTAAAATGGGTACTGTCTGCACCAGCATTTGAGCAAGTTGTATTCGACGCTACAGGAATGCCTGTTTTGCTGAACGCGATTGATCCGCGCGCGTTTTTACTCCATAAATGGTATGTGAGCAAGCAACCTGACCGTGACCGAGTGAAAGCGATTCGGGATGAAACACAAGCTAGAAGTGTCGCAAGCTTGCTTAGGAATCAGTTGCCACAACTTCCCTATGGCAAAGCTATACATAAAATATTTCCCGCAAGCGTACGGAAACAAGCCTGGTCAGAAATAGATGAATTTGACTTGTGACTGTTGATTTGCAGAACCAGTGACCCACTCCAATGCATGGGTCAAAATTGCATGCAAAAAACTAACAAAATGGATCAGCTTTGAATGAAAATCAACACTCAGACTTTCACAAAACAGAAATATACCGAGTGCTAATCAGTCTTCCTGTGGACTATAATTAGACTAAACATCCTACAGCCATGTGCACGGGGACAGTATGCGAATTGAAACTATCAGTTTTTTGAAACAGAACGCTGCTAATTTAGAGCTGGAAGAGCCAATGGTTATCACCCAAAGTGGTAAACCAGTATACAGAATTGAGACCGAATATCAGGCTCAGCGAAGGGATGAAGCGATTGCTTTACTAAAGCTGATGAATGTCGCTGAAAGAGATGTTAGATCTGGTAATACTATGTCTCCTGAAGAAGCAAAAGAAGCCCTGAAAAAGCGCAGACAAGAAGGGTTAACAAGCTTTGGCAAAAGTTGAGATTACTAATATTGGGTTTGAAACCCTTTATTATCTTGAGCAGTATATGGTTGAGTTTACCTCTAATCCTGAGTCATTAACTGAACAGCTTCTTGATATTGCAGCAGATAAACTAGCCAAACACCTAGAAATCAGTCCAGTTTGTCCAGAGCTAGAACATATCGGCGTATTTGATTATCTTCAGTTGACGATCGACAGTGATTATAAAATTCTCTACAGGTATGACAAAGCTATCGATACGGTCTTTGTTACCGCATTTATGCGAGCCAAACAAAGCGCAGAAAAACTACTAGTTCGATTCGCATTACTAACTTAAAAAATATCGCTCTAAGAACCAGATTTTTGCTGAGAATACGCAGTCCTGCAATCCGTCGCTTAGCGAAACCTATTGACCTTTCTCCTGATTTTTAGCATTCCATTAAAGCAACACAGAACAACCAAAATCTAGTCGAACATGCCAAGGTTCATTGTGACAATAATGAAGCCTTATTTCGCTATAAAGGGCACGAACGAGTAGACTTTCCGACAACAAAATATCATCAATATTCCTTATATAGTGCTTTTTAGGCTATTTTTGAGCAATTTAAGATGCATTAATGCATCTTAAATTTATAATTCTCATAACCGAAGGTCGTTGGTTCAAATCCAGCCCCCGCTACCAAATAAAAAGACCAGTTAGAGAAATCTAACTGGTCTTTTTTTCGACTGCAGAAAATCAACAATAGATTTATTTAGTCTCTCGAAACTCTTTCGGACTATATCCCGTCCAGCTTCTGAAGGCATGGCTGAAGGCACTGTAGTCTCGGTAACCTAATTTGTTAGCAATATCGGTGACTGACAGATCTTTATCCCTTAAATACTCCAAAGCAAGCGTTTCACGAACACTTAATAGCACTGATTTGAACGAATAGCCTTCATCTCTTAACTTTCGGCTTAAAGAGCGTTCGCTCATATTGAGTTGTTCAGCAACCAGAATGAGTGTTGCCTTTTGAACAGGCAATAGTTTTCGGACTTGATAAGCTACTGCGGCATAAACGCTTACGCTCGATTTCGTTTTATCACGTTCAGTCTGACTGCGCTCTTGCATTAAGGCATTTAAACTCGCATCAGCCTGATAAAGAGGGTCTTCCAGAAACTTTTTATCAAACACGAAACTACATGCATCTTGACCAAACTCTGGCACCAAACCAAATATCTCGGTATAAGCTTCTTTATAGCTTGGTTCAGGATGAGTAAAGGTAATCGCGTGCAGCTTTCCATCCGTTCTGGTTATCCAATTTGAATAATTCCAGATGGTTGACATAAACATATCATTCAACGGACGAACCGCTTCTAGATCATCACTTTCAACCGTGAACGAGACAACGATGAAATCACCTTTGAAAGAAACTTTAAGTTCAGCACAGTCGGAGATAATACCGCCAAAAGCCTTTTGTATTTTCAAAGCCTCGTCTAAATTCTTTGCGCTCATCAGCGCGTAGCCCAGAGAATTCAAAGAACCAGGTTTGACCTCTCTGCCCACGAGTAGACCGAAACCTTGATCTCCCGAACGCGCAATGACATCCTTTAATAATTCAATTGTGGCCTGAGCAGGCAAACGAAAACCAGAAGACTCTAGTTGTTCGTCACACAGTTCCATAGACGCGAGAAGATCACTTCGACACACCCCTGTCATTTCAGCAACATCAACAACCGTTTTTAATAACGAACCTGAAATATGACCTCTACTACTCACAGGCACTCCCACAACAGCATACTAATCCCCAAAGAACATTTCTCGCCTTTTTGCGAAAATTTGACATCAACAAACTGATGACGTTGATAGTTTAGATATCAATTTGACATCTGTTTAAAATTTAGTCAATTTATAACTTAAAGCCAAACAATCCTCTCATTCGACTTCGCTTCAATTACATTTCTATATTTACTTTCAAGTTCATTACGCTTAATCTTTAAGGTGGGCGTTAGTAAATTATTCTCAACACTCCAATCTTCATTGGCCACATAGATACGCTCAAGCTTTTCGTGCGCCTCAAGAGATTCATTCACTAAAATCAACGAGTCTTCTAAACTTTGTTCCAGCTCTTTCTGACTTGCTTGATGACGTTGCTCTTCATTGATCACAACCGTGGCTACCGGTTGCGACAGGCCTGAGCCCATCACACACACTTGCTCAATACACTGGTTTTCATACAAGCGACTTTCAATCGGCACGGGCACAACATACTTCCCTTTACCCGATTTGAATTGGTCCTTAACCCGTCCAGTGATCGTGATGTAACCGTCTTGATCAATATCGCCTTTATCTCCAGTGTGTAACCAGCCGCCTTGAAAGGTTTCTTCTGTTATATCTTTACTTTTGTAGTATTCAGAGACCATACCTTCACTTTTTAGCAAGATCTCACCCGCGTCAGATATTTTGACTTCAGTCCCTACAACCGGCTTACCTATGGTGCCTATTTTTTCTGCGTTGTAAGGATAATTCATTATCGCCGTACCGCTCGTTTCTGTCATTCCCCACCCTTCAGAGATATCGACGCCAACACACCGAAACCATTCTAGTATCGACACTGGAATCGGCGCCGTACCCGAACCGATGATTTTAGCCTTAGATAATCCCAGCTTGGTTTTGATCTTTTTCGCCACCAAACGATTTAGAAAAGGAATTTTCAGCAACACACTGAGTTTTTGTTGCGGCATCTCACGCAGAACAAGCGATTGAAACTTCAACCATAAACGCGGAACAGAGAAAAACATGCTCGGTTGCGTGTTTTGAATATCGTCAGCAAAGGTTTCCAACGATTCTACAAACGTAACCTGAGCACCAGAATAGAGACTTGCGTACTGAATAACAGAACGCTCAGCAACGTGAGCCAGAGGCAAGTATGACAGTAATCTATCTTCACGGTTTAATGCTGCTTCGTTAACGGTGGCATTCGCGCCATAAGCAATATTGCGATAGCTCACGACAGCGGCTTTAGGATAACCCGTAGAACCCGAGGTATAGATTAAAGAAAACGTGTCGTCTAAATCAGGCTCATGCAGATCTAACAAGGGCTCGTAAGCCGCTAATATCTCAGACATGTTGTGCTGGCATTGGATGTCGGTATACAGCGTCGCAACCGTGACGATATCTAGGTGTGGTAAAATATCATTTATCGCGCGATCGTCATCCAACTTACCTAACAGTAGTAGCTTAGCCTCACTGTGTTCGATAATATACGACAGCGTTTCTTTATTCGCACTGGGGTAAATAGGCACAGACACCAAGCCAGCAATCGAAATAGCAAAGTCGATAATAAACCATTCCGCAACATTCTTAGACAGGAGCGCCACCGTATCTCCGCGCTTCAAGCCTTGTCCCCTAAAAAAAGCCGCCAAACGACACGAGCGATCAAATACATCATTCCAAGTGTACTCGTTGTAAAAACGATCTATAGGTTGACGTAAGTAGACCTCATCGGGCGTATCAAACGCGCGTTTCATTAGAACGTGATGAGGTATTTGATAACGTGACCGTCCTGTGATTGTCGCTTCCATATAGTTACTCTCCTTAAAGCCGGGTGATAAAGAAAGACGATAAAATTAATCATTGGTGCTAATTAGAAAACCTGAGCAAAACAAACCCAATTCGAACAATAGATACATCGGTAGGGCTAAGAGGGTTTGAGAAATAACATCCGGTGGCGTGAGCAGCATTCCCAATGTAAAGCAGCCAATGACGATATAGGGCCGTTTGTTTTTCAAACTCTCAATGGTGGTCATCTCGGTAACGACAAATACGATAATGACGATGGGCATCTGAAACACGAGACCGAAGGCAAAAAACATCTTAATCACAAAATCCAAGTACCGACCAATATCGGTCATCACCGCCACGCCCTCGGGCCCAACACTGGTGAAAAAACCAAATATGAGGGGAAAAACAAGGTAATAAACAAAAGCGACACCGCTATAAAACAAAGCAAGACTAGAGAACAAAAGCGGCAAGGCAAGACGTTTTTCAGATCGATACAAGGCAGGTGCAATGAAGCGCCATATCTGAAATAAAATAATCGGCATGGCCAAGAAGAATGACGCTAAAAAGGAAAGTTTAAACGGCGTTAAGAACGGTGACGCAACGTCTGTTGCAATCATCGTCGTATTCTCTGGTAACAACGCACGCAATGGCTCTGAAACAAACAAGTAGAGTTCATTGCTATACGAATACAAGCTTATAAATACTGCAATAACCGCAGCGATTGCTGGGACTAACTTATCTCTTAAATCGCTAAGATGAGACGCAATATGCCCCATCGATTTATTAACATTTACAGAGTCATTGACTGCATTTTTATTTCGTACAGTTTGATTTTCTAAATTTGACTTAGAAATACTACTCATTAACAGCCTTCCTTACTGACACGCCCTCAACATGAATATCACTAAGTTCGTCATTTTTATTTACCGGATTTAAATCTCGCCTTAGATCATTGCTTGCTTCACTGACTTTACTTTTTATCTCGGCCATTTCCTTCGACACGTCCAGATCTTCTTTCTGTTCTCGGATGGACTCTCTTAATTCCTCTAGCTCCAATTGCGTATTAACCTGCTTCGATAAATCTCCTACCATTCGACGTAGTTTTCCTAAAGCTCGTCCCACCCATTTTACAGCGTGTGGCATACGTTCAGGCCCGAGCACAACCAAACCTATAACACAGATGAAAACAAGCTCTAGAAAACCAACATCAAACATCTTGCACTATCCTAATAATCCAACAATGTTCATCAACCACTAGTCATCCATCCTTTTCAACATTCTGGATATACTAGAAAACCGGCATAACGTACTGACCTATGTGCTTGTCTTTATGCTGGAACTGTTAATAGAAGAATCAACCAATTCTTCTCCTCTCGTCTTTGACAATCTTGGCGACTCTTCATCACCTGCTCCATCACGCATAGCGTTTTTAAAACCTTTAACTGCGCCGCCAATATCTCCACCCATGTTGCGTAGTTTTTTCGTACCAAATACCAAAGCGACGATCACTAGAATAATCAGTAACTGAGTTGGACTAATACCCATTGTTATCTCTCCAAAATTGCTCTTCAAAGCGTTAGATAAATAGAAGAGTAGGTGCCAGAAAAAGCCAAGCAAGTACTCCTCCACCCTCTAACCATGTCAGCAAAAACAAACTAAGCTGGTAAACGACTCGAATTTACACTTCGAATAAAAAGTTTCACTAAACGATATTCGCCAGTTAGACCTTTAAACGTTTGTTCATAATTAATATCGCCATTCAGTTCGATAAAACCTTTAGCGAAACCATCGATATACTCAGGCTTAATACGTTTGGACTTTGCTGCATACTTCTTGAGAACAGACGTGATATATCGATGATATTCGGACCGAATCTCTTCGGCACTCTTCACAACATTCATATCTTCAGATGAAGCACCGTTTGCAAAACTTATTGCTGGCGCAATCGCTGCAATTCCCGCAACGGTTGCCGTCCCCTTAAGAAGCTTCCGACGCGAGGTATCACATAAAGTATCATCAGTATTATTATTTTTTCTAAAATTAGTCATTTTTGAATCTCCTCGCTTTAGTTCCATGGGCTACACGTCATTGTCGATGGACGCATTAAGTTGTATTCCCAACGGCGTGTCTGGTTTTTCACTTTGATAGCCTCGTCCAATACCAACAGGCGATTTTGGAAGTTCTCCAAATGAGGATAAACTCTTGGGTCATGCATAAACTGACCATGAGGGTATTTACCCAGAGACCGATGCCAATCGGTTGGCAAGTCAACAAAAATACGACTGCCACAGAATGATGCCAAGGCATAGTTTAGAGGCGGTAAGGTATTCAGATAATCCTGCTCACTACGCCTACTGTTTGCACGAGGCAACCAACTTGAAAAGTAGCCAAACGGCGCCATTTTCTGCATCGAAAGAAGCGCTTCCAAGGTGTGATTCGTCGACATCCAGTAGATAATGCGTGCCACCATATCCACTAGTTCAGCTTTACTTCCCAATGACGCAGGGAACCCCGTCATCTTATCTTCTAACTCAGCACAGAAACTCTGAACTTCATCGTCCAACAACACATCGGCGTCCGACCCGTAGTACAAGTTAATGTAGTCATTTACCCATTCCTGAATAACTGGGAATGTTCCGGCATCATCATGTAATGGGAAATCTTCAATTTTGCTGAAACTAGAATCTGAACATCGATCCAACGGAGTAGAATCCTCAACAAAGTTGTAAGTATTCGCCTGGCGTACCGTTTCTTCGACAAAGGTCTCACCCGTCCAGCCTGACACTCGACTTGGCAGGCCTGAGAGTAAACCAGTAGTGCCATCGCCATACCCCATGTGTAAGGGATCAGGGAAGCCAACTTCTGAGAATATACCTGCATGGTTATTGGCAACCAGCGACATCATATGCGGTTCTAACAAGGCAGTTAACGGATGATGATCCGGTATATTTCTATAAAAGCTGATTGGCAGCGGGTACAGATATACGTGAGTTGATAAATGATCAATCACGTTACTGATTGCATACATGCTCATAAACGCAAGTTTGCTTTGTTGCCACGCCCAGTAATTGCTCTTGGGTGTCAATATTTCAGACAGAGGTTTGTTAGGATCTTGCGTATTCAAATTACGCCAAGCCGTACGCTGGAACCAGCCACTAGGTGAATGCTGTGTATTTTGAATCGCGATCGTCTTTAAATCGCCACCATTCTTAGGAATGGCGAACATGGCGATTCCCGCATAAAAATGCGCACCATTATTAGGGCCAGGTTTGATATTAGCCTCGTGATACCCTTTAAAGTCCGTGACAAACACTCGGCCTTCGGCCATTGCCTGATCTAAGTTATCATTCCCAAACCCATCAATATCCCTGAACATACTGTTTGTAACTTTGAAATTGCTTTGATGAGACGTAAGAGGTTTCATACGAGAGTATGGCGATGCATAACCAACTTGGAGCCAGGCAATGACATCATCATCTCGAAATTCTGCATCAAAAGGCTGCTTTGGATATTGTTCTTCCATGCCGTCCGGATAGAAGTTCCAGTCTTCGATGTTGTTGGTATTCACTTCCGGAACAGCCAATAGGATCGGATCGATAAACTGAAACTTAACCCGGAAAAGATCATCATCAAACGCATTGGTGACAAAAAGATTGATCAAATCGGTCATCTTCGCTAAAAAACTAGGGTAACGAATGAATAACCACATATTTTTCTCAAAGTAGCGAATAGCTGCTTCAAACACATCTGTTGCATCATCACCGATATCTGCATCATTCACGCCCATGTGATTTTCGCGGGCACGAGCAGCTCGATCTTCCGGCGTGCCACGCAAGGTCCACACAATATTCTTGATCACATCTGGTGAACTGACATTACCGTGAACCCAAGCTCCTGGAATGCGCACATTATCAAACCAATTATCGATACGTGCCTGTACCAATTCAGCATCTCTCTCGGCTTGCACGGCAGAACTAGAATTATGATATAGGCTAGGAAAAGGATACTCTTCCCGTTGTGTGTAGCTCGTACCAATAGTGAGATCAGTACCTTGACACTGATAACCTGAACCGATCGCGCTTATATCTTCAACCGTTCCTACTTCCGCAGTACAACCAATCTCCTCAGAATTTGACCAATCTGGCGGCGTATAGTCGCCAATGTCCGGAACGCTAAAGTCTTCGTTTCCGGAGCTGGGTATTTGACCACTCGCTACTTTCGCATCATAGGCCGCGACGGCTTCTTCGAACGCAACTAGTTCAGGCATAGCTTGCTGTTCAGGGGTAAGTTGACAATTCATAGTCGCCCCCCGATCAACCCTATGTTCAGGGGTATCTTCTTATTTTTGGTCATGGTAATTTCCTTAGCTTGATCGTTAGACTTTGTAGTACCTGAACCAGAATATTGTCTTTAAATCTATAACGCTCAGCAGTGGGCGCCACTCAACTATGCATTTCATGCCACAGATAGTGTTTGTGGAATTGGACACACAATTAATGCGAACGAATACACTGATAATCACTGAGAGAAAGATAAGTTAAGAAGCTCTTGATTGTTGAATCTGAAAAGCTAAATCAAAGTCCTTACATGGCACGAACAGCTAAACTACCTGGCATCCCCAAACATTCAACCTCACTATTAAAACAGTAGACTGACTCAGATTAATTTATCTGTACTTTGTCTAGAGAGTGAACCGATGGGAAACCTAAAACTACGAGGGCTAGAAAGCCAAGAGTCGAACACAAATGATCAACGCTTGCTAAATCTCCTGACGAGTCAAAAGGAAGCCTATCTCAAAGCCCCCTACCCCAGCTCAACAGACAGAATCAAACAGCTAAAAATACTAAAAAGCACCATCATTGAATTCCAAACAGCCCTCGTTGAGGCCTTAGACGAGGATTTTGGAGGCCGATCAAAAGACGAGTCTCTGATGGGTGACATCATCCCTTCATTATCGGCAATTCATTATGCGACGAAGAATATTAAAAAATGGATGAAACCGGAAAAGCGTAAAGTAAATATGGTATTTCAGCCAGCTCGCGCAAAGGTTATTTATCAACCACTTGGCGTCGTAGGGATAATCGCTCCATGGAACTACCCGGTATTTCTTGCTCTTGGACCATTAGTAACAGCCATCGCCGCGGGCAACAGAGCAATGATCAAACTGTCTGAATTTACACCCAACACTAATCAGGTATTTAAGAAGATAATTGCAAATTGCTTCTCAGAAAATGAAGTCGCAATTATTGAAGGTGGCGCAGATGTCGCCAGTCAATTCTCAGCACTTCCGTTTGATCATTTATTGTTTACAGGCTCCACTCAAGTCGGGCGGCACGTCATGCGAGCCGCATCGGAACATCTAACACCCGTCACCTTAGAACTTGGCGGGAAATCGCCCGCCTTAATTGCGCCAGACATTCCAATCGAACAAGCAGTAAAACGATTTCTGTGGGGTAAAACACTTAATGCGGGTCAGACTTGTGTGTCACCTGATTATATTCTTTGCCCTGAAAATAAACTCGAAACATTGATCAACGAAGTGCGTTCCGAGTTTAACAAAATGTACCCTAACGCAGCTTCAAACAATGATTACACCAGTGTTGTGAATGATCGCCAATACAAGCGCCTTAGTCATGCTCTAAATGAAGTAGCAGAACATGGCACACGCATCGAGCCCATGTCAGACAGTAAACTAAACCTGAGAAGAAAGGGTCGAAAACTACCTTTGACTCTCATTATCAACCCTCCCGAAAATAGTGAGCTAATGAGAGAAGAGATCTTTGGCCCTCTTTTCCCCATCATTACCTACAAGACCGTAGATGAAGCCATTAAGTTTATCAATCAACGTCCAAGGCCGCTCGCTCTATATCTATATAGCTTTGATAAAAAACTGCAAAAGAACATTGCCTATCATACTCACTCCGGTGCCTTGGTCTTTAACGATGCGGTGATGCATGTAGGCCAAGATGATTTACCCTTTGGTGGAATCGGCAAGTCAGGTATGGGTCATTATCATGGAAAAGAAGGCTTCCTCACACTTTCTAAAGCGAAATCAATTCTAAGCCAGGGGCGCTTATTTACCGGTACATCACTCCATCCGCCTTATGGTAGTTTCATGCATAAACTCGTGTATAAATTGCTTATTCGATAGCCATATTTCAGTCTTTCTATCATTCGAATTTACACCTCCAGTCCAGCGCTTTGTATAGCGCTGGACGTTTAAAACCATCTTAATATTTGATTTGCACTCACGAAATGTGACCCTGTCCAACTTCCTGAAATCATGGCCATTTTACACACCTGCATAGCAACTATTCGCACCCACTTAAACTCTTCAATTGGGCCATATCTATATATGATAGGCCAAGACCAAAAGAACCGATTAGATGCGATCCGAATAATTAAAGAACACTACATTCGCTAATAGAACAATCTATTTTTTAACAAACCACTTATTCTTGATTAAAACGAAAAAAGCCGGACAAAATGTCCGGCTCCTTCAGTTTAATCAGTAAATTATTGACTATGAAAGCACTTAGAATGTTTTAATGTATTTTCCATCCCACAACCACGTGCCGATTTGCTCGCCATTCACGTATATTCGCGCATTGTCGATGCGAAAGGCGTAACCATCGGCACGAGTGAGAATACGCACCCCGCTTATCGTTCCGGCATAGTCCTTCACAACTGCCTGCCACCAGTTCGTACCCGACGCCGTTTTTGAATGATACAAAGGCGTTGAAGTGCTGCCATCTCCCGCTTGAGCTGCACCATAAGCGCCAGCGTATTCATCGCGAGCGGTTAGTTCAGCATTAAATTGACTACTATTTAGATAATGCCACTCGCCGTTAATGTTAACTTCAACTTCACGCAACTGAAGATACGAGTTGTCCAATTCAACTCTCACGACACTTTCCCCTTGATAAGGCGCTTCAAAATCCGAGCTGAAACTATTGTCATCCCAATGCCCCCAAACCTGAAGTTCTGCCAATGAAAGTATGCCTGATCCTAACAGCTCAACCTTCACATAGCGCACCCCTGATTTCATGGAAACAATATTGGTCTTGGTACCCGCAGTGCGCGTGTAATCTTTGTAGTCGATCACTTGGTTGTTGCTATCTAAGTACGTAACTCGGAAGTTAGACAGTCGATCTGAACAACAGTCGGTGCGGTTCCATATAGTCACGCCGTACAAGGTTTTATCCCACCCCAAATCAACTTTGATCCAAGGGTTTGACTCATTAACCGTGTGCGTTACCGAACCATTAGACCAAACACCATTGGTATCGCCATCAACTGCCAGGCTCGCCCAGCCACCACCAGAATAGGTTGAGCTTTGCGAAATTAATTGGCCTTCTGCCACGTTAATGATGTCAGGACGAATACTAAACGGTAGTGCACAGCTTGCCATCTCCGCTAAATCAAACATTTGTGTCAAAACACTCTCAGGCTCAGAACCTGAGTCATCTTTGTCGATAAACATCTGGCCGGTCGCCATACCACCGCTATCGGCTGCGAACACGCCATTCGCACAATCATGGTAACGGTTATAGTCGGCAAATACGTTAGATTCATAGGACTGCATCAGCGCTTGGGAATCATCCATTAGATTCAGAATGGCACTGCGTATCGTGTTGCCATCGTCTTCGTTCTTGGCACTGCTTGCAACGATAGGGAAAGACAAAACATGGCCACCCATAATCGGACGATAGCCCGGCATAAAGTAACCAAAGTTAGGCAAGGTATCGAGCAGCTCTTTTAAACGATTAATCTCCATACCCTGCTTCATTCGACGCAAGGAGTTGGCATCGTTGACATTGGTCGCGTTCATGATGCGATCGTCAAACACGTTGTAGCTGAAGCCAGCGATAATGCTGTCGTGCTGCGAGGTGGCCAATAGGAAGCGGTCATTAGACCATTTTTTGGCAAGAAAGCTGTTGATCGAGCCCATGTTGGTCATATCAAACCCATCGGCTGCACTTAAATTGGCTCTGACAGACTCTTCTTCCATCCATTGAAGATACGGAACCGCATTCCAGGCATTTCGGATCGCGATCATGGTTGGCCCTGTCGGTGCCTCTTCAAAACTATCGTTTTGATCACTCGGCACAATGGGGCCTGCATCATCAAACACATAGCCCTGTGTCGGTTCTAATGCCGTTCGGTATAAGTTGTAATGGAGTAAGGTCGAAAAACCACCGGCGCTTTGGCCTGAGAGTAACATTTGCTTAGGCTGTTCCAGGTTTTCTTTCAGCCAGGCCAGGACCGCACCTTGAATCTTACGGCCATTGTTTTCAAAGGTCGTACTGCCGTTCTCATGGGTAAAACCATAATCGTGCACCGCATCCCCCGTGCCAAGATCCGCTGTGCAGTATGGCAGGTAAACTTTGGTCCAATCCTTGTACTTCGGATTAAAGGTATCATCAACGTCATCGACAATACCCGATACCAACGAAGCCTGTGCAGCTAGTCGAAGTGTCGCTTGATCCGGCGAGTCTCCGCCCAGCTTCCGTCCCACTAGACCGCCATTGGAAAACCCGCCATCGGCACGCGGGCACGTATGACTATCCCAGCATCCACCGCCGGCCTCAAATTGAATCGCCATGTTTGAGCTCTTGGCTGAACGGTCTACCAAGAACTTGTAGTTTGAGCCATCCGCACATCTTGCACCGGTCGTGTCACCATCTAGCGTAATGAGCTGGTAACTGCCGTACCAACGTTTTACAAAACCATCGTTCCAATCGCTTGGATTTGAATTGAAATGAACTACGGTGGTCCCGTCGTTAAGCTTAAGCTTGTTTCGCAGTGCACTATCAACCGGGTTGTTGGCCTCAGGGGGATCAATCAAGTTCAGTGCCTGCTGTTCTTCTGAGTAGTAGCCTTCGCTGTCCGCTTCGCGAGGAATGACACTGCCCACTACACCCGTGCCTGCATCAACCACTTGAGTGCCTGTGTCCACCACGACTTCGACGACATCAACGGTGGTTTCCACAACCGTCTCGACAACATCTACTGTCGTCTCTACAACCGTTTCAACAACATTTGTTGCCGCGTCTACGAGGTTGCTGAACAAGCCAGCAGACGCCATTGTGGAAAGACCCAAACCGATAATGGCAGTGCCCGCATATATCGTTACCTTCGAGGGGGCTTTTCTATGTGAAGGCTTCGAACCGAATGCCTTAGGAGAGGTTCGACGTTTTTCACCACAGCCCGACTTTTTCTTTTGACTGAGTGACTTCCTATTTTCAGTGTGGTTAAACCGTTTGTTCATCTTGTATTGCCTATCTCGTTTATTCTTAAAGGGCAACACGTCTGGCGGAATTCGTCTGGTGAAAGCTTGCTCAGCTTCAAGAGGCGGCCCGACTATCCTTCACATCACAATGACGCGCTAGGACTCGTAGCTTTCCGTCCCGCAATTCCTTGCGGTTTGGCGTGCTATTTATTTAACACATTTATAATAGCGATAAACCTAACAGGACTCCATGCGAAAATATGCCAGCCTTGTGCGATTTAGCGCCAAATAATATCCGTTGTTCGAAAATAGTTTAAAGAAGACTGCCTGGTCAATTATTGCTCAATATGTTTGACACTTATTAACATACTGAGAAAGAGAAAGCCGGGACATATAGCCAGCACTAAGAATTGGTTAGCAGCCTAATTTATCGCCTTATCATTCTAGACGACGCAGTTTCTGCCTCGCTCTTTGGCTTTGTAAAGATTTTCGTCTGCTGTTTTCATCAACTGTTCATGCGCATCACGATTTTCTGGGATTTCTGCATATGCACCAATGCTAATCGTGATTCTGATATCGCCGCTTGGTGCATTGATCACCATGGATTCGATTTTTTTCCTTATGTTTTCTGCGACGAGTTTGGCCCCTTGTAAATCCGTATTAGGCAACAACGCGAGAAACTCTTCACCACCATATCTGAAACATAAATCGGGTGGACGCCTTAAACTATCATGAAGAACACGACCCACTTCAGACAAACAAAGATCCCCGACCTGGTGACCATAATCATCATTAAGTTTCTTGAAGTAATCAATATCACACATTAGAACCGCAAGGCTCGTTCTGTTGCGATACGCTGTATTAAATTCGTTGGGCAAAGCATGATTTAGGTACCGACGGTTTCCCAAGCCGGTGAGTTCGTCGGAATTATTTAACTCCTCTAAGCGTTGATTCGCTTTTTCCAAAGCTTCAGTACGCTCTCTAACTAAATCATCAAGTTCTTGGTTAATTCTTACTTGAGATTCTAGCAAAGCTTGCTTGGCATCAACGGCTGCAACTTGTGCCTTTTCACGAAGCAATCGCTCATTGTTGACCAAACTCGTTAATGCGATTGAAAAGAAAATTAACTCGAAAGCTAAGCTCGCCTTCATAACTTCGGGAGATAAATAAAAATAAGAGATAAGCCCTTGAGATGAAAGCACGACAAAAATCACACTGGCTAATACCGCTCCTTGGCCGATCAAATAGTATATTGCGGGCGAAAAGCCACTCAGTGTGCTGCGCACTGCAGCGATAAACAACAAAGAAACACCCACTATCATCACCAAACTGTTGATTTTCGCGGCTAGAATCCCTGGTAAAACCATAATCAGAGGAATAGTTAAAATAAATGCGGTAACAGATACGCGAAGAATCTTGTGCATTTTGGGATCGCGTTTCTTGGTCTTTAAAAAAGCCATACCAAAGAAGCACACAGACACACCTGCGGTAATACTAAAGAAATATATACTAATTTGTTGGAAAGCAATGGCCTCAGGCCAGAGCCTGAAACCATAACCCGCTAAGGTCGAGTTAAATAAAATCAGATTGATGATGGCAACAACATAGATACCATAAAGTCGCTTTCGAACACCTAACCATAGAAACAAGTTATATACACATAGACCCAAGGCGACGCCAACATACAGTCCATTTAAGCCATCACGCCATTGCTGGCTTTCAATAAAGGCATTTTCTGAATGAAGATACAAAGGAACCGACAAGGCACTTTCACTTTCTACTCGGAGATATAGATCAAGCGGAACTCCTGGCTCCAAAGTAACAGGAAACACAAATTCATTGGTTTTAATCATGCGTTGTTCAAAAGGCAGCAAATCCCCTAACTCTAGATGACTCACTACCCCGTCAACTTCGTAGAATAGTGTCAAGCGGTCAAGCAGAGGATACCGTACGGATAAGAAAAGATGCTGCTCATCAGCTGCTTCATTGATGGAAGGTTCAAGCAATAAGGGAATGTGAAGCCAAATGGCTTCTGATTGGTAACCAAAATAGAGCTCGTTTTTTTTACTCTGGTGAAGGAACCAGTTTGTGAAAGCTGCTTAATATCTTCATAGCTCTTCGCATAAGTTGGATCCTTATAGAACGCTATTCCTTGAGAAAGGCGGTGATTATAATCAAGCGAGTCCAAGACAATACTTCCGTTCGCGACCACATTCATCATACTCAAGATTACTAAGACAAAGACGCGCCGATTTATCTTGTTTAGGTGCATTAATTGAAACCCATTCTCTAATCCTAATGTCTATCAATATAGTTGAGCTTTCAAGATTTTATCTATGTTATTCCTTAAATCTCCAATGATAAATATCTAGCGTCTAAAACGAACAAAACACCCTATCCAAAGATCGGGTGTTTTGATTGAGAGAACTTAGCTATTGCAGATAGTTCTGAAAGCAATCATCTACACCATCTGCCACATAGTTTCTTAGCCAACGCGGCAGCCGCATCTGCAGCAGCTTTTGCAGCGGCTTTGGCTTCTGCAGCAATTCGTGCAGCTTCGGCGGCAGCGGCTTCGGCGGCGGCGGCAATACGACCAGCTTCTGCTTCGGCGGCAGCTTTAGCCGCTGCGGCGATTCGTGCGGCCTCGGCAGCAGCAGCCTCCGCAGCGGCCTTTGCTTCCGCTTCGATACGATCCTTTTCTGCCTGCCCGATACTAATGGCATCCGCAATATTCGCTTGCGCGATTGCCGCAGCATCTTGAACCGTAATGTTATCCAGACTGATCACCTGTTGCGTGAATAAATCTTCCGAGTCGGTCAAACTACCTAATGCCTCGATGCCCACAACATCCGACGTTAGCCACGGTAGTACGCTCATCGCGATGGGGTATTCACTGTTAGGATCGATATGCGTGTTTTCCAAACAGGGGAGTACCTCTGCATAATCTATTACACCCATATCTTCATACCCCTCGTGAATGCCGTAGACATCACCCGCTGACATACCTGAGCCACTTATGCGAAAATATTCATTTGCACAATCGTCATAACGTCCGTTGATATCCATGTTAAGGCCAATTTCACCTTCCCACGACGCCATAACACGGCCGGAGTCGTTCAAAACACTACTAACCAAATCAAACACATTATTGCCATCGTCTTCATTGGTTGTGCTGTCTTCAATAAGTGGAACCGTCAAGACATGACCACCCAACACAGGACGATAACCGGGCAGGTGGTAGCCATAGTTATCAAGTTGATCCAACTGATCTCGCTTAAGCGCGATTTCCTTCAATCGTTTCTCATCACGCCATGCATCACGTGCCTCTGGATCTTCATACTGACCTTCTGGATAGAAACTGTTGTAACTAAAGCCCGAGATAGTGTTGTCTTTTTGCGAGGTAATCAGAGCGAAGCGGTCTTCTGGCCAGCGCGCTGACAAGAAGTTAGAAATTGTCCCCATGTTGGTTAAGTCGAAACGCTGGTCTGCAGCCAAGCCATTTGACTCATTCTCCATCCAATTTACCAACGCTTCCGCATTCCAAGCTTGCGTGACTTTTTGGTGCGCTCTCGCAGATGGATACTCGTAGTCAACGCCATCCCACAAATCGTCAGATTGAGGTGCCCACATAATTGGCCCGGCATCGTTTACGAGATAACCTTGTTCTGGCTGCAGTGCAGTGCGATAGGTATGGTAGAGCAATTCAGACGCAAAACCGCCCGCACTCTGCCCAGTCAACAACATTTGACTGGGCTGTTCCAGGTTTGCTTTAAGCCAGGTTAGAACCGCACCTTGAACAGTAATGCCGCGTTGGTTAATTTTGAATGTCGATGAACCATCATCACTTAGATAATTGTTAACGATGTTCCCTACCCCAAGATCCTGCGTACAGTAAGGCAGATAAACTTTGGTCCAGTTCTTGGTTTTAGGTGCGTAGTTTGGTCGCAAAACAGTCGTGAACAACGATGACTGGCTTCCAGCTCTCAAAGCGACGTCAGTCGGAAGATCGTTGCCTTGACCCACTAAGCCCGACTCGGTTTGGCCGCCGCTCGTCCGGGAACATGAATTGTAGTCCCAGCAGCCGCCGCCACCTTCGAAGAAGATAACCATATTTGGGCTCGACGGGGAACGTTTAACCATAAATTTATAGTCGTCACCATTGGCACATTTAACAGCCCCTTCACCATGTTCTTTTTGATCGGCACTTAGGGTAATGGTTTGCCATACGTGATAGGTTTTCGGGTTAAAGCCATCGTCTGCTGCATCATTTCCGATAAACTCCATGAACGGCATTTCTGCTTTTAGCTGCGCATCAACAGGATTGTTGGCAGCTTGTGGATGAGTAATATTCCAGAGAGTTTGAACGGCACTATAATCGCCATCGCTTAAATCAGCATGTGCCGTAGTTGAAATGCTTGCAGCAGTAATCAAGGGAATCGCAATTGAAATAAGTTTTTTAAACGCCATACTTCTTGTCCTTATTATTTTATGGATACAAAGACCATACATAAAAGCGCTTAAAAATTGACCATCACCCTCATGTAAAAACTCGCCAGTCACTTGTTTAAACTCGCCAACTCAAAAAACATGAGAACTAGTTAACATTTGAACGGACGAACGCTAACGCCATAACTAACCTTAAAATGACAAGGCTCGGTTTTAGGTAAATGAGATGCAAAACTTTGTCATACACGTAACAACGCGTAAGAACTGTGCAAAATTGTGGAAAACGAGATTGGAGAACAGTATTAGTTAACACCATATATCCTTTCACGGGCGTAACGGAAAAAACCAAGATGTTCTTCCTCTTTTTTGATCGTATTCGATCTATGCTGAAAATGTTTATCCCTTAACGCATCTAAGGTTTTGTTCAATTCATCACCTGATAACTGCGCTACGACTTTTTCCCTCTCTTGCATATATTTGTTGCCATTTTGCCAATCCCGCTCAGATTTTAGATCTTGTGTCGCAAGATAGACGATGTCTTCTTCTGAAAACGCGAGAGACCTTCTAATTTCACTTATTTGTTTCTGTCTTTCATCCACAGTCATCGCAGCCAGTTCATCTTGTACCGCTTCGAGCCCCAGAATGGTTTGCGCAATCACGCCTTTTGATTCAACTATAAGCTCATCAACGTCACTATAATGTTGGTCAAAGGTATTCAGTAAAGCAGTAATTCTATCCTCCATTTCCATCCCTCGAGACTTTTGCAGGAGGTTGACGGTATCCTGAACCGCGTCATAACGAACGTCATCTTCAGGTAGTTCCATATCCCATATTTTCTCAGCGACATTTCGTCCAAACATTTCAAAACGCTTTTGCCAAACTTGATCCTGCTGATGGTTTGTTTCCATCTTATTCAGATCAGGTAGATGTTGTAACAGCCATTCGTCATAGCTCACAAGTTTCGTAATCAATGCTAGGATATCTTTAGCAAATTTAGGAAACGCAGACTCAATCACTTTCTTAAAATAAACGTCACCCTGTTCCGGATAATTCGTAGTTAGCTCATCGTAGATCTCTTTCAAACGCACATGAAACAAAATGTCCCCTTGCTCATTGGCATGATTTGCCTTTAACGTTGTAATAAGCTCAGTAAGATAGACTTCGATATTGGCATTATCATTTGCGGCGCGAGGCGCGAAAACAACGGGTAACTCCTTGAAGTTGCGTGCTTGTTTAGAGGGCTCAATAGAAAGTGTTTCTATTTGATTAGAAGTGGCTGAACTCTCTTCAATAAAACTCAATACCTCCCCATAATAGGCCACAGCACAAACCACCATGATGCCAAGAAATATAAGCATGTAGTTAAACTTGGAATTTTTTATCAAACTATCCAACATAGCCTTTACCTTAATAATGATGACCCGAGCTATTCACGGCGATTTATGTAACGCTACCTCGAAATATCACACTTGACTTAACCCATCATGCCAGCAGATCCAGCATTTCATGCCAAGCAAACAAGCATCTATTTTTAATCGATCCAATTTTCCTTTTGAATTTAGTTTAAAACGCAACGCGCACAATTTAGCTCATTTCGTGCACAGGAGGCTTACCAAGTTTTTGGAATTTTTTATTAATCTGATTCTTCCAATTCGAAAATAAAAAAACTGGAGACATTATGAAGTCACTTACATCTATTAAGAAAAAACTAAACCAACTCGTTAGACTAAGCATTGCCTTAGTTACGGCAACAGGAATTGTCGGCTGTAGCGGTGGGAACCCTTATATTGAAAACGCAGATCGAAATGAAATTATCACCCTAGGTGATTCAGTCTTCGATAAAGATGGTTTTATTCAAGCTAACTTAGAATCTTGGGCCGGGGAGACTTTCCGCGACTATACGAAGAACGCTGCCGAACTAGCAGGCGGTATACTATCTAACTCAGTTACGCGGCAGTACTCTGATGCAAGAGATACGGATTCAAACATTGAAACAATCGTAATGAATGGCGGCGGCAACGATATTTTAATCCCGGCAAAAGCATTAGACCCTTACGGCTGCCGCACTCGCTGGTATCGCCCTAACATCACCAATCGCTGCGTTAGGTTAGTTGAAAACACCTATGTAGATGCGGTCGATCTACTTGATGACATGGCGAATGATGGCGTCTCAAATGTCTTATACCTTGGTTATTACCATCCAAAAGGAAGCGATGCGAACCTGTCTCAAGCAGTCGATACTGGAAACCTCTATCTTGAATATGCGTGCGAAGTATCGACGAATGCTAATTGTTCGTTCACAGCCTCTTCGCATGTTATGACCCCAGCAGACATACTGGATGACGATATCCATCCAAACGCAACGGGTGGAAACAAACTTGCAAACTTGCTCTGGCCAAAACTACAACCATTACTATAGAAATGCCCAACCGTAAATTTAAGGCGGCTTATAGCCGCCTTCTTTTTTGCCTAAATAAGAGGGCATTGAGTTTAATCACTTGATTTGTGAATCTGATAACGATTCACAAATGTATTCGCACTCATTCCGAATGTGTTTTGAAAATATCGATTGAAACCCGAGAGCGATTCAAACCCAAGTAGGTCTCCTGTCCACGCTACATTTCTCCTTTCCTGAAGTAAGTATTTTTTTGATAGCTCTCGCCTAACCCAGCTCGACACCTCTGAAAACGTTACACCACTTTTGTTCAACCTATTTTGCAAACCACGTACAGAAAGGTTCATCAAATTTGCCAGATAAGGGCAACCAAAAGACTCCGGATGATGCTGAATTAATTTCAAAGCAACAGCTTTGACAAAATTGTCTCGCGGATGATCGGCTAATAAACATTTGTCCCGATATGTTTGATGAAGAATGGAATCTCTTGTCTGCAAGCTTTCTTTGAGATAGTCAGACTCAAACTCAATTAAATTAATACCTGCATCAAATCGAACATTATCCCCAAACAAAGACACATATTCAGAGGCATAAGAAGGTCTAGGAAAATCCAAACGGATCTTAGGAGGCGTAAACTCTTTACCGCTCATTCGCTTCAACACATTTGTAGTAAACGCAAAAATAGATTCACAGCAAAAGCGGCGCTGAAAGTCTGTAATTTCCGCCTTATAAGGAAATGCGATAGCAATTGAAACATGCTCTTCACTTATTTCAACAAAAGGATAATAGCTGCCATCATGATAAGGGTGTACCTCCTCAAGCAGCCTCAGCAAATCCATCGTATCTTTTGACGTCATCATAAGCCGAGAATAGTCACAAAGCACTTCCGGACATAAATGACGACCGTACTTTAAACCAATATCCGATTGAGGGTCGTCTCTATAAATTGCATTCACCAAAGAACCAAAGCAATGCCCGATGGTATTTTGGTAACGATGTTGCTCGATCAGTTTTTGTAAGCCTGGTGAGGTATTACCTATTCCATCAGCCAACACGCCTAGAAAAAGCCTTGGATATATTTCGTCGATCATGATTCAAGCACAACTCTCCCCATCGACTTCTAATATATAGACGCACAAGCACAAACGATAAGTGAATTAAAAGGCGATGTTTCTATTATTTTTGTTGCTTGCCTGAGAAAAACTATCACAGAAAACAAGCAAGGAATTGGCAGCAGATGCCAAGCAGCAGGGTAAATGGTGCCAACCTGCTAAACTGGAAAATTGAAAGAAGAAGCCAGATATATCACCTACTGAAAAAAAACCTTTTGTACCATGCTCAAATAGGTGATATCAGTCGCTTAACAGAGCGACTTCCGATACTGCTCGGGAGAAAGACCAAACCAACGTTTAAAGGCTCGGGAAAAACTAGCTGCATCAGAAAAACCCAAGGAATATGCCGTTTCTGTCACCGTAGAAGCACGGCAGGAAAGGAGCGCTTTTGACTCATCTCGTCTGACACCTAACACTAAATCACTAAAACTAATCTGACTGTCATCTAAACGACGCTGGAAAGTTCTGACACTCATATCAAAGTGGTCAGCAGCAGACTGAACCGTAATCCTCCCTTCCGATATATGGGATGAGATATACGTCTTTACACGTTGCATGAAATCAAGCTGCTGACTGGTCGAGACTTCCTTCAACCAAGACTTTTCAGCACTCTGACAGAGCTGTTCATTGGCATGAATTGAATCGGAGAAAAAGATACTGTTATTGAAATAGACAGCATTAACCTCAGCCTCCCACTCAATAGTTGCGCCAAAGTATTTTTCATAAGAATCGGCATTTTCTGGACGTGAATAAGCAAAGGAAATATGCGTAATTAAAAAGGAACCTGGCTGAATAAAACTTGCTGTCCTCATTGCTCGACCTAACACTGCACCAACTAACGGTAAGGAAATTTCGTAACCATCTTCTATATAGAAACCGAACCGTCCGCCCTGCTTGTCATCGACAACAAAATCCAACACATTGGTTATGATTTGATTATGCTTGGCAAGTAAGGAAAAGCCATCGTATAGATTTTTCGAGGTAAGAATGGATATGGATAGAGACTGAAAAGAGCTCGGTGTCACACCTTTATTGGAGGACACTCCAAGGTAATCGCCATAGATAAGTTGAGCGCTATCAAAAACTTGTTGCAGTTTACTTAAAGAGCAATAACCTTGATCAAGAGAATCTGCTGCGACACCAGCATGTATCAATATCTTATCAATATCGCAGCCGTCATTTTTCAGGCCGCTAAGCAATGCATTTACCCAACTCGTCAGAATATACGATTTCGCCATCATTAACTGCCTCCGCTAAGCCCATACAGACTCTATTTTATTTTTATAAGACTATCACTACGATCAAAAAAGCTTATTCCAAGCATGGCTTAGTAAGCCTTGTAACTTATGAAAGCAGATTTAAACATGACATTTCATGCCAAACACATGCTTATTCATGCCACACCAACGTACTTGAAAATATGATCACTTTCTAAGATAGATCAAAAGCATCTAATCAACAGATTCTCAGGCATCGAATTTGTCTCAGGTGCCGTAGGTGAGTATAAAAAACAGTAGTCGAATTGAGCTTCCCTTCTAACAAAGTGCCTCACTGATATACTTAACACCAGTAGACGCCACAAAAAGACTGCATAAACTCGAATTTCAAGCATCTTTGTAATTCGATGAAGGAAAACTCTACTTAATCCGAACCCGTCTGTAGAAAAGGAATCGCGCCCCCGCTACCAAATTAAAAAGACTAATTAGTTTACGCTAATTAGTCTTTTTTTTGCCTAGCAAAAAGCCTCGCAACACCGCGCAGCGTCTCACTTCTACCGATATTCGTCAAATTTGACAACGCGTCAAACCAGCGTCATTTTCAGCGCAATCTTTGCTCCAGATTGGAAGGTTCAAAATCGTGAGTTTGGGCACAATTTCGTATTTGTGCCCAAGTTGTGCCCAAAGCTCTCTCGCTGATTAAAATTTTCTGTACAAATCGACCGGGTTCTACCCAGATTTAGCACAACCGGCAAGGTAGGAGTGTCCACGAAGTTGCCCTTCGCTTATCTGTTCTGGTGACTGCAACCCTATACACTTGTATCGCTGGTCATCAAAACTATTTGGCTTTAAAAAGCCAATCCTCCATGGCCTATACATGGTTTCAAAAACAGACTCTACGCTGGAAAAATCCAACAATGGGTTTGTGACTGATAGCGCTTTTCAATTCAAATCCCCTCTGTATTTACCGGGATCTGTATTATTGGAGATACACAAAGAAGACGAGGGCCCATACAATATGGTCATTGCCGCGCCCAAAAAGCTACACCTTCTTGGGCGCGCAGTCTGACTGAATTGAGATTCCCATTTTTAGGAATAAGAAATTGCCCGAACCATTTAAGAATGTTTTCAATGCAGAATTTATCGAACGCGTAGTTAAGCGCGTTAAGCTCTATTACTCGAACTTTAACGCTCAGCTATTCGAGGCGATGGTATTCGATGACAACTGGGAATCACGCGAGCTCAAACAACGTATGCGGCATATAAGCATTTGCTTGCGCCACTGTTTGCCTGACGACCTCAGCGAGGCCTTCGCCATTATTCGCCAATGCGCTGTCGATTTTGGTGAAGAAATGGATATTGCCCCCATGGTCTTTCCTGACTTTGTTGAGCACTTTGGATTAGAGCATTCAGAATCTTTAGCGTTATTGCAGCATCTAACGCGTTACTCAAGCAGCGAATTTGCAATACGCCCATTTATTCTGAACGACCCCAGCGGTGTCATGGCTCTTTTGCTGGACTGGGCGCGCTCGGACAATTATCACGTCCGTCGTTGTGCCAGCGAAGGTTGCCGCCCTCGCCTCCCATGGGCAATGGCACTACCCTCATTAAAAGTTGACCCGACACCGGTTTTACCTATATTGGAGCTACTTAAAGACGACCCCGAACTATACGTACGCCGCAGTGTTGCCAATAACCTCAATGATATCGCCAAAGACAACCCTGATGTTGTCATCGCGCAGGCGAAAGCATGGCTAGGCCGCTCCAAAACACCGACTGGGTGGTCAAACACGGTTGCCGCACCTTGCTCAAACAAGGACATCCTGAAGCAATGCAGTTATTTGATTTTACGTCGCCAGATCATATCGTCGTCGACAATGTACAACATGCGGACAATGCCACCATGGGCAAGACATTTACCTTCTTGTTTGAGTTGACTTCGCAGGGCAATCAACCTTTGGGTAAATTGCGTTTAGAATTTGCCATCGACTTTATGAAGGCTAACGGTAAGCTGTCACGTAAAGTGTTTCACATCTCAGAGGGGCAATGGGATAGCGCTAAAAAGCAGGTCACGAAAACCTTTTCATTTAAACCGATCACAACCCGCAACTACTATACTGGCGAGCACGGATTGAGCATTTTGGTTAACGGGATCGAAAAAACTCGCAGCACATTTACACTCGACTCATAGGACTAGCTTTATCACGGGCGCACCAAAAAACGCGGGGGAACCACAAAACGGGCATCTTCAGACTTGAGGTTTGTACCAATCGTCTTTTGGTTCAGGGATACGCATCATCTCACGGGTGGTTGTCACTACCTCTGCATCGGTTAAATCACCCAATAGTGATAGCGCAACCTCTACTGCCGTGCCAGGCCCTGTCGATGTGGTTATATTGCTGTCTTTGACTAAAGGCTTATCAACAAACATAGCCCCCAGTTTTTCAAGATTCGCCTTATGTTTGCCCGTCAAGGAGTGGTAAATGGTTGCATACTTACCCGATAAGCCGCCTGTATTAGCAATGCTAGCTGACGCAACACATACGGCTGCAACGGGTTTGTTATGTTGAGTAAAGTGCTTAATGGTGTCACTGAATTCATCGGATAAGGCATCATTAAAAAACCCTGCCCACTCCATACCACCTGGAACCGCGAGCGCATCATAAACACTTAAATCAAGTTCGCTGATCGATAATTCAGGCGTCACGACAAACCCTCCAAATGCAGATTTCACGGCGCCTGACCTCGATGCGGATGTAACCGTAATATCAACGTGTTCTTGAAA
>Ga0209290_1000485_pt1 | contig 28253 bp, 21 predicted proteins | sample EN1Hudsemesocosm_2_FD_184632 | JGI IMG/M metagenome (GOLD analysis project Ga0209290, IMG submission 184632) | Methane-oxidizing microbial communities from mesocosms in the Hudson Canyon - EN10B Hudson Canyon (SPAdes) (version 2) | ecosystem: Environmental > Aquatic > Marine > Cold seeps... | reverse complement strand
TATTTAGACGGTCGTTATATTTAGACAATAAAAAGGGCGCAAGAAGCGCCCTTTTTATTGGGGTAACGTAATTAATCTAATAGGTCCAGATTTCTCACACCGCCCTTATCAGCACTGGTTGCTAACATGGCGTAAGCTTTTAGTGCGCTTGATACTTTCCGTTCGCGTGGCAGTTCTGGTTTCCAGGCTTTTTTGCCTTTGTTGTCCATTGCTTTTCTGCGTTGCTCAAGCTCTTCGGGGCTGATGTCGACATTAATGCTGCGATTAGGTATATCAATCTTAATCGTATCGCCTTGCTCGATTAAACCAATCGCACCGCCTGCAGCAGCTTCAGGCGATGCGTGACCAATAGATAAACCGGAAGTGCCGCCAGAGAAACGACCATCGGTTAACAATGCACACTCTTTCCCTAAACCTTTCGATTTTAGGTAGGTGGTTGGGTAAAGCATTTCTTGCATGCCAGGCCCACCTTTTGGCCCTTCGTAACGAATAATGACTACATCACCGGGAACTATTTCATCATTTAAAATACCTTTGACTGCGGTATCTTGGCTTTCAAAAATAACGGCTTTACCCGTAAATACAAAAATAGATTCATCTACGCCCGCTGTTTTGACAACACAGCCATCTAATGCAATATTGCCATATAAAATAGCGAGGCCGCCTTCTGATGAGTAAGCATGTTCAACGGAACGGATGCAGCCACTTTCACGATCACCATCAAGTGTTGGCCAACGTGTTGATTGGCTAAATGCGGTTTGTGTTGGAATACCAGCAGGGCCTGCCTTGTAAAACTTGGCAACGGCTGAGTCATTTGTTTGCATAATATCCCATTTCGCCAGTGCTTCTTTCATAGTTTTACTGTGCACGGTAGGTAAGTCTGAATGTAAAAAGCCGCCTCGGTCTAATTCGCCCAAAATCCCCATCACACCTCCTGCGCGATGCACATCTTCCATGTGATATTGTTGCGCATTTGGCGCGACTTTACACAGCTGAGGAATACGTTTACTCAGATCATTGATTGCTTGCTGGCTGAAATCAAGTTCTGCTTCTTGAGACGCTGCGAGTAAATGCAAAATCGTATTCGTCGAACCGCCCATTGCGATATCGAGCATCACGGCATTTTCGAAGGCTTTATAGTTGGCAATGGATCGCGGTAGGACTGACTCATCATCTTCTTCGTAATAGCGTCGTGTAATTTCAACAATTGTATCTGCTGCGTTCAAAAATAATTGTTCACGATCAGCATGCGTTGCCAGCATGGAGCCGTTACCGGGTAGTGATAAACCAATCGCCTCGGTTAAGCAATTCATGGAGTTTGCAGTGAACATACCTGAGCATGAACCACAAGTAGGGCAAGCGCTGCGTTCGTATTCTTCAACTGTTTCGTCATCAACGCTATCATCAGCCGCGATAACCATAGCATCGACAAGGTCTAATTTATTTTCTGAAAGCTTGGTTTTTCCTGCTTCCATTGGACCACCAGAAACAAAGATAACTGGAATGTTAAGTCGTAAAGACGCATTCAACATGCCGGGTGTTATTTTGTCGCAGTTAGAGATACAAACGATTGCGTCAGCACAATGTGCATTCACCATATATTCAACGGAGTCAGCAATAAGTTCGCGTGAGGGTAAACTGTAAAGCATACCGTCATGCCCCATTGCAATACCGTCATCCACTGCAATGGTATTAAATTCTTTCGCAACACCACCCGTTTTTTCGATTTGGCGTGCAACGAGTTGTCCCATGTCTTTTAAATGTACATGCCCCGGAACAAATTGCGTGAAGGAGTTGGCGATGGCGATGATCGGTTTTCCAAAGTCTTCAGTTTGCATTCCGGTTGCGCGCCAAAGTGCACGGGCACCCGCCATATTGCGGCCATGTGTGGAGGTCTTTGAACGATAAGTCGGCATGATGAGTCTCTTCGTATTCGTGGTAAATGTTATGAATTAAATAGCTCAATGAGCATAGCAAAAAAAAACCACTGTCGCACGATTGCTTTGTATGAAAACCTTGTTTGTATAGATATTTTAGATAAGGAATGTAACAAGAATCAGGATGTCGTAATTTATATTTAGGGCTATGCTTATTGATAGTATTAATTCATCAAAATAGAGCGATATGAAAACACCATTACTGCCACTTAATGCGATAGTTTGCCCTCAAGGTAGAATACCGCTTCAAATATTCGAGCCTCGATACCTGGATATGGTTAGCGATTGCTTGAAATATGATAGGGGGTTTGTTGTTGTTTTATTGCGCGATGAAGACTCGTCGGACAGCTTACCCAGTAGCTTTTATAAAACCGGTACCTTGGTTAAGGTGGTGGATTTTGGTAAATCGACTCAGGAAGGGGTGATTAATATTACTGTTGAAGGTCTATCGAAAGTTCAGATTTCCGATATAGAGCAACAAGATGATGGTGTTTGGTTGGCGATGACCAATAAGCTCAATGATGAAAAATATACCTCTTTACCCAAAGAATTTGATGACCTGAAAGTCGTACTACAGGCATTAGTTGAGCACCCGTTTGTTAAAGACTTGAATATGGATATAGATTTTCATGATAGTAGGCAAGTTGCATGGCGCTTGACCGAACTATTACCTTTAGGCAACCACCAGAAACAGTCCTTATATGAAATGCCTGACTCCCTTTCTAAACTGGCAAAAATATCCAAACAGATATCTGAAATGGTGGATTGAGTCTCTATTTTGGCGTTTGTGTTTAGTATCTTTAAGTGTGGTGTGTTTTAAATAAGCCTGCTTAAAAAGCATGCGCCTGAAAGCGAAGTAAGGTTTCTTCGAAAAAAAATTGTTGATAGATAATGGTGCCTAAAAGCCAGCTTACTAAGCATGTTATTAAAATGAAGTCTGTTTGGTATTTGCTACTTTTATCGACCGAAGGCTTATTGTCTTCAAACCAGTAAAAACTGTATACCACACGTGAAACTGAGCAGATAATTAAACCAAGCGTCATTCCTCCAATTACATCAGAAAACCAATGAACTCCCAATAAGACCCGGCTAAAGGCAATTAAAACAATCGGGATGGAAAAACATAAGTAACATTTCCAGCGGTGATTTGACTGCATACCTTGAGCAAAAAAGCTGGCCACCAAACCATACAGCACGGTTGAACCTGAACTGTGACCGCTTGGGTAAGCAAATGATGATGGGGGAGACAGTACCAACTCAGGTCTGGGGATCGCAAAATATGCTTTTAGGGCATGTGTGATGAGTGCTGTACTCAGGCCCGCAATAGTGATGCATGCCGCAGCATGAAATTGTCTTTTCAATAGCATCGCAATTACAAATATTGAAAAAGATAAATATAAAAAGCCTTCATCACCTAATAGCGTTAGGCGAATCAAGACATCATCGATGATTGGGATGCTGAAATCGCGAATATTTGCTGAAAATGTGAGTAGCGTTTTATTTAGAATCGAAAGCAGGTTTGTTTCTAGAGTTATGTAAGACCATAAAACAAAGAAGATTACGCTAAATAGTAATAGTGAAAAAGAGGCTAAAGGTAGCTCAAAGTAATGTTGCTGTGGATTCGGGCGTCGCGTGGTTAAAATACGGTAAATGAAATTAAAAACAGCTGAGTTTTCTTGTTTGACTATGAGCGCATCATAAAACGGGCTGCTATGTTGCAGGTTTATGCTCATGTATCGAAAGCCCCATGCGAGTAGGGTTAACGATATCGTCATGCCTATGAGAATGCCGTAGAAATGTTCTGGCAGAACTACGTTAGCGGCTTTTCCAGTTAAGTAGCCGGGGAGAATATAAAATGGGGCCCAGAGAAGCGCAGATAAAGCATTGAATAAGGTGAAGCGTAATTGTGACATGTCTAACATGCCCGCGATCAAAGGTAGAACTGGCCGGATTGGGCCGACGAACCTACCGATGAAGATACTTTTACCGCCATGTTTTAAAAAGAAGCTTTCCCCAAGAGCCAGTGTTTTAGGGTAGCGTGAGAAAGGCCAGATTTGACGCAGTGAACTTTTGAAATAATGCCCGAGGAAGAAACTGATGCCATCCCCTGATACGGCACCTATGAAGCCACTAAGTAGAATGCTCCATGCAGGCAAATCCAGGTGACCTGCCAAAGCCGAGACTAAAAATAGCAACAAAACACCTGGGACAATGATGCCGGCAAGTGCCAGAGACTCGATTAGCGAAATTAAGAATACGCTAATCAAAATCCAGTTAGGATGCGCTTTTAGCCATTCAATTAAGGGTAGGAAATCTGTTTCATTCATTTAGATAGAGGAGCCTATTACACTCAAACTGATCTTGTTAGAGGCTGTGTAAATAGACTCTGTTATGTCCATTTTTTTGTGCTTCAAATAAAGCAATTTGGGCGTCACTAATTAACTTGTTTGCGCAACTATCTCTGTTTGAGCTGTTTTCTTTTGATGGCTCATCATTAGATGCTTTATGGTTGTAAGAGTATGAGGTGCAGCCTAAACTCACAGTTATAGCGTCTACAACGGGCCAGTTGCTTTCTTCTATTGTTCGCCTGATGCGTTCAGCAATAACGAGTAGGCCTTCAGAGGGAGTACAGGGTAATAGCAGGTAAGCTGTTTGTTTGCCATCAAAGTAATCACTGTCTCCTGCTCGGATCATGGCTCTTAGTGTCTCAGCAAGGCGAGCCATAAGATCCTGAGTTTGGGGAAGTCCATGCATTTCATGCAATTGAGGGAAGTAGTCAACCTCCAGTGCAATTAACGACAAAGGTTTGCCTGTCCTGTCAGAACGACAGACTTCTTTTTTTAGCGTGTCTTCAAGATGCCTGAAATTATAGGATTTAGTCAGGGTGTTATGGATTTCGAGCTCAACCAGTGTACGGCTTCTCTTTTTATGAAGCTGTGCATAAGTGCTTGCCAAACCGATAAATAATGCATAGCTTGCAGTAAAGGAAAGTGCAGACAACAATCCGCTAGTGAACAGTAAAATGAGTCCGAAAGTGGCTGCAATAATTAGATTCAGGCTACTTGCCTGTTTATATGATAAAGCTAGGTAGCTTAAGAGGCCAAGCGGATAGATCCAATGTTTAACCTCTTCAGGGTTCTCGAAACTGGTCATTATTATAAAGCATAAGGCAGCAATACTGACGCTTAAGCAAACCTGTTTTAGGTATTTGGCTTCGGGCGTAAAGCGAGCATAAATGCTGACTCCCAGAAATAAAACGCTTAATAAACTTGCGCTGTATACTAGATCATATAAACCATAGCGGTAATTCTGAATACCGAGCATCAACATAGTGATCGCGCTAAGTAAGAATAGTATGGCAATCAGTCCTGTTTGTAATTGCTTCTCAGTCATCATTCCGATATATCCTCTGAAGCGTTTGTGTCCGGTGATTGATCCTCAAAACTCTTATCCCGACCGTTTGTATCACGACTATTTGTGTCCCGACCGTTTGTATCACGATATAGTTGGGTGCGATTAGTACTTTTTGATTGTGTTTCTTTTAAGGCCTGAGCAGCCCTGAATGTGAGCGTACTACTATCATCTCCAATATTGAGCCCGGAAACGCCCGCACTAATCGTAATATGTTCTCCCTTAACCTCAATTTCTTTGCGTATTTGAATACGTAGGGCATTAATTATCTTGATGGCTTGGACCGAGCTCGTATGGGGGAGAACGATCAAGAATTCATGATGCTCCCAGAGATAATAGCTATCAAATAAACGTAGGTTGTTATGAAGAAGCTTGCCAATATTGATGGTGACGGTATCTCTTTCTTTAGGGGATAACTTAGATAAACAAATTTCATCTATCGCAAGTGCAACAGTAGACAACTCGCTACCTTCGCGCTCACTTCGTTGTATCTCCTTGTTTAAATCGTCATCTAGATGTTCACGTGTTGCGGCTTTAGTGAGATTGTCTGTGCGTCGAAGAGGTCGTAATTGTTTGCGTCTGAACTCTCGTAGATAAACCAAACAGCAACTCATGCCTAGATATAATAAGTAGTTCAAGGAGGTCTGAACGTTTTCGAAAATCTGTTTGCTTTGATCTAATTCAAATAAGGCGATTAAAGAGAAGGCACCAACAAGCCATAAGGCGGGTTTGAATTCATAAAAGAAAAAGATGAGTAAAGGGATAAAATAAAGCCAGGTTTTAAACGTATCTATACCTTGGCTAAGACCGTAGAGTGTTAAGAATGCCAATGCGAGGGATGAGTATTTAAACCATTTGAAGCTTTGTTCTATGTGCTTTTTGTCTTTACTTTTAATCAGATTGATTATTAACAAAGCGCTTAAAAATCCAATTAGGAGCGCCAAAAAAAATTGCCCGTTAAAGAGGGTGAGCAAAGCTAATGCACCAGATAATATGATGGCATAAAGATAAGGCTTTGATTGAATTAAAAGCTGGTGGTCAGACTGTGCCATTTTATTTTTTGTCCGTATTCTTATTATCGGTCTGCGCTAGTTTACACAAAAGTTAAATAGAAAGTTCACTTGATGGTAATTTAAATAAACCCTTCGGGCTTTTTTCCCTGTAAATGGTAGGCAAATGCAATAATTTCTGCAATGACACGATAAAGTACTTCAGGAATTTCTTCTCCCAGTTCCAGTTTAGACAAAATAGCCACTAATTCACTATTTTCGTACAAAGGAATCCCGTGTTCATTGGCAATCTTGACAATCTCATCAGCCAATTCGGCATTGCCTTTAGCGCTTAACTTTGGGGCTGTAACTTTATCATATTTTAAGGCGATAGCCTGAGTCACTTTGTTGCTGTCGTTCATGTTGTTCTTATTCATGCTTTAATGTCCACCAAACTTCTATCCAGTTTAGCTTGTTGTTGTTTGGGTTGCCCTTTTTGACAGAAAATATCGGCGACCTCTAAGTCTAGGTCTTTCAAACGCGCTCTAAGATAAGCCGATTCTTTTTTGACTAAGGCGAGTGTTTCTTCTTTGTCTGCCCAAATAGTTGATGAAACGACGGGGGGCGTGAGATTAACCTGAATATAAATGGGGCCTAGCTCTTCAAAGTCGAATGATAGGGAAAGCTTCCATTGTATGCTCTGTTGTTTCTCTGAATTTTCTTCCTGCTGATTTGCTTCTTCTTTATCTAGGCGTAAATTAAAGGTATTTACTTGTGTCTCTGACACCAAAAAGGGGAGTTCAAAAAACCATGATTGCATGTTTAAACTTTCAGTAGACTGGCTCTGGCTTTGATAAAGGCTGTTGAGTTGATTGAATTGCAGTCGATTAATCATACTGGCTAGCAGTTTTAGTAATTGTCCTGTTGTGAATTCTTGCTTGGCTAGTAAGCTTTCAGTATTTTTAGATTGATGGTTTTTTAAAATGGGAAAGTTGAAGGGTGTTTGTAATAAGTCATCTTGAGAAAATCCAGAGGACAATATCTCTTGTATATTAATGGTGCCCTTGTCTGCTCTTAGGCTGCTAATAAGTGCTGCACTTAGTGAAAATAAAGTGCCTTTCATATCTTTAGTATCAGGTGTGTTTTCTGCTCCTTTGAGTAGGGCTGTAAGCTGTTGCAGTTTGTCAAAAGACAATTTATCTTGAGGCGATTTATGTTGAGAAGCTTTATATGATTCCTGTAGCGCCTGAATTTGATTAAGCGCTTTGTTAATCTTATTTTTGTCACTTAATGTGGCTGTTTGTATTTTCTGGGATGACGCCGTAGTCAAAGATTCAGTGTTTGGCGCTTGAACGCTTGGGTTAAGGAGTGATTTGTTTATATGATCAATTTGTTTTGAGAGCTGACTCAGATCATTTAGCCTTGGCAAGGCTGACTCAAAAAATAAACCGCTTTGTTGTAGTGTGCTGCGTATAGTTTGGGCTGAGTTGTTTGCTGTTCCTGTCTTCATACTGTCCAATAAAACACTTAGCTTTGGCAATGACTGAAGTATAAATTTATTGATTTGACGAGCGTGTTCGACTGATTTAGGTTGAGGGGCTGTTTGCTCCTTGGTTGAAGATGAGGAAGGTGCTTGTGTTGCTGAGGTTTGAGTCGGCCCTGATCTTGGTTGTTCATTACTTGTGCCGGCTAAATTAAGTTGATTTAAAACTGTTTGTTTTAAGCTGTTTTGTGAGGTGTTATTTTGAGGATTTGTTGAGAGCGTTTTAAGGTTTAGTGCTTCTTGGAGTACTTTGAGTTCAGTTATACCCTTTTCAAGACTAACTTGTTTTAAGAGTACTTTATTAATTGCATTTACAAGCTGTGTAGTCGCTTGGCTTGTTAGCTTATTAAGTTCCCCTTTACTTTCTGGCGTGCTGAGCTTGTTGATGACATTAACCAGCAGTGAAGGCGTAGTCGAGCTTGATTTTGGATCTAATTGAAGATGTAGAGTTTGGCCAGGAGTTAAAGCTTTTTCGGATGAGACTTTTATAAGCTTTCCGTTTAAATTGAGTAACCACTCATTGACTTGTTTCTCTGCTGAGAGCTGGGTTGAAGCAGATTTTGTAGTTAAGGGTGTTTGTGATGGGCTGGTTGTCGAACCCGTAGTTGAGTTTGTTGGCGTGGAAGAAGCTTTTGATTCGGTTGCTTGCTGTTGGCTTCTTGCTAATTGTTGGACTTTGGCAACATATACTTGTTCTGGTTTTAGCTGTAAGTCCTTCAAATCGCTTACTTTGCGTTCGCTAATGGAAGGAATTTGTGTCGCATTAACCTGAGGTGGGCTGGTTTTTTGTGGTGGTATCTCCATCAGGGGGTATCCGCTTTTAATGATATAGTCGATTTGTGTCGCTTACTTATAGAGACCTTTGCACGACTATTGTACCTGCAAATGCCGGGTAAAAAACGACTCAAAATGGTGCGTCCTCCAGGCTCGGCCGGGACTTCTAAAGCATAAATTCCGCTTTTTCGTCATATTTTGCCTTGTCTTTGCTTCGCTCGTAACATCGAGCAAAGGCTTCTTATTGTTAAATTGGTCTGACAGCTAAACAAGATCGGACACAGATATTAGAAATATGTGACCAAGCTCCCAATCAAGAAGCTAATAGATTATTTCATAGACTATCCCAGATATAATGACCAGCGCAAAAAATATTAGGATATATTTAGGGAAGTGAATGGGGCTACTCGCTTCAATATTAAATTTGATAAGCGATTTTTTGAGTAGTTTAGTGGCAGGTTTTATGGATGTTTTGATGAGTGCTGTGATGAAAAAACTGACTGTTCAGTTAATGATAATAGTAAGTACCTTGCTTATTCTAGCCGGGTGTACCGGTCGAGAAGGCACTGAAGAGGTCGAGACCCCGGCGGAAGAAACTCCGACAACGGTTCCTGACGGCGAGTCTGTACCTGTTGCAGTGGATGCGCCTTTTTTGGGGCAGACATCTGCGGGTAATATTGCTCTCTTTAGTTTTACCGAACCTGAAACAACTGACGATACAGCAGAGATCGTCAATATATTTGATACTGAAAGCGATATAGCAGTTTTATTAAATACGGTTGATGATGCTGCAGGGGAACCCGATGTGTCTATCGTGGTGGCTCAAGATACTGTTTATAAAATTGACCATACGACTAATGAACGTCAATTTATAAACCATTTTATTAATAAAGTATGTGAAATTATTCCAGTTGAGATTGTGCAAGAGTCTGGTACAAACTATACGGTCTTACATGATGAACTTATCTACGTGGTGACTGTGGGTGGTGACGATAATACTGAAGACTGCAACGATATAAATAATAAAAAACGGTACTATGAATTACCGTTTAACTATCAGTTTGACTCAAATAATAAAGACGATACTACGACAAGTGACTTGGTGGTTGTGACCGAAGCTCTGGCGCGATCCCAACTTTTGTTCGGATGGCTGAATGATCCAAGTGATCCAGATGATGTGACGAAACGGTACTTGAGTTATGGTTATTTAGGATACGGTTTAGCTGAACAAGAATTGAATTTATATGATCAAAATAGAGCATTAAAATGGTCCCAGTATCGAGAGTTACAAACCTTTTTGGTGGAGAAAATTGACGAAGGAGTTTATTCATCTGAGTTCTTATTTAAACTGACAGAACTTGAAAGGCAGCAATATATGTTGCAATTGGGCTTAGATGTTTTTGTGTTTGATAGTGGTAGTGAATTACTTTCAAAACTGCCTAATGAAACAGATACTATTTTGGCTGACCGCACCTTTAAAATAGCAACAACAAAAATTGATTTTAGTAGCGCTGAAAGAGAGTTTGCCCAAGCTGTCACCGCCTTGTTTGATGATGATGATTTACTGCTTATTGATGATTTTAAAGTGTTTAACTATAAGTACACGGTAGCCCTTCCCGACGCAGATCCTGATGGTTTCGTTGTTAAGCAAACAATTCAGACAATTAACGATACCCAAGCGTACCGCTCTATCAGGCCTTTTTCTCAATTTGATAGCCTTTTATGTGAAGATGATACTGATCCCGATGCTGACCTTGTTGCTTGCCAGGCTGCTCATAACCTACTTTCGGGGGAGTGGCAGTTTATAGAAACTTGTGAGTCCTCTTTGGGGTGTGTCATTGATAATACGGTTGCAGATAATTGCGAAACTGCCGCTGAAAAACTCATTAGTCAATCAGATGAAGTTTTATGTAAGCCTTATGATTACCTTCATCTAAGCGAGTTGAACCAGCTTGGAAATGATGCTGAATTCAGAGGATTTATGCAATATGGGGCGGCAGGTTATATACAAGACTTAGATTTTATATTGAATGAAAATAATTTATTTATTACTGCCCGGATGTATGAAAAGGAAGTATTCTTACGTTATAACTACTTAGCTGAATTGTCAGAGCCAAAAGCCAACCGCGAAGTGGTTTTGTTTGGTGAGCGTTTTCCTTCTTATGGCTTAGATGCATATATTGAGAATAATAACTTGTTTATGACGATGCTAACGCCTCAAGCGACTCGACATAACGAATGTTATAAGAACTACCAGAAAGTTACGTGTGACTTGGGTAATCAAGGCGATGGCAGCCTGAATGATTGTACTGGTAAAGATCTAGAAGAAAAAATATGCACTGATACATTTACTGAGTTCGAATCACTTGCTCTATTTTGCTCAGAGGGGGATATTAATGCCGGTAATTGTACTGATAATCAGTTAGAACCAAGCAATACTCTTTCTGTTGAAATGGATGATAAGGATGCCAAATGGCTTAGACTAAACGATATAAGTTCAGGTGGCAGTAAACCTTCAATGTATCTTTTGTCAGGAAATGAGCTCGAAAGCTTTGATGAAGGCGTATTGTGGAATCCTGAATTGTTTAAAGTGACCGACAACTCAGGCGTTTTGGAAAACACCTCATCTGGACGACTCGTTGAGGGACGGGTTGAATCAACTATCGGAGGGATTTTAACTAACTCTGGTGAAGATGGGGAGGCAGATGTCCTTGGGCAGTTTGATGTCATCTCCGTAGATATTAAACAAACAGGTGGTTCAGCTTTGCTACAAAGCGTGGTGACCAAATACTTCCATGTAGATACGATTCTTTCTGAGAATAATGTATCCAGTGATGTTGAGCGTGTTATAGATGCCGGTGATTTGGAAGTGAGTCGGGTTAATACGCAGCTATAGGTCTTAGTTTTGACCGTTGTGTCACAATTCTAACTATGTGAGCGACAAAATGAAAAAAAGTTGGGGATACTTATTCGCACTTTTTGCTGGCCTTGCTCTAGGGTGGGTTGGCCAGCAATTCTGGTTTGCAGGAAAAGAGAGTTACTTTTCTTCAAGTGAATACTCATTGTTGCGTAATGAGCAACGACTTCAGAAATTAAAATCAAAAGAGGTCAGTCGAGTTCAGCCAACATCAGTTGTCATTGACGACTTGTCTCTTCCCTCTCAAAATATGATCAACTCTGGACAAGCCAACTTGGCTGCTGAGTTGATCATAGAGAATGCTGAGTTGTACTCAGAAAATTTACCTCTGGTTCAGCAAGCTGCCGATGCTTTGTTTGCGCAAGGTAAGTATCAGCAAGCAATTTCCTTTCTTTATGAATACCGGTTATTTGTTGAGCCTCAAATAGAGACGGCTTTACTTCAAAATATTTACGAACTGGTTAAACTTTCTGAAATAAAATTAGCAGAGCAAAAACAGTTAGCCGAGTTAATATCTTTGTATCGCTTATTAACTAACCTTCATGCGGATTACCCGCCCTATTACTTACGTTTGGCTTATTGGTTTATAGAGTCAGGTGATTTATATGAGGCCGAGCTAAGTCTTATCGGGGCGAGTTATGATGTTACCTATCAAGATGAGCTTGAAGCTTTGCAAAGAAAAATAGCTCAGCCTAATAAGATGATAGTACCTCTCACGAAAGTGGGGGAACATTATATTGTAGAGGTTTCTTTAAATGAGCAAACTTATGTTAATTTGATGCTTGATACCGGGGCAACTATGACGGTCGTAAAATCGGATATCGCTGAATTAAATTGGCCTGATCGGCTAGAAGATGCTCAGATCTTAAATTTGAGTACCGCAAATGGCTCGGTAAAGGGACGTCAAATAATACTTCCGGCGCTATCAATAGGCAGTATTGATCATCATCTTCTAGAGCTGAATGATATCAAGATCGGTGTCATGACTTTGCCAAACTTCCGATTTGATGGCTTGCTGGGTATGAATGTTCTGAGTCAATTTGAGTTTTCAATTGATCAAGAGAGCAGTAACTTAGTTTTATTAAACAAAACAGATTAGTTTTTCAAATCAAGATATCCACGCTGTATAGAGTTTTCAAAGGCTTGAGCGCCTTCAGCCAGTTCTGTAAAGCGTAGCCTTAGTACTTTGAGCTTTTTAAGTTCATCAGCCGTAGGCGTGTCATCACTCTCTTCATATTTTTTGCCTAGCTCGTGTACGAACTTTAAATAACTTGCCCTGCTTTTTGCAACAATGCTGATAATTGGCTTTAAAGCATCAATAGAGAGCTCTTCAATTTCAGGGTTAATATGTTCTCGATTAATTGTTTTGTACAGCTGCTCATAACTAAGTAACAGGCGGTTGATGTCTTTTTGTTCCATTCAAAATAATCCTGTAAGTGAATTGCCCTTCATTGCTGAGAGTAGAAATATGGGTCTTAGCTTATTCCAACGCGGTTAACTAAAGGGTCTTTATAAGAATAGAATGCTTACAACGTTTATCAAGAAAAGAGCTGGCTGGATTAATTAAGGCATTGCCATTCTTGCCTGGCTCATTTTGAGAATTAATTCTGTACTAATATCTGAGAATTTAAGGGTATATCCACCCTGTTTAGCAATGAAACTCTCAGCAGCAGACTGTGTTTTGAATGATGCGATGGTGGGCCCCATGGCCCCAGTTAGTTTGTGATCTGCCACATACCATGCAGTTCTTGCATCAATTAACTCAGTCTCTTGAGTCTCTTTCCAAGGGCTGTTTGTCATATCATGCACTAAAATTTTATTTATATTGTGTATGTTGTCAGGCTGTAATGCGTAAGAGAAGAGGTCGACCGTTGAGCAAAACTTTCGGATAGTTTGTTTGCCTTTTTCGAACAACTCACCTTTAGGGCCAGGGAATTGGTTAATCACCATGCCGCATAAATGGCATTCATCAGCATTATCTATATGTACGGCTGTAAATGATTGAGCCTCCTCATTATTCGAGTTACCACATGCTTGAAGCATTAAACTAGCCAGTATGATTAAGGCTATATTTACTGTCTTGCGAGGCTTTAGTCTTAGCGGCATAAGTATGTACTTTATCATTTATAACTCTCTTTTTTGGAAAATAGTACCGGCGAGGGCGAGGGGAAGGGCTATCCAGGCAAGCATCACCCCAAAGAGTACAACTAAATTGGTTTGTGTCTCTTGCGCTATTTGCAAAACCCCACTGTATTCACCTGCATTCACTATTTGGTAGTTTATTAAGCGGAAGACATCGGTTGGATTAACTAGCAATAGATAGCTTAATAGTTGGCCATCTACATCACCTTTGGTTCCTACTAATAATGCGAGTAAAGCAAGGTCAAATACTAAAACAAATACAAACCATGTTATCAGCGCTAAACCCGCAGCGCGTGACTTTTCATTGACGACCAAACTGATGACATAGGCAATCGCGATAAATACCCAGCCAAGCAAAATGGCTGACACAATGAACCATGCAAAGGCTTGTAGTACTTCTATCGCAGGGACATCACTACTGATAATGATGGCTAAAGCTGCCACTCCAAAACCTAATAGTGCAGCCATCGCGATGATGATACCCTGTCCAAAAAACTTGCCCAATAGCATTTGGGTTCGGCTGAGAGGGTAAGTTAGTAGTAAAAGCATGGTGCCTTGTTCATATTCGCCAACAAACGCATTATAGGCAATCATCAATGAAATGAGCGGAATGAGTATGACTGCTAAACTGGCCAGGCTGATCATGGTAGATGATAAGGATGAAAATCCCAGAGTGCCTGAAGCTGCAGAACCAAAGTAAGATAAGCCTAGAGAGAAAACTGCAAATATTAGTGTGATTGCGATAATCCAGCGATTACGAAAACCGTCTTTAAACTCTTTCAGGGCAACGGCGTAAATCTTATCCATGCAAGTTCTCCTGATGAGGCTTAGAGGCTAATTTAGTGGTGTAGTACGTATATATTTCTTGTAAAGATGGCTGCTTGATTTCCAAGTCGTTCAGTCGATGGTCTGAACTTAATTGCCGAATGACAGTCATTTTTTCTTCAATGGGAACAAATAAAGACTGCGTGGTTTGGCTTTGCTGGTAGCTCTGATCCGTGGTGTTATTTGTTGAACGATGATATTGAAGTAAGGTTTCATGAATCTCATTCGCTGCAATACCGTGTGTCTGAATTTCTATTGGTAAAGTGCTATCGCGTCGTAGCTCATCCAAATTGCCAATAGCCAGTTTTTGACCCCCTCCCATAATCATTGCCCGATCGATGTGTTTTTCAACACCGGGTAATATATGTGAGCATAAAATAACCGCACAGCCCTGACTTTTGAGGCGATCAACTGTGATGTAGAAATCGTGAGTCGCAATTGGGTCGAGGCCGACAGTCGGTTCATCTAATACTAATAATTTTGGCGAACCTAAAAGCGCTTGAGCCAAGCCTAAACGCTGGCGCATACCTTTAGAGTAGGTCTTAACGGCACGTCCAGCTGAGTTCTCCAGGCCGACTTCTTTTAGCAAACGTTCAGCTTCTGCTTTGTTGTAACCTTTTAACTGCGCAAAATACCTCAACACTTCTCTACCACTTAAGTGGTCATAAAAACTAACATTCTCAGGGAGATAACCAAACTGTCTTCGGTAATGGTGAGAGCCAATTGATCTTGGTGCGTGGCCGAGAGTCAGTACGTTTCCTTTAGATGGGCCAATGATGCCGAGCACTAATTTCATTAAGGTGGTTTTGCCAGCACCATTGTGGCCAAATAAACCGAGCACTTCGCCAGCTTTTATATTTACGCTGATATCTTTTAGCGCATGTACTTCACCATAACTCTTATAGACAGACTCAAGGCTGACTAGGGTCTCTGGCTGTTCTTTAGGCATTGTCGGTGACTCTTTTTAAGCAGTTAGCGTAATTCATTGGTGGTCTCTAAGTGTAAAAGGCATAGACATTAAAGGAAAACTGTCTCGGACTCCGGGTGACTTTAACACTGGGAATTGCCTTTGAATGAAGCGTAATAATAAAATTGCTGGGCTATCCATTAATGTTTTTGCTTGGGGGAAGGTCCAAAATAACTTATCGATGCTGTCGTTTGGTTCAAAGAAATTATCTCCAATGTTATCGTTATTCATGTCCCAACCAAGGTAATTGCTCCAGAAATTACCTAAGCCATCAATACTCCATTCTTGAGTACGCGTCGCCACATATTTTACTTGTATCTGGTTATTGATAAAACTGTTTCCAGAGATGCTATTACCTTCTGAACCTGCTGTCAGATGAATGCCAATTTCTGCATGGGCAATATAATTATTTTGTATTTTATTTTGCAGAGAATTATAGATAAAAAAACCTTTACCATCTGCGCCGTCTACATTTCGTGCTTCACTTTGATGAACGCCGTCGATTTGGTTATTTTCCAAAGTTGAGTGCGTAATAAAGTTTAATAGAATGCCATAATCTTCACTTTCAATGGCCGTGTTACCTGTGACGATTAACGACCTCGATTGCATAAGGGCATAACCTGCTCGGGTTCGTTGCGTATAGTTATTGGTGACGGTATTACTGTGCGAATACATATAATGCACGCCATAACGAAGGTCATGAAGCTTATTCTCGGTCAAAATATTGTGCTGGCTGGATATAATGTAAAGCCCATCTCGAGTATGCCAAACCTCATTTCCTCTCACTTCAGCATAAGTCGCATTTGATAGGTGAATGCCATTGCCTCGGTCAGTAGAGCGTAAATTCAGGTTGCCTTGAACCTTATTGTTGAGCACTTTTGCACCACTGTTTTTACTGATCCAGATGCCTGTGGTATCGCCTTTTAAATTATTATTTCTGATAAGGATATTATTCGCCGTGCGCTCGACAAAAATGCCCGCATTCATTTCGGTTAAATCATCCCCCCAATTACGAATGGTTAGGGATTCAATCTGAACGTCAGGTGCGCTGACCCTAAGCACATCGCCCTGTCCGTTGGCATCAAAAATAACGCCATCTTGGCCAAACAGGTGAACTGTCTGATTTATTTTGAAATTGCCCTTATATAGGCCTGGAGATAATTCTAAGATGGTGCCGCTTTGTGCTCCATCAATTATTTGCTGGAGTTTGTCGTCAGCTGTGATTTTGAGAACGGTAGGATTTTTGGTTTTGTCTGATGTTAGTACTTCTGATGTTAGAGATACTGATGCTAGAGCTTGTGATGCCAATACTTCCGTTGTTGCTAACAGCGTAAAAATAAAAAATAGCGCTATGCGAAGTGTTGGGATCATATCGTAGCTTATTCTGGTTAATATCATTTTAGCTGTGAATGCAGGTTTCTTTCGTTGAAAACAAAAGAAACGATAGGCTAAACCCATAGAAATTAAAAGGGGAAATGACGCGCCTGACTCAATTAAGTGTGCAGGCGCGAGAGAGGCTTATGCTGTAACGAGCATTCGGCCGCGCATTTCCATATGAAGTGCATGGCAGAACCAATGGCAATAGAACCAGTTAACACCGACTTTATCTGCCGTAAAGGTGACCGATGCCGTTTGTTGTGGTCCGATTTCCATGCTCACGCCATGATTGATGACACAGAAGCCGTGGGTGACGTCTTCAACGTTATCCAGGTTGGTAATGATGACAGTGACTTCATCACCTTTCTTAACGGTAAACTCATTCAGACCAAAATTCGGTGCAACGGAGATCATATATACCCGAACCTTGTTGCCGTCTCTGATGACTTTACTTTCGCCTTCTAAGGTCACTCCGTCTCTTTTCGCCATAGCAACTGTTTCGGCGAAAAATGGGTCGTCGCGTTTCCAGATTTTCAGAGGCTTAACTTTACTACGGTGTACCATCATGCAGTCATGCGGTTCGGCGTAGGTTGGACCGTCGTGAATCAGCTTCATTTTCTCGCCAGAAATGTCAATCAATTGATCGTTTTCCGGGCGAAGCGGGCCGGTTGGTAAGAATCTATCTTTCGAGAACTTACATAGACAAACCAGGTATTTACCATCTGCATCACGGGTTTCACCCATGGTGGTATGCAGGTGACCTGGTTGGTAATGCACATCCAGCTTCTGGCGAATGTAATTAACTTTCTTACCTTGGTAAGCCTTGATGGCATCTTTCAGGTTCCATTTAACAACCTGGCTGTCGATAAAGACCGTGGTGTAAGCATTACCGCGACCATCAAATGCCGTATGCAGTGGCCCTAAACCGAGTTCAGGCTCAGCCACGATAGTGTCACGTGGTTTAATCTTGTCACTGAATAGCGCGGGTAATTTATCTATCGCAATAACTGATACGGTTGGTGATAACTTGCCGTTGGCACAGAAGTACTCACCATTTGGTGAGGTGTTTATGCCATGAGGGCTCTTCGGTACTGGAATGTATCGGGTGTAGTTTGAGCCTTTTCGGCCATTTATAACTGGGACTTTTGAATCGCCAACAGTTTTGAAATCGCCCGCGGCAACTGCTTTTTCTAGTGCTGGAATATCAAATACCACCACATGGTCACGCTCAGCTGAAATCATTTCACCCAGGGTGGTACCGCGTTCTGAGTTGTAACAGGTAGACGCTGCAAAACGGCCTGTATAGTCTGCGTCGGTATTATCAAGGTTACCATCGACAATTACCTGAAAAGCAACTTCCATTTTCTCAGCATCAATAACGCTAAACATTGAGAAATATTTTGTCGGATCATTTAAATCACGGCCATCGTTTGGTAACGGAATCTCATATTCGCTGTTGCAGAAAATGTACTTAGTATAAGGAACCTTTTGTACTCGCAAGCCATGGATCGCTTGAACATTAGGTAGGGTAATAATTTTGTCCGCTTTCATAATGTCACAGCGGATACGGGCTACACGGGTATTGGCTTTATCGTTAATAAAAACGTATTTACCATCATAACGGCCATCTTGCATACTCATATGGGGGTGATGTGAGTCGCCATTAAAGTATTTTGCAGAATCACCTAACACGCGCTTACTCTCGTTGGTTTTACCCCAACCCGTGGCACTGTCGTAGTTGAATACCGGAATACGCATGAGTTCACGCATCGATGGTAAACCTACGATGCGTACTTCGCCAGAGTGACCGCCACTCCAGAAGCCATAATATTCGTCTAGTTCTCCAGGTGCGACATGGCTGTCATTGGCCATTTTTTCTGCAGTTTTTGCGTTCGCTAATTCAGAAAACATAGCGGCTGACATCGTTGTTGCAGCAATACCTGCTGTACCTGCCAGTGTGGTTGTGCCAATAAAGCTTCTTCGGCTCATGCCTGTTGAAGTTTCAGTAGGTGCTTGTTCGAGTGCATTTTCCTGGTCATGGATTGGTTTATCAGTCATGACATTCTCCTGTATTTGGTTATTAGTCGTGGCGATTTAAGGGCTATTTCATTTATTTCTTTTTACTGCTTTATAGTTTTTTACTGCTTTATAGTTTTGCTATCTTGTATTTTTGTGGATCTCGTTTTGCTTGTTATTTATTCGGTATTATCTTTATGACTTCCACAGGTGCTGCCTTAGTATGCTTACGATACTTTTTGGCAAGAGGTGGACATTTTTCTTTGTCGTGATATGTCATCTGGCAATCAAGACAGTAGTGGCACTCACGCATATTAATTTCACCGGTAGGGGCGATGGCGCCGATTTCACACTCTGTGGCACATACCTGACAGGGCTTGCCGCACTCTTTTCTACGTTTCAGCCAATCAAATAATCGTGCAGCAGATGGGATGGCGATAGCGGCGCCCATAGGGCATATGTAGCGGCAATACATTTTACGATTAAACAGTGATGCAACGAGCAAACCTACGGCATAGAGAATGAAAGGCCAGTCACGATCAAAGCGAAGTAAGAAAGTGGTTTTGAAGGGCTCAACTTCTGCGTAGTGTTCAGCAACAGAGAGCGACTCAAGAGAAAGGCCAAATAAGGCGAGTAGAATTAAGTATTTGATTGCCCATAACCTTTCATGAACAGTAAAAGGTATGGTGAGTTGGGGTATTTTTAGTTTTACAGCGATCTCACCCAGTAATTCCTGCAGTGCGCCAAAAGGACAGAGCCAGCCACAGTAAACGCCTCTTCCCCAAAGCAACATAGCTACTGCGACAAAGCTCCAGAGTACAAATATGATGGGGTCAAGTAAGAATATCTCCCAATTAAATTCATTCATTAGGGATTGCACAAAGGTGAGCACATTCACCACTGATAACTGGCCTTTGCAGACCCAGCCAATGAATCCTATGGTATAAAGAAGGAATACAATACGGAAGTAATGCATGAATTTTGGAAACTTTACCAGCCAATCCTGAATGAACAGAATAGTGGTAAGAATCAGAATGCTGATGATGACAATAGTCGTTTCAGTGCTGCGATCTTCCCAAACCTGTTGCCAGAGGCTTAGCTCAGGTTCAGGTATGATCACCTCTGGCCGTGTTATATATTTCTCATTGGTTGCATAGTCAGCTTTAAAGCTGGTAAATACCCCGTCGATAGGGCCTATTTGACGACGAACCAGGAATTCAACTTGCCAGTCTTGGCCTGGGTTGAATTTATGGTGTTCACGCACAATAAATAGTGACATTTCTTTGAAGTGAGGTGTGCCTGCAGCAAACAGGTCATTGATTCGATAGTGATCTATATCGCGAAAGCTGAACTCTTCATTGCCTTGATGAATGATGATGCGGTCAAAAATACCGCCACGTACGTAACCTGAACCCTTGAAAGAATAACCATTGCCCATTAAGCCAACAACATGCTCGCCCGGCTGTAGCTGCTCCATCATCCATTTATATTCACTGTCACCTAATAAGTTTTTTCCCACTGTCGGTATATCAAGCAAGGTGTAGTATAACTCGGTGAATGTTGCTTCTCTCTCCTCTGCCGTTTGAGAAGACTGATCTTCAGCATCGGTGCCAGCAAAGGCTTTATCGATAGCATCGTTTTTTAGTTTGAGTTTACGAATAGCGCCATTGCCGGTTAGTGTTTGCCAGTCAGCGGATTCAAATACATCTTGCTTGATACTCGCATGCGGCATCGAAGCCTGTTCATCTGCTTGAATGATTCCGTGTGCAATGGCCACTTTGGTAGCAGCGCGCATGACCCCCATATTGACGACCATTACCGTCACGGTGGCACCTGAAACGCCGTCGATATATTCAATGTTTTCTTTCTTACCCGTACCGACTTTTACCTGCGAGCCAACGGTGATGCCTTTATATTGATCGGTGAAGTCATAGAGGGTTTGCTCTGGTATGCCGACGAGCAGGATGGGCTCATGATGCTCCAGAACATGGGCGCTAATGATTGTGCCTTGGCTGTCCATATTGACGAGCGTGTTAACAGGCTCGCCTGAATAGGCGGGAATTCGGGCAACGTCATCTGTTTCGAAAGCGTACCCTACGACAGTATCATCTTGATACACGGTGATGATTAATGGCTCACCGCTCTTTTGAGAAATTTTATCCGCATCAGGGAAGGCTTGTTGAATAAAAGGGAGCGCGTCTTTGGGCGGGCTAATTATTAAGCCGCCAGAAAGTACCTGTGTTGAAAACAGGAAGATTAGAATAGCACCGAATAATGCCCTTTGATGCCCGGCAGTTTTATTCGGCTTCTGTCTTAAAAATAAAAAACTTAAAAACAGGTGGCTGAAAAGTCTCATTGCTCTATTCATAAATCTCTTTATCGAACTGATTAATCGATATGTCTAAATGACATCTCAATCATATAGAGATAGTTGATCAGTCAGCTATAGAGTAGGAAAAACTAGTTGATGTACATCAAGGGTGTACTACCAATGAAGCGATGCTACCACTAAGGAGGTATTTTCTTTCGACCTATATTTTGTGGGGTACTTTATTCAGTGGGGGTACTTTATCTAACAGGGGTACTTTGCTTTTGGGATAGAGCAAAGTATGCTTCGCGTTTTAGCCACTTTTTTTATCTATTTAGCATACGATCAAGGTACTTATGGAATCATCGGGTTCAGGGCAAAACGGGCCGCAGGGGCAAATAAAGTCCCGGCAATCGCGTAGCTTGCTTCAATCGACTGGTTTGGTCGGAATTATGACCCTCTTGTCTCGGGTGTTTGGTTTGGTGCGAGATGTTGTGGTAGCGAATTTTTTTGGTGCTTCAGCGGGTGCCGATGCCTTTTTTGTTGCCTTTAAAATCCCCAATTTCTTTAGACGCTTATTTGCTGAAGGGGCTTTTTCTCAGGCCTTCATACCGGTGCTCTCGGAGTATCGAAGTAATAAAACTGAGCGAGAAGTTCGGCAGTTAGCCAACTCCGTTGCGGGGGTCTTAGGTAGCATACTGTTCGTGGTGACCTTTTTGGCCGTCATGGGGGCGCCTTGGCTGACCGCACTGTTTGCGCCAGGTTTTATTGAAGACCCTGAGAAGTATAATTTAGCGTCTGACATGCTAAGAATTACCTTTCCTTATTTGTTCCTGATTTCCATGACGGCTTTTGCGGGCTCGATTTTAAATAGTTATGGCTATTTTGCTATTCCTGCATTTACACCGGTCTTATTAAACCTGGTTTTAATCTCAGCGGCTGTCTGGTTAACGCCCATGTTTAGTGAGCCTGTGATGGCTTTGGCCTGGGGGGTATTCATTGCGGGTTTAGTGCAACTGTTTTTCCAGTTTCCTTTTCTCTTGAAAATGGGGCTGCTTCCACGTCCAAAACTGGATTATAAGCATGAAGGTGTTAAGCGTATTTTCAAATTAATGGTGCCGGCTCTATTTGGGGTGTCTGTTAGTCAGATTAACTTGTTACTGGATACTATCCTCGCATCTTTCCTTCAGACCGGCAGCATTTCTTGGTTGTATTATTCTGATCGTTTAGCCGAGTTGCCACTGGGAATATTTGGTATTGCCATTGCCACCGTTATTTTACCGACCCTTTCGCGTAAATATGCTAGTCGTTCAGATCAAGCATTTTCCGACACCCTCGACTGGGCTCTACGTATCGTGTTGTTAATGGGTTTACCGGCAGCAGTGGCTTTGATTGTCTTGGCAGAACCTTTGGTAACTACCTTATTTTATTATGGTGAATTAACGCAACATGATGTATTTATGTCTGCGATGAGTTTGCGCGCTTATGCGCTAGGCCTGTTAGCTTTTATGTTAATTAAGGTGCTGGCGCCTGGTTACTTTTCACGTCAGGATATGAAAACGCCGGTGAAAGTGGGTATTTGGGCCATGTGTGCGAACATGGTATTCAACTTGATTTTAATCTGGCCGCTCCAGCATACCGGTTTGGCTCTCGCGACAGCCTTGTCTTCCTGGATGAATGCGCTTTGGTTACTACGAGGCTTGATCAAACAAGATGTCTATAATTGGAGTAAAGGTTGGGGCATTTTTACTTTACGTATAGTGATGGCTAATATCGCTTTGGTAGTACTTATTTTCTGGCTGAATGAGCCAACACTGCAGTGGTTTGAGAAAGATGTACTGGCACGGTGTTGGGCGCTGGGTCAGTTAGTTGTCTACGGTGTGGGTATTTATTTTGTTGTCTTGCTCGGAAGTGGTTTAAACCTGAAACGTATGTTGTCAGGGCCTAGTGAAAATGTATGAAATGGGGAATGCACCCATTAGATCCCTCCATTAGCCCCCATTAGACTTTCTAATTAAACAAGAAGGAGAGCGCGCATGAGTGCCGAGTATAATGAACGTTTAGATGGTAAGTTACCTGACTGGACGCTTGATCAAGTCTTGCCCATGCTCCAAAAAATTCTACCTGCGCGTGCCATTATCTCCTCGCCTGAAGCTCTGCGGCCTTATGAGTGCGATGGACTTTCAGTCTATAAAAGTGTGCCCTTGGTCGTGGTGTTGCCAGAATCTAAAGAGCAGGTCGTGGCAATCGTCACGCTTTGTGATCAGCAGGAAATTCCTATCGTTCCCCGAGGCGCCGGTACAGGTTTATCGGGCGGCGCTTTACCGCTTAAAAGTGGCATTTTGCTGTCGCTTGCACGCATGAATCAGATTCTTTCTATTGACTCAAATCAACAACAAGCACGTGTACAGCCCGGGGTAAGAAATTTGGCTATCTCTGAAGCGGTGGCTAATCTTGGGCTTTATTATGCGCCCGATCCTTCTTCACAAATCGCATGTAGTATAGGGGGGAATGTCGCCGAAAATGCAGGTGGGGTGCATTGTTTAAAGTACGGTTTAACAGTGAATAATATTCAAAGTTTGGAGTGCGTACTGGCTGATGGCACCTTGCTTGAGGTTGGAGACGATTGTTTGGATCGGCCAGGATTTGACCTCCTGGCCCTGTTACATGGTTCCGAAGGCATGTTGGCAATCGTGACAGAAATTACCGTTAAATTACTACCCATACCGGATATCGCCAAGGTCATGCTGGTCAGCTTTGACGACGTACAGTGCGCTGGTCGTGCGGTGGCTAATGTAATCGCTGCGGGTGTCGTACCTGCTGGGCTTGAAATGATGGATAAACTGGCTATTCAGGCAGCTGAAGATTTTGCCAAAGCGGGTTATCCAAGAGACGCAGAGGCTATTTTACTCTGTGAGCTGGATGGTAATGCCTTGGATGTTGAGGTTGAGTTAGCGCATTTAAAAATCGTATTTGAAAACAGTGGGGCGCTTGAAGTACGGGTGGCTGAGTCAGATGAGCAAAGGGCAAAATTTTGGGCTGGCAGGAAGAGTGCCTTCCCGGCCGTGGGGCGCATATCACCGGACTACTATTGTATGGATGGCACTATTCCGCGAAAGGCCTTGCCTGATATTTTACAAGGTATCTCTGACTTATCTAAGCGCTATGATTTAAAGGTTGCGAATGTTTTTCACGCCGGAGATGGCAACCTGCACCCCTTGATTTTGTATGATGCGAATAGACCCAGTGAATTAGAAAAAGCAGAACAAATGGGCGGCGAAATTCTGGAGCTATGTGTTTCAGTGGGTGGCACTATTACCGGTGAGCACGGTGTCGGACGCGAGAAGATAAACCAAATGTGCGTACAATTTGCGAGTGCGGAGCTGCAACAGTTTCATGCGACCAAAGCGGCTTTTGATCCTAAGCGTATCCTCAATCCGAATAAGAATATTCCGACCTTATCGCGATGCGCCGAGTTTGGTGCGATGCATGTGCATAATGGCGCATTGCCTTTTCCTGATCTGGAGCGTTTCTAATGCAAGATTCTGCCCTTAAGGCTTTGTGTGATCAGGTTCAACAGGCTTATGATTCAAAATCTGGCCTTAGTATTCAAGGTTCTGGCAGTAAAGCATTCCTCTGCCAAACAGCATCCTCTAAGGCAAATCTAAAGGCGTCTCCTAAGGAGGAGCTTAAAGAGATCGTCGATACAACTGACTATCGGGGCATTGTGCAGTATGAGCCGACAGAGTTAGTGATTACTGCCAAAGCCGGCACGCCTATTTCAGAAGTCGAGCAAGCCCTGGACGAACAAGGGCAGATGTTGGCGTTCGAGCCGCCTCAGTTGGGTGGAAATGACGTTGTAACAGGCGGCGGCTCATTCAATGGCACAGTCGGCGGCATGGTGGCGAGCGGTTTAGCTGGACCAAGACGACCCTGGAGTGGCGGTGTTCGTGACTATGTTTTAGGCACGAGTATCATCAATGGAACAGGTGAGTACCTGCGTTTTGGGGGGCAGGTGATGAAAAATGTCGCCGGTTATGATGTCTCACGTTTAATGGTTGGCTCAATGGGCCGCTTAGGCGTATTGACCGACGTCTCATTGAAGGTGCAGCCGAAACCGGAATGTCAGCAGTACTACCGTTTTGAATCAATGCCTGCGGAATTGTTTGGTATGCTGCAAAAAGTATTTATGAAAATGACGCCGATTACAGGGGTCTCACACGATGGTCACTATGCACATGTTCGCCTAGAGGGACGGCAGAAAACCTTGGTCGAATTTGCTCGCCTCCAGAACTGGTTATTCGAAGAGCCTCTCCAGCTTGAGCTAGAGCAATATTGGCTTCAAGTGCGACATCATCAGCATGCCGTCTTTCAAAGTGAGGGCCGGGGTGAAGGTGAGGGTGGTGGTGAATGTGAGGGCGCTGGTGAAGTTTGGCAGTTATCTTTGCCAAAGTGGAGTGAGCTCTCCAGCAGTCAATTAGCGAGTTTGAATTTGCCTTATTTGATGGACTGGGCCGGTGCACGATACTGGTTAAAAGCAGATATGTCTCACTTTGAACAATTGAAAGAATATGTACAGTCCTTGAAGGGGCATTTACGTATTTATCGCGGGGCCCAAGCTATTCAATATCCTGAGTTATCGCCCGCCATATTTAAGCTGCATCAGAATTTAAAGCAGGCCTATGACCCAGCGGGTATTTTGAACCCCCTGTCTGTACTTTGAATGATAGTTTCTACGTTGAACTGACATTCAGTACTTTGAATATTTGAAGACTTTAAAACAAAAGAAGAGCAACGATGCAAACCAAGTTAATTCCACTTTATCAAGAGAGTGAAATCGGTCAAGAGGCCGAAAGCATATTACGCAATTGTGTGCACTGTGGTTTTTGCAATGCGACGTGCCCGAGTTATCAAGTATTGGGTGATGAGCTCGATGGCCCACGTGGCCGTATTTATCTGATTAAAGAGATGCTGGAAGGGGAAAACGTGACTCAAGAAACACGCACCCATCTAGATCGTTGCTTAACATGCCGAGCGTGTGAAACCACTTGTCCATCGGGCGTTGAATACCATCGCCTGCTTGATATCGGTCGAAGTATTATAGAAGAAAAAGTGCCGAGATCAGTGCAGAATATCAGAACCCGAAAATGGTTGGCTAAGTTACTTTCGAGTCCCGTTCTGTTTAAGTCTTTACTGCGCATCGGGCAAAGTGTACGCCCGGTATTACCTGAGTCACTAAAATCTAAAGTGCCTCATTATCAAGCCGCGACCCTTCCGAAAGTAACCAATACACATTTACCGCGTAAAGTGTTGATCCTGGCGGGCTGTGTTCAGGATGCCTTGGTGCCCGATATAAATTTGGCGACTAAAAAAGTATTCGCTCATTTTGGTATTGAGTGTATGAGTGTCACTTCTGCTTTGTGCTGTGGCGCGGTTTCCTTCCACTTATCAGATGAAGAAAAGGCGAGAGAGCAAGCACGCGCAAATATTGATGCCTGGTGGCCGAGTATAGAAAAAGGGCAGTGTGAGGCCTTGATCGTCAACGCTAGCGGCTGTGGGGTATTTGTTAAAGATTACAACACACTGTTAAAGCACGATGTGAAGTATAGAGATAAAGCCCTTCAAATTTCTAAGCTAACAAAAGACCCTTCTGAGTTTCTAGTTCAAGAAAATTGGGACCAAGTGCGTCTAAATGCGCCACTGACATCTCCTAAAGTCGCCTTTCACCCTCCATGTACACTTCAGCATGGGCAAAAAATTAATGGAGTGGTTGAGAAGGTCTTACGCATGCTTGATGTGACTGTACTTGAGTTTACAGATAAACACTTGTGTTGTGGTTCTGCTGGCACTTATTCAATATTACAGCCAGTGATTTCGGGTGAACTTAAAACCAAAAAAATTATTGCGCTTGAAAAGGCGCAGCCTGACCAGATACTCACCGCCAATATTGGTTGTCAGTCTCACTTATCGACGGGTACCAATACCCCTGTTCGTCATTGGTTGGAATTCGTTTCTGAGTTTATGTGATGCGCTGGGATTTGGTTGATGTAGATCAATTATTGAACAGTTTATGTGCTGGCCTATATTGAAACGCTCGTGAGTGCCCCTATAATTAAATAAGGGCATGATGCATTTTGTAGTTGCTCGTCCTGTTTAATTTATTAGTTCAATTAATAAATCAATTTTATGTTGGGGGTACTTATTATGAGCCTTTTACCTAGAAACCTTGATTCCATTTTTGACGATTTTTTTCCAAGTGTGCAGAGCCAATCAGAGCAACATTTTGGGCAAATAGTGCCGCGTGTTGATATAGAAGAGCAAGATAACAAATTTCTGGTGAAAGCCGATTTGCCGGGGATTAAAAAAGAAGATTTACACGTCGATTTGCATAATGGATTATTGACAATTCGTGCATCTCATTCGGAAGAGACTGAAGACAAAGAAGACGGAAAAGTCATTCGTCGAGAGCGTCATTCAGGTAGCTATACCCGAAGCTTTAATGTCGGTGATGGTGTAACAGAAAATGATATTTCAGGTGATTTTACAGATGGTGTTTTAACGCTTACCGTGCCTAAAAAACCTGATGCAGATCCCGCACCAAGACGGATTGAAATTAGCTAAGTTATCGATTGTGATGGTGTTCAGTGAATAATTCAAGTGTTTGATAGTATTTAGCTTTTTTGTCGTTTGTGAAATAATATTCATGAACGACAAATTAGGCTTGTATCTTGAGTTATCTGTTCTATATTTTTCTTATAAATACTAAAAATCATGAGGTGTTGTACTAAGTTACTCAGTCCGACATTATTTAGTTGGACTCTAAATTGCACATTGAAGCAGTGCAGTTTTATTGGAGCGATAAAAAGCATGGAACAGACCCTTGAACGAAACCCTTATGCAGATCACCTTGTTGAGGTAAATAAGTATAATCCGGTTATAACCACTCAGAGTATATGTAATAGTCAAGGCGCAATCGTGATTCCTGAAGGTACCTATGTTACCGAGGACGTTGCCAATAAAATTGCCAGATTTAAACTCGGTTTACCC
>Ga0209290_1000484_pt1 | contig 28293 bp, 22 predicted proteins | sample EN1Hudsemesocosm_2_FD_184632 | JGI IMG/M metagenome (GOLD analysis project Ga0209290, IMG submission 184632) | Methane-oxidizing microbial communities from mesocosms in the Hudson Canyon - EN10B Hudson Canyon (SPAdes) (version 2) | ecosystem: Environmental > Aquatic > Marine > Cold seeps... | reverse complement strand
TCGAAAGCATGCAGCCAGATTATATCCAAGGTTATTATTATGCTAAGCCGATGAGACTCGATCAATTAATGTCATTTTACGGATACAACCAATCCCCACCTTTATCTGCGCTACAGTCCAGTCTAAACATGTTCCAAGCTGTGGGCTAGACCATGTAAATAAACCTTACATTGCCATTTGATAATCTTCAGATAAGCCTCTGGTGATCTGTATTATTTATCATTAGTTTGTAATGAAGCACGACGAGGGAGAGTGCTAAGTAGTCATCAAAAAGGATCTAATGACAGCAAATATTTAGGAGAAGGAAAATGAAAATTCGACAAAAAAAAGTCACTAGCAAGACCCAAAGAGTAAACACATTATTCTTAGCCAGCTTTATATCACTAGGAATAGCCGTACCAGGTGCTCAAGCTGAGTTCCACGACGAAGACGAGCTCGCGTTTAGTGAAGCGAATATTTACTTTGAGTTAAACAACACCGACGGCGATTTAGGCATACACGCCTTAATAGATGGAAACCCATGGAAGAAGTTGGTAATTGAAGACCCTAATGAGCGCAAAATGCTGAACGTCAAAGTAAAAGGGCGACTCAGAAAACAAGGTATGACCGAATTCTTTTTTGAAAGCGCAGAACCCAACTTCGATGAACTCGACCCAGATGACTTCTTCACGCGTTTTCCAGAAGGCTATTATGAAGTTGAGGGCATAAGCTTAGAAGGTGAAGAGTTAGAAAGTGAAGTTTATCTATCCCATGTTATGCCTGCACCTGCAGCTGGAATTACAGTCTCTGGTGTAGAGTATTCTGATGACTGTGATGCATTTGTCCCCGAAGTCAGTACACCTGTGACCATTGCATGGGAGCCAGTCACTACCTCGCACCCTGACTTAGGCTCCAGCGGTGAAGTTTTTGTTGATAAATATCAACTGGTCGTTGAAATAGAGGAACCTGAAACCCTGGTCTATAGTGTTGACTTACCTCCTGGCACCACCTCAATGAGTGTTCCTGAGGAATTCATCAGCCTAGGCGAGGAGTTTAAGTATGAGATTCTGGTAAGGGAAAGCAGCGGTAACCAAACAGCGGTAGAAAGCTGTTTTGCTATCGAATAACTGTTGTTTTGATAAAGAATAACTAGGTAAGAGCCATCCAATTTCTGGTTTCTGAGTTTATCTTCCGCCTCTAATAGCAGAGGTCTTCAGAAACCAGCCTTTTTGGTGATATCTGTGCATTACGATTACGCCTTATTCAAAACGCAACGTGCTCCCTGTTATTTACCTTTAACTACTAAGCAATTACTTTAGGCACCTTTTTTTAAAAGAACTAATATTAGAGATAGAGAAGTGATCGTATACGTTGCTGAACAGGTACCCTCTATGAAGATTTTGTTAATCGAAGATGACCACGTCATCGCAGAGCACATTATAAAAGGTATGAAAGAAGCCGGATACAGCATTGAGCATGCGAGCGATGGTCTCAGCGGTGTCAGCCTCGCTCTATCAGAATCCTACGATGTAGCTATCATCGATCTAATGCTGCCGAAGCTTGATGGCTTATCCATTATTGATCTGATTAGAGATAAAAAAATCAATTTCCCCATTATCATCTTAAGTGCCAAACGCTCTGTAGATGAGCGAATTTGCGGTTTGCAACACGGAGGCGACGACTACCTAACCAAGCCCTTCTCTTTTAGTGAATTGCTGGCACGCGTAAAAGCACTGTTACGCCGTTCAAGTAACGTCGTCGAACCGACATCCATGATCTATCAAGATTTGGAGTTAGACCTTCTGTCACGCACCGTAAGCCGTGCAGGTAAGAAAGTAGAGCTTCAGCCCAAAGAATTCTCCTTACTCGAATATCTATTACGAAATCAAGGGCACATTGTTTCAAAAACGATGATTATGGAGAGAGTCTGGGATTATCACTTCGACCCTGGTACCAATGTCGTTGAAGCACGCGTCAGCAAACTCAGAGAAAAAATTGATAAAGAGTTCGACAAACCGTTGATACATACCGTGAGAGGTTTAGGTTATGTTCTTAAGCAAGCTGATTAGAGCACCAAAAACTCTCGCGGCTAGACTTACATTTTGGTATTCAGCTGCCTTCTACCTACTACTTTTAGTGTCTTTAGTTGGTATGTTTATTGCCGTAAGTACCCTCTTAGAGACACGGATGGAAAACGACTTAAGAGAGGATATTGAAGAGTTTAATATTTTATATCAACAACATGGTTTAAACAGAGTGCTGTTCGAAATAAATCAAGAAATCATGTACGAAAACCCTGAGCACTTCTTTATCCGTTTGTTTAATTCGCAGGGAGAGCTCTTACTCCATTCCGATTTGAGTCAGTGGCGTCAACTGCCTACGGCAAATAATTTGTTGAACGCTCTCTCACAGCAAAAAGACATCCTACTCAAAAAAATGTCTCATATTGACGAAGACCTAACAAGCTACACAGCCTACGGCAAGATCGGCAAAGATTTAATAATGCATACCGGTGAGTCAAACCAAGATCAACAGGAAACTCTCGACATCATTAAGATTGTCTCTGCCATCATATTTTGCATCATTATCCCTATTGGTGCGCTTATTGGCTGGTTAACCGCCCGAAAAGCCGTCTCCGGCATTAAGGCGGTAAGTGCTGCTGCCGCTGACATCGAGCAAGGTATATTTGATCGCCAGGTAAGCGTCAACTCCAAAGGTGATGAAATAGATGAGCTTGCGAATACCTTTAATGCAATGGCCGACCGTATAAATACACTAATTGAAGAAATGCGCGAAATGACAGACAACATTGCCCATGACTTACGCAGCCCCTTAGCGCGAATCAGAGCAATTTCTGAGTCTACTTTATCTTCACAGGTTAATAGCGACAGCTGCCATAAAGCGGCTTCAGACACCTTGGAAGAATGCGATCGTTTACTACAAATGATTAACATGACCTTAGATGTAGCAGAAGCGGAAGCAGATGTCAGAGAAACCAAAGTCGATCTCGTTGATTTGAACTATCTAACCGAAGATGCGTGTGAGCTTTTTAGCCCTGTCGCGGAACACAAAAATATCAAACTATCGACCCATCTTTCAGGTCCGTGCACAGTGCAAGGCAACAAACATAATTTGCAACGCATGCTGACTAACTTAATTGATAATGCATTGAAATACACCCCTGAAAAAGGCGAGGTTATCGTTGAGCTGGAAAATGAAAAATCCGATGCCATTCTTAAAGTTGCCGACACTGGTATAGGCATTCCCGAACCGGAAAGAAGTCGTATTTTTGACCGTTTCTATCGTTGTGACCAAAGTCGAACGCAAGAGGGATGTGGCTTAGGTCTATGCTATTCGCGTGCCGTGGCCCGGTCTCATGGGGGTGATATTAAGCTGAAAACGGCATTAAATCGTAGTAGTGTTTTTGAGGTATCTCTGCCCTTAAGTAAATAGTGTTTTTGAGGTATCCCTGCCCTTAAGTAAATAGTGTTTTTGAGGTGTCTCTGCCCTTAAGTAAATAAGTTTATGGCACTAACCAAGATGAAAAAATTTACTTAAAGCCAATTAAGTTTCAGTGCCCAGAGCTTATCTGATCATTCCTACATCACTCACTCGTAAAAAAGATATCTCCATATATCGCTGACGCCTCCAGGCCACTGTCATCTGAGTCAGTCATAATCGCGATAGCGTCAATATACTTAAACTCTTTACCCAGCCACTGCTTTAAATCATCCAATACGTTTCTTTTTTCTTCAAACCAGATATTAAGCTCATCGGTCGAAGTGCGTAAGGAAATCATTTTTGCATTATCAGGCGCATAAGCATTAGGCCATGACGTGCCTTTATCAGACTGACTTGACCAAACATAGTTTAGCGCTTTTGTTTGCCAGAAAAACCAGCCATCAGAAACCACTACATAAATACGTGCGACATAATCATCACCGCCTTTCGTTTTCTCTTTCATCGACGGCAGTTTTTTCATTGCTTTCCAACGCCAATTCAAAAAGGGAAACTGTTGAATATCTACTTTTCGTTTATGCATCAAACCTGAAGCTGAATTATTACTCTCAGCCAGCAAACCACTACCGTCCTGACCTTCCAGAAATTGATAACGGGTGACACTGTTAAATTCTACTGCCTCCCAACCCGACATAGTTCCTGCTGAAAAAGCCCCAATCATAATTTCATTTTCGTCCGCAAAAGACATGCTTGAACAAAGCAACGTTGAATATAATATGAATCTGAATACAGTTAAATTATTCACGCATGACCCCTCTAAAACAAAGCTAAGCAACAATTTAATATTAGCTAAAACTCTAATTAATATGACAACAGTGACTGAATTTATAATAACAGTTATAAACCCTAGCAAATACGACACAAAAAGATTCTTGACATAAAAGTAAAGCAGATTAATATACTGGATTAATAACCAGTATATAACCCAGGCAATCGAGGATTTGTTATGCCAGTAATAGCCATGTGGAAATGTGATAGGGACGGTTCAATGTTTGACAATAAAAAAGATGCAGATGCTCACGACAAAATGCTTGAGTTAGGTGAACAGTTTACCGCGCTTCTTGAAAGCCAAATTAGTGGAATCGATGAAGTTCAAGCTGAATCTTTTGGCTTATTACTCGCCAGGAATAAAGACTTAATTGCCCTTGCCTGTAGAGGTAAGCCTGAAGCCTTAGCAGAAATTTCTAGTTCAAGTGAGTCTCGTACAGATGAGACTAACCCAGATAACATCACTGCAATCACCGAAGCGACAGCCTCTGTCTAAGAGTAGTCACTGACTGCTCATCGGCCATAACGGCTAACAACGATAGAAGCCCATTCCATAAGCTATTTGGACTTTACTGAGATACCTCTGAAAAAGGTCTATTTCAGTAAAGTTAAATGCCCTACAAACCTTAAGCACCCTCGCGTCAAAGAGCGCAACCTGACCCTTTTCACTATCAAAATGGGCAAAATAGTCTACGCTTAATGATTATATGCTTGTTTCCATATGATTTGCTTAAGGCAGTGCTCAGAGGAAAAAATGGATTTTAATTTCAAACTTCAAAAAGTAACTATACCCTTTGCTATTTTATTTGTTTTTTTTCTTTCAATACCTCTTAGTTCTGCTGCAGATAACTCTCCTTTTGAAGTTTCTCGCTCTGAAACATCTCTTACCCCCATCAACGTACAACTTAAATGGCGCCACCAGTTTCAGTTCGCGGGGTATTATGCCGCCATTGAAAACGGCTACTACCAACAAGCTGGCTTCGATGTCACCTTAAAAGAAGCAGGCCCCAAGATTGACCCTGTCAAAGAGGTTGTGTCGGGAAAGGCAGATTTTGGTATAGCAAACTCTGAACTGATGCTATATCGACTTAAGGGTGAACCCATTACAGCGCTCGCTGCGATCATCCAGCACTCTCCTATTGTATTAATGAGCCTGAAAGAGTCGAATATTTACAGCCCTCAAGACTTAATCGGCAAAAAACTGATGTACCCAGAAGGTCATTATGGTGCAAACACCTTAGGTATTTTACTAAAGGAAGGCATACAAAAATCTCAAATAAAGTCTGTACCTCTCTCATTCAACATTAAGGACTTAATCACGAAAAAAGTAGACGCTATGGTTGGATACATCACGGATCAACCATTTTTACTTCAAGAACAAGGCATTGAATATAACTTGATTGACCCTCGTACCTACGGCATAGATTTTTATGGTGACATTCTGTTTACTCATGAAGACTATGTGGACGAACACCCTGAAAGGGTTGCACTGTTTCGTGAAGCGACCCTTTCAGGGTGGCGCTACGCCATTAAGCACCCTAATGAAATTATTGAACTTATTTTAAGCAAGTACCCAACACTAAAAAATAAGCAAGAACTTGAATATGAAGCACAAGAAACCATCAAACTGATGGCGCCAAAGCTAGTCGACCTGGGTCACATGAACCCTGGTCGCTGGCAATATATAGCTCAAACCTTTATTGACCTCGACATGGCTACAGGCGTATTTGAAGCAGAGGATTTTCTTTATTCTCCCGAAAGTAATCGGGCTATGAAACTTTTACACCATTTTTTACAGGCTGCAGGTATTCTGGCTATTCTCACATTTATGTTCATCTGTGGCTTATTTTACTTTAACAAACAACTCAAACGCGCCATTGCCGAAAAAACCATGTACCTTACAAAAGCCAATAGAGAGCTCATTGTTTACACCAAACAAATTAAAGAAAAAGAAGATGAGTTATTCCAATTAAATAGGGATCTCGAGAAACGGATCCATAGGCGCACTGAAACTATCAATAAAGTTAATCATGAGCTGACGCTTGAAATTGAACAAAGAAAACAACGTGAGCTTTCACTACAACTGCTTTCTAAAGCTATCGAACATAGCAGCAGCATCGTATTAGTGATTGATAAAAAACATATCATTAACTATGCCAGCAAAGCTTTTCTAAAACTCACCGGTTTTGCAGAAGACGACATTTTCCAACAACCCTTAAAAGTGCTTGAGAACAAGCTGACCTTGCCCGATATTTCTAATTCAGACTTCGCTCCCAGCGGTGATGGCATGATTCATAGTGAACTGAAATGCTCAGCTCATGATAATGTCACTCACTGGCTGAATACCTCAATTTCACTTCTTTGGAATGATAGTAAAGAAATCTCACACTACGTCATTATCTTTGAAGACATCACTGAACTTAAAACACGCAAAGATGAAATGGAAAAAATGGCACTTTATGACCCTTTAACGGGACTAGAAAATAGAGTGTTATTTCAAACTCGCTTGGATAAAGCCATTCAAAATGCCAGGCGAAGTATGATCAAAACAGCTTTACTCTTTATCGACATTGATAACTTTAAAGAAATTAATGACTCATTTGGACATGAGTCCGGAGATAAGGTGTTAAAAGCTATTGCTGAACGTTTGAAAAAGAATGTTCGGCAGAATGATACGATCGCCCGCATTAGTGGCGATGAATTTACAGTATTATTAAGTGATATAAAAAATTATGAAGATGCGGGTAAAGTCACTGAGGCGATTTTAACTGCCTTCAAAGAACCTATTCATATTAAATCCCACGAGGTTTTCGTCACAGCGAGTATAGGGATTAGCATTACACCTGAAGACTCCCTGAATATGTCAAGGCTAATCAATAATGCAGACATGGCTATGTACCAGGCAAAACAACAAGGCCGCGATAATTACCAGTTTTTCTCTGAAGATATGAACACCGAGATCAAACATAAAAACCAAATAGAGCGCGAAATAAAAACGGCTATTGAGAATGACGATTTTTTCCTTGTATATCAGCCTAAAATACACCTCCATGATTCAAGCATCATGGGTGCGGAAGCCCTACTTAGATGGCAATACTCTAAAAATGAAGTTCGGCAACCTGGTTTATTTATTCCTATCGCGGAGGAATCAGGCACGATCATACCTTTAGGTAAGTGGGTATTAAGCCAAGCTTTTAGAGACATTCAAGATTTACTAACGGCAGGCATTAAACATCTCAAGATTTCAGTGAACATTTCGCCACGTCAACTCACCGATAAGTACTTTATTTCTGAGATCAGAGCTTTATTTTCATCACAGCCTAACTATATTCAATACTTTGAATTCGAAGTAACCGAAAAATGCTTCATTAATAAACACCCTGAAAGTATTAGTCGCCTCAATGAATTAAGGGATATGGGGTTTACAATTTCAGTCGATGACTTCGGTACAGGCTATTCATCACTAAGTTACTTAAAACGGCTGCCTATTGATACCGTCAAGATAGACGGAGCATTTATGAAAGGTCTTCCTAAGGACCCAAATAATACTGAAATAACCAGCGCAATTGTCACTATGGCGCATCAGCTCAACCTTTCTGTGGTCGCTGAAGGGGTAGAAAATGCAGAACAATGCAAATTTTTAAACACGATTGACTGCGATATAGCACAAGGTTTTTATTACGATAAACCCATGTATATTGAACAACTCATAGAGCGTTTTTCAGTTCACCAAGGAAAGTCTAATGAAGCAAGATAGCAAACGTGAATGCACTCGTTAGGTAAACCTAACAAGTACACCCCAAAAATGCAGAGTTTAAAACTTAGCACCTAGCCACAGCCAGTCTTTATCAGTATCGACTTTTCCTGCTCGGTCATCACCTGCTGAATAAGCGCCATATTTAATGCCTGCCGAATAACTTTACCAAACTTTTTAGCATATAAGATATCTATCTCACTGCCTAGAGCATCTGCCGGATCCGATTCATCCGCACTGAAATCATGGTAAGCAAATAAGAGTTTGCCACCAACAACTTTAGTTGAAAGACTTAAGTAAATATCCTGAAGACCATTATCCGGTGCTCCTAAAAACTGATAAGTCCAACCATTGAATTTATGTAAGGTGGCCAAAGGCATAGAGAAACCATATGTATCAAACACTTTTTCTGAAATAGTTTCTTCTAATAAATAAGCATAATTGCTGACCCGACCCACAACACTACTCAATGAAACACTAGCTCATGCCTTATAAAAGCAATTTATCATGCATGAGCTATCGTTTCTTACCCTCGTATAGATCCGTATTTTTATAACTAATTTTTTTAGCTCACCCCGTTCAGGGTGAATATTTCCACTCCACTCAAGATACGCCAGTAGAAAGCACGCGTAGCTTGATTTATAGCCATCAACATCTATTCTTTGTTGTAGCCTTATAAAATACGGAGAATAAGAGTGGCCATCACAGAAGCTCAGAAAAAACTCGTACAAGAAAGTTTTACTAAAGTTGAACCCATTGCAGACCAAGCAGCTGATATTTTCTATAATAAACTATTCGAGTTTGATCCCTCTCTCCGCCGCATGTTCAAAGGTGACATGAAAGAGCAAGGTAAGAAGCTAATGGCAACACTCAAAATTGCGGTGAAATCCCTAGATGACATTGAAGGCTTAATTCCTGTTCTACAAAATCTAGCTGCAACACATGTGAATTACGGCGTAAAAGTCGATGACTATACACCTGTAGGAAATGCCCTCATATTCGCACTAAAAACAGGCTTGGGCGAAGCCTTTACAGCAGAAGTAAAATCCGCCTGGATTGAGGTATATACAACTATCGCGAATGTAATGAGACAGCATGCTTACCCGGACTTTGACCCAAACACCTACAAAAATCTAAAACACTATAATCATTAGATTCTTTAGAGGCCGATTCTTCATAGACCGACTCTTTATAGACAGAGAATGAAAGTATTAAAGCTTTTTTCTTTATGTACTTTCATTCTATTCTCAAACGATAGGACTTAAGACTTTTTCACAAAACACGTCAATATTACAATGCGCGTACCATTAACACGCCCTTCAATATGCTCAGGGTTATCGGTTAATGAGATTTTTCGAACAACCGTGCCTCGTTTTGCAACAAAACTCGTGCCTTTAACACTCAGATCCTTAATAACGGTGACCGTATCACCCGCTTCAAGAATAGTACCATTACTATCTTTCGTCGGACCTGAGTTATCACTTTCACCAAACACACCCGCTTCAGCCCATTCTAATGAGAACTCGTCCAAATAAAGCATTTCAAATAAGTCTTGCGCCCAGCTCTCAGACTCTAGTTTCTTTAGCAGACGCCAAGCCAATATCTGAACAGCAGGCACTGTACTCCACATACTGTCATTGAGACAACGCCAGTGGTTCAAATCCATTGCATCAAGATTTACGTCAACCTGAGATTCGCAGATTGAGCACAGCATAATATCCGATTCACCTCGCCCTTCAGAATAAGGTACTGCATAAATAGATAACTTACCTTCAGATGAACATAACTCACATTTACCCGCACAACGGCTTATTAATTCTGCTTCGTTTGTCATAAAATACCCTTAATATTGACACGAAATTTAGACGCCATTATACGCACGAAAAACATTAAGCACCTAAATTTCTTACGATTCAGAAACCCACTTAAACTTTAAACTGATTCAATTGAGCATCCAGATCTTCAGCCAAACCTGCCAGCCGCATACAAGCAGACTCTGTACTTTTAGCCCCCCCTGCCGCCTGATCAGCTACATCTGAGATATTTGTGATGCTTTGGCTTATTTCTTCTGTCGCCAAAGTCTGCTGCTCTGACGAACTCGCAATTTGAGTATTCATATTATTGATAAGCGAGACTGCATTGACGATATCCCCAAGTGAGCCGTCGGTCTTATTAACATCCTGCACAGTACACTCGCCTTTTTCCTGACTACTTTTCATGACGTTAACTGCACTTTCAGCACCGCTTTGTAAGCGTGTAATCATTTCTTGTATTTCTTCGGTGGTCGTTTGGGTTTTATTTGCCAAAGTTCGTACTTCATCAGCAACAACAGCAAAGCCTCTGCCTTGCTCGCCTGCACGCGCAGCTTCGATGGCCGCATTCAATGCTAATAAATTAGTTTGCTCTGCGATGCCCTGGATCACCCCTACCATCGAGGTTATATTATCTACATCAAGCTCCAGATTATTTATTACTTGTACCCCGTTCTGGATCTCAGCCGCTAAAAATCCCATAGAATCGATTGTCGAAGCAACCACCACTTTTGCATTCTGCGCCTCAGTATCTGCCTGTTTTGCCGAACCCGCTGCTTCTGCTGCATTTCTTGAAATTTCCAAGGCAGTTGAACTCATCTGATTGACGGCTGCAGCAACCTGCTCCGTCTCAGCTCTTTGAGACTGAACACCCTGACTGGTATTCTGCGCCACACTCACTAACTCTTGAATAAGCTCAGACATATTAGCCATAGAAGCCATAACCTGCTGAACCAGAGCCTGAATTTTATCGGCAAAGAGATTAAACTCGTCAGCCACCTTTCCGATTTCGTCTGTCCTCCCAACATTGATTCGAGCAGTTAAATCCCCCTCTCCCTTTGAAATATCACTTAGAGCTGTCGTTAACACATCCAAGGGCTGAACTACGATCCGGCGGAGCATGATGGTGAGCATTGACACTACAACAGAGATGACAATCACGAGCTGCACAATAATCCGTAATAAAGCCTGGTTCAAAAGATCTTCAATGGCCCTATCATCCGAAATAACAAGCAAACGCCCCACCTGATGCGTTTCACCTTCATCTTGAAATTCTAAGACAGAATCCCCTATGCTGATCATATCATCAGACGGACTTGACTCAATAAACTCGCCCGTCTCATTCGCAGACAATCCTAGTAGCAATTTGTTTTTATCAAACACATATATGCTTTGTATTTCTTGTGCAGACACTTCAGCCTCAACTAAATTCCGCATTTGCGAAAGCTCAAAATTCCACATGGTAGAAGGTAGACTTTGTGATAAACGATTAGATGCAGATAGAGTTTGCTTTTCCAAGTTTGCTTTTAAAGCTGTACGTGTTTGAACTTGGTTATAGACACCAAATATTACCAATAAAACTGAGATGAGCACCCCGGTTGTTATATTAAATCGCAAGCTCAGTGAATTATTCACATACAGTCTCCAAAATCATGAGAAGAACTCTAAATATAGTGCAGCCCGAAAAAACTGTCCACAACATACAAATATAAAAAAACCGACAAAGCTTTCACCTCGTCGGTTTGAGTAAATTAACGAACACTAAGTTTTTATCTGCGCAAAGCTTAGCTCGCTCTGATTATTGAACCATTTTGTTAAAGTGTATCTATTGCAGTATTTAAAGTTTCACTTGGACGCATGGCATTTGATACTTTCTCCTGATCAGGATGGTAATAACCACCCACATCAATTGAATGCCCTTGCGCCTCTGTTAGCTCGGCCAATATTTTGTCTTCATTTTCACTCAGCGTCTTAGCCAAAACAACGAAACGCTCTTTGAGTTCAGCATTGTCATCCTGATTAGCCAAAGCTTGCGCCCAATACATCGCAAGATAAAAGTGACTTCCACGGTTATCAAGTTCACCCGATTTCCGAGAAGGCGATTTATCATTTTCAAGAAACTCTGCTGTTGCTTCATCCAAGGTCCGAGCTAATATTTTGGCTTTTTCATTACCCGTTTTGGTACCCAAATCTTCTAATGAAACTGCTATAGCTAAGAACTCACCTAAGGAATCCCAACGTAAGTGACTCTCTTCAAGAAACTGCTGAACATGCTTTGGTGCAGAACCACCGGCCCCCGTTTCAAACAAACCACCACCCGCCATTAAGGGCACGATTGATAACATCTTGGCACTGGTACCTAACTCAAGGATAGGAAACAAGTCAGTTAAATAATCACGTAATACATTACCCGTCACAGAAATTGTATCCCGGCCACGAATTAAACGCTCCATTGTGTAGCGAATAGCCTGATCTGGAGACATGATACGAATATCCAAACCTTCTGTGTCATGCCCCTTCAAATAGGTTTTTACTTTCTTAATCATCTGGGCGTCATGGCCACGCTCAGGATCCAACCAAAAAATCGTTGGCATAGCTGTCGCTCTTGCACGACTAACAGCTAATTTAACCCAATCTTGAATAGGCGCATCTTTAGTCTGGCACATACGCCAGATATCACCTTTCTCAACTTCGTGCTCTAACAGCACTTGACCATCTTCATCTACAACTCGAACGATGCCATCTGCCTGCAACTCAAAAGTCTTATCGTGCGAGCCATACTCTTCAGCTTTCTGCGCCATCAAACCAACATTTGGCACGGTTCCCATTGTGGTTGGATCAAAAGCATCATGATGCTTACAGAAGTTGATGACTTCTTGATAAATAGTCGCATAAGTTCTTTCAGGGATGACGGCTTTGGTATCTTTCAGCTTGCCGTCTGTGCCCCACATTTTACCCCCAGCACGAATCATCGCAGGCATCGATGCATCAACAATAACATCGCTAGGGACATGCAGGTTTGAAATACCTTTATCTGAATCTACCATCGCCATTTCAGGACGGTCTTCATAACAAGCACGAATATCTTCTTCGATTTCAGATCGCTGGGAATAAGGAAGAGTTTCAATTTTCTGGTGAACGTTACTTAAACCGTTATTGGGGTTAACACCTAAAGATTCAAATTTCTGGGCATGTTTTTCAAATAGGTCTTTAAAATATACGGTGACAGCATGACCAAATACAATAGGGTGAGACACTTTCATCATCGTTGCTTTAACATGCAAAGAAAAAAGTAACTCTGCATTCTTAGCGCCTTCCATTTCCTCTTCAAAGAACTTACGAAGAGCTTTAGCGCTCATAAACATACCGTCGATAACTTCTTTTTCAATAAGGGCAGTTTGCTTTTTTAGTACCGTTATATTGCCATCAGCTTCAAGTAATTCAATTCGCACATTTCCGGATTTTTCGATAACCGTTGATTTTTCAGCGTCATAAAAGTCACCACTACGCATATGAGCCACATGCGTTCTAGATGCCTGACTCCACTTACCCATAGAATGAGGGTGCTTCTTAGCATAGGCCTTCACGGCTGCAGGTGCTCGTCGATCTGAATTCCCTTCTCTGAGAACAGGGTTAACCGCACTACCTAACACTTTGGCATATTTAGTTTTAATACCTACTTCTAATTCAGTGCTCGGGTCATCGGGAAAATCAGGAATATCATAACCCTGGCCTTTCAATTCAAGTATCGCTGATTTCAATTGCGGTATGGATGCACTGACATTGGGTAGCTTTATGATATTAGCTTCAGGCTGAAGTGTTAATGCCCCAAGCTCTGACAGAGCGTCAGGTACTCGCTGGCTCTCAGTTAACTGTTCGGGAAATGCAGCCAATATTCTTGCTGCCAATGAAATATCACTTGCTTCGATAGCGACGCCCGCTGCAGAGGAAAATGCATTTACAATCGGAAGTAAAGAGTAAGTGGCGAGTGCCGGCGCTTCATCGGTTTTCGTGTAGATGATCTTAGATGTTTCTGTTGTCATTTGTTCCCCAAACTGTACGGTAGGATAAACCATGGAAGTCGTTTTCTGACACCTAATTAAGACGACTCGTGATCATCCGTGCCAGTAAACATAATTTTATAGGCTCATTTTAGCTAAAAATCATTATAATTTCCTGCTTACTTTGATATTTTCTTAATCCTCCCTCGCTAGAAACAGCAAAAAAACACTAAAAAGCCTCTTCATCGAGCATTTTTTTAAATAAAGAGCCTATAGACATCTCTAGAGCTTCTTGTTCATCATGTCGAGTTACCACATGCCTATAATTATCAACCTTATGCACACCGGCATACACATCAACCCGACCTTGATTCGAGGTAAACTCATCCACTAACAACAACTCTCCGCTATGATTTTCAAAAAGACTCGCGGAAACATTATAACAATACACTCCTGAAGCAGGAACAAAACCAAAAGTCATTACGGAGGCAGAGTATCTGAAACCTTTCGCTGCAGACTCTAAACCCTCAGTACATGCAACGCCATCAAGTAAGATTTTATCAACTTTCAAAATATATTCAGCACTACTCGAACTAACCAATTGAAAGCCGTAATAAGCGGCAATATTTTCAAACACTTGATTAACTTCATCAACACTTTGATGCCACTTAAAAATCCGCCCCTCCCCGCGTGAAGATAAGAGAGTATTGTCATGATCAATAAACAACTTTATTGAAGCGTTGGCCTGTCGATCAACATCATCAAAAAGAACGCGAACATCAGAAGAGGTTGTCGAGCATGCTTGTATAAAACAACAAATTAAGATCAGGAAAGTATTTTTCATTGAGAAATCATCACATTGGGATTAAGAAAAACATATTAACATGCATCAGCTTTAAGACAGCGACACAATAGATATAATAACCAAGAAACACCTAAGAACAAATAGCAATTAAAACACAACACTAAAGACCAAAAAGCAGCCAAAATGCGTCGAAAAACTTTACACCCAAAACATTACATTTAAAAAAACACACTAAAACTAAACCCTATCTAACTGATATATATGAAAAATGACAATAACCGGCCCAAATAATGCTTTATTACAAATAACAATTACTTAACGTGTATTTATATACAACAAAAAAGTAATTACTTTGAGCCAGTTTTGAAAACATCTTTCAAACTAGAATATGAACAGCATTTAATAGGAATTTGATATGAGATTTTCGCAGTTATTAGCCGCAGCCACATTAACTTTATCTTCTGTATGTGCATTTGCTACGCCAGTATATACAGGTGACACTGATGCAGCAGGTTTTTCAGATGGAGCTCTACAAACAGGCTACACGATTTGGAATGGTGAAGACGCAGAAAGTGATACTTGGCATGTTCGTTGGACTAGCAAGTACGCAACAGATGAAAATACTGTTGACTGGTTTGGTAGCGTTGTATTCTACAACTCTCTATTAGACCCTTATGCATCTAACAGTGATTACGTCTACAAGTGGGAAGGCAACCAGGATAATCTAAACGTTTGGGAAGACAGTGACTTACTTGCAGGCGGCGACGCTATCACTTGGACATCTGTAACTAACGATACAGGCGGAGTAGATGGTTTTAACTTCAAATTACAAGACGGCATTGAGCTACTTGAATTTAAACTAGGTTCAGACCTATTCGAAGGCATGGATATTGCCCAAGAAGGAAATGGCGTTGAAGCCGAAATGATTACAATTGGTGATCAGGGCGATACGGTTAACGCTTTCGTATCTAAAAATTCAAAAGGCACATATCAGCACGTACAAGTAAGTGTTCCAGAACCTGGTACTTTAGCACTTCTTGGTCTTGGTCTTGCTGGCCTTGGTCTTGCTCGTCGCAAGCAAGCTTAAGCCGAAAGCCATATTTAGTTAACTACTAACTGAATATGAAAACCTCGCTAAGGCGAGGTTTTCTTTTTCTAACACCTCTTTTTTTGAAACATGCAAATCAGAAAAACAAGCGCATAAACCAGTTACGCTGTAATTCATCCTTGCATCCCCAATACTGTTCACTATATCTTTTCGCACGAGCCTGCACTTTCTTAGCTACTTTTTTCAGCCATGGCTTTTTATGATAAGAACCGCGACGATAACCGCCGTGCCCCTCGTGATAATTCAGGTATTGCGCATAAGTATCCCATTTAGAAATTTTATTTACCTTATGACTGCGGTTCATATACCAACCTACAAAATCAACCGCATCTTCAAAGTCATCCCTATCAGAAAAAAAACTACCCGCATCATCAACATACTCTCCCCATACGGGGGTTTTGGCTTGAGAGTAGCCATAGGCATCACTCGCGCGGCCAATTGGAATAATCCATAAGAAAAACTCCATCGGAGGCGCAGCATCATACTTAAAAGAAGACTCCTGATACATAATAGCCATAGGGATATGTACAGGTGCCCCCCAACGCTCTCGCGCATCAATCGCAGCCTCATACCAATCACGTTTCTCTTCAAAAATTTCGCAAATATTATCCGGATTCTGGGGCGGCGAAGTAGCACACCCCCCCATTAAAAGCGACACCACAAAAACAGATAAACTTAACTTACCCTTCATTCAAAGCCCTTTTCCAACAATAGATCGCTATTAACTGAATCAATAATAAAGGCAGCGCCAATGCAAGCAGAATACTCCACCCTAAACTGTATACAATAAGTCCACTCGATAAGGCAGCTAGCGCCTGAAATCCGAAGACAAAAAAATCGTTAAAACCCTGAACCTTAAAACGCTCTGCCATATGATAGCTACCAGGCAATAAAACCGTGCCTGAAATAAACAAAAAATTCCACCCTAAACCAAGTAGAACTAACCCTACCCAATAATGCATCACAGCTTGACCCGTCAGAGCAACAGCAATACAAATTGCATAAAGAAACAAGCCTATAAACATGAGCTTTCGTACACCCAAAACGGAAATTAGCCAGCCACTAAAGAATGACGGCAGAAACATCGCAAAAATATGACTCTGAATCACCCATTTAGTTTCTTCCAAAGTATGCCCCATCATGACATGCATACTCACGGGAGTTGCCGTCATGATAAAGCTCATCACGGCATAACCTATGGCAGAGGCCAATACAGCCACCCAAAAAACAGATGAGTTCATTATCGTTAACAAAGGACGGCCTTCATGGCTCCGCTCTTCACCCTGAACCTGCATAGGCTGGTAAAAAACCAAACACACACCTCCCATCAAGATAACAATCGCTAGCAGACAAAAAGAACCAACAAAGTCAGTTGCGAACATATCTTTACCAAAATGCGCTAGTTCAGGCCCTAATATTGCCGAGATAAGCCCACCCAATAAAGTAAAAGATGCCGCATTTGCGACTTTCTCAGGCGCGACGCTTTCCATTGCGGCGAACCGATATTGCTGAAGAACAGCTAAAGAACTTCCCAATAAAAAGGAGCAAAAATTGAAGCCCCAAAAACTTTGCTGTGAAATCGTAAAAGCGGCACCAATAGCAGCTAAAGAACTAAATAGTGATGAGAAAATAAAAACCTTCTTTCGCCCAAATAGTCTCATTAGTCGGGTAACAGGAATCACTGAAACAGCCGTTCCAATAATTATGGCGGCTAAAGGAAGTGTTGCCAACTCAGGCTCAGGCGCTAAGACGGATCCTAAGATCCCCCCGACAAAAACCATTGCAGGCGCGGCACACAAACCTAAGGCACCTGCAACCATTAAAATCCAAACATTACGATGCATATAACGCACAATGCTACTCCAAATAAGCATTTTTTATATTGAGAATACAATTTTCGTGACAGAAACTGCCCAAACTAACAAAATTAAGTATATATATTTACAATGTTGATTTTGCGTTTCATAAAACGAGCTGTATATAATGCTCGCCATTAAAACACACGACTAATTTAAGCTGGAAGATAAACATTATGCAACGTTACCATGTCTATGGCCTAGGTGCCGCACTTGTCGATACCGAAATTGAAGTCACCGATGACTTTCTTCAATCAGCCAAAATTGAAAAAGGCTTAATGACACTCGTAGATGAGACTCGGCAAAATGAACTAATGACGCTAATGACTGATCACCTGGTTGGAAGCAAACGTTCCAGTGGCGGCTCAGCCTGTAACTCCATCATCGCAGCGAGCTATTTTGGCGCAGATACTTTCTACTCATGCAAAGTCGCAAATGACGATAATGGGCAATTTTTCCAACATGATACTCAAGCAGCTGGAGTAAACACCAGCAAACACCCTTTACCAGATGGCACTACGGGTAAATGTTTGGTTATGATCACCCCTGATGCTGAAAGAACGATGAACACCTTTTTAGGTATCAGTGCAGAACTGGATGAAAGCCAGATCAATGAAGCTGCGATTATCCGCTCTGAATATGTGTACATGGAAGGCTATTTAGTCACCTCCCCAACCGGTAAACAAGCCGCGATTAAAGCACGTCAAATTGCTGAGAAAAACAACGTTAAAACAGCCATTTCATTATCAGATCCCGGCATGGTTCAATTCTTTGGCGACGGGCTTCAAGAAATGATTGGCGAACAAGTCGACTTGCTATTTTGTAATCAGGATGAAGCATTCGGGTGGACAGGCAAGGATAATATCGAACAAGCCGTTGAAGAAATGAAGAAAACAGCAAAAGCTTTCGCCATTACTTTAGGTAAAAACGGTGCTGTCATTTTTGATGGCCAAAAACTAGAGCATATCGAAGGTCACCCAGCGGATGCGATAGATACTAACGGTGCAGGCGATATGTTCGCTGGGGCATTTTTATATGCAATTACCCACAACCATAGCTTCTCAGAGGCGGCAAATCTGGCTAACAAAGCTGCTGCACAGGTCGTTAGCCAATATGGCCCACGTTTAAAACCAGAACAACACGATGCACTAAAAGCAAACTAGATCATCAGATTAAAATAACGACTTAAAAGAGGTAATGTATGCGCTTGGTTTCTTGGAATGTAAACGGTATTCGTGCTGTGATGAAAAAAGAATTTATCACATCTCTTCAGTCAATGGAGACAGATGTACTTTGCCTTCAAGAAACCAAAGCACAAGATGAACAAGTAACAGAAGCTCTTAAAGAACTAGAAGGCTATCATCTATTTAGCAACTCTGCAGAAAAAAAAGGCTACTCGGGTACTGCAATCTTATCTCGCACAGAACCTATTAGTATTCAATATGATATGGGCATTGAAGCGCATGACAATGAAGGGCGCGTGATTGCAGCGGAGTTCAATGATTTTTATTTAGTCACGGTTTATACGCCTAATTCTGGTAGTGAATTAAAACGTTTAGAATACCGGCAGCAGTGGGATAAAGATTTCAATTTCTACTTAAAAAATCTGGAAGAAAAGAAACCTGTCATTATTTGTGGCGACCTGAATGTCGCTCACAAAGACATAGACCTTGCACGACCGAAACCAAACTATAATAAAAGCGCGGGATATACCCAAGCTGAAATTGACGGACTTGACCGTTACGTTGAGTCAGGCTTCATTGATACTTTCAGAATTCTTCACCCTGAGAAAGTTAAATATAGCTGGTGGAGTTATCGAGCAGGTGCTCGCGCCAGAAATGTAGGCTGGAGAATAGATTATTTTCTAAGCTCCTCAACATTACAAAACAAGCTAAAGGGGGCAGATATATTAAATGATATTATGGGCTCGGATCACTGCCCAGTGCTATTAGATATAAACGCAAACTAAAGCACTAGACCGCTTACATTCTGAAACAGTTTAACTTATTCAAGTTAGAACTGATTGAGCGTTAATACTCAGTGAGAAACAAGCCCTTACCTTCTCGCTGGGCACGTGACAAAACAAGACTCTAGACTATACTGATATAGTAAATATTAAGCGTACTTTCAACGATATCAAGGTCTATCAATATTAATTCCCAACAACATCGACGCCAACAGTTTCAACTTCAGCGACCTCAAGGTCGATCAGGGAAGAATATGAAATTTACAGCTTTCTATTCCTTACTTCTGTGCTGCCTGGTCATCGTAAACCCTGCACACGCAAATAAAACTGAATCCCCAAAGCCCCCTATCACAAACTTTCACTCAGAAAGTGCATCTCCGGTACCCATCGGGTCAAACATGCTCGTTTTGAAAGACACTGAACATTCGGAAAATATTACCAGCATATTAAACAACACGCATGACTGGCAAGCTATCCAACGCACCTCACCAAACTTTGGCTTTACAGATACCGCTTTCTGGTTCAAATTTTCGATTAACAATATGGAGGAAGTCTCTCAGAGTATTTATATCGAACTGCCGATTCCCTTTTTGGACAGCATACAAATTTATAAGGTAAAGGATAAAGAAATCCTTCAGCAACATTCTGTTGGCGACAAATATCCCTTCTCAGAACGCCCGGTTCAACACCAAAACTATGTTCTACCTTTTGAACTAAGCCCTGGCGAAAACATGATGTACATGCGTATAGCTTCCGCCGGCACAGTAGAAGCACCCTTAACCATATGGAAGATGAGTGATCATGCTCAAGCATCTGCCGACAACAATATTGTTCAAGGAATCTGGGCGGGCATTATCGGTATTATGGTAATTTATAACTTATTACTATTCTTTTCTATCCGGGATATTAGCTACTTATACTATGTCACTTTTGCCTTTGGTTACCTCTTTTTTCAAATTAGTCTTAAAGGATATGGCTTCGCCTATATTTGGCCAAACCAGCTAGAGTGGAATAGTTATGCCATATCTGTATTCATAGCCCTTTGTAATATGAGCGTTGTACTCTTAGTGATAGAGTTTCTTAATTTAAAGAAGACGATCCCCCTCGCCTTCCGAATCATGTCATTTATCGCGGTGATCTCTGCTGGCTTATTACTACTCTCATTCATTGCCCCATACAGTCTTACCGTACGAGTCACCAGCGTCATGACGCTGATAACTTGCAGTTTTTCATTGATATTGGGATATATCGCATTATTTAAAGGTAATGAAGATGCCCGCTATTACTGCCTGGCATGGACAGCCACCTTCATAGGTATAGGTATATTAGGCACAGTAAAGTTTGGTATTTTCACGGCCAACTTTTGGACCAATAACGCCGGACAAATCGGTGTTATGATCCTGGTCTCGTTACTCTCTCTCGCTCTGGCAAGCCGAATTAATAGAGAAAAAGAAATGCGCCTGCAAGCGCAAGAGTCTGTACTGGAAAGTGAAAAAATCGCGCGACATTCACAAGCTGAATTACTTGAGTCACAAACAAATGCAAACAGTAAGCTAGAAGCCAAAGTATCTGAAAGAACGCAATCTATGCAAAGAGCGCTCACAGAACTTGAACATGCAAATAACCGTCTTGAGTTAGCTTCCACCACCGATGCATTAACTACCTTATTCAACCGTGGCCATTTCGAGACCAGACTAAATATAGAATTCAAAAGAGCGGCTCGACATAAACGAGAACTTTCAATCATTTTATGTGATATAGACTTTTTTAAAGCGGTCAATGACAACTATGGCCATAAAGCAGGTGATGAATGCTTACGGCACCTAGCTCTTATTCTAAAGAACACCATCACACGCTCCGGAGATATTATTGCACGCTATGGGGGAGAGGAGTTCATTATACTCCTAGTCGATACACCACTCGAACAAGCTGAATATCTGGCCCATAATTTATGTGATGAAATCAAAAAAACGGCTTTTGAATCTAGCAATCAAATCATTACTTTTACAGCGAGCTTTGGTGTTTCCAGTCTTTCCCAAGAGGTAATTGAAAGTGCAGACTCATTGGTTAATCATGCTGACTTTGCCTTATATGAAGCCAAAAATAATGGCAGAAATCAGGTAAAAACATGGCGCGGTGGGCAAGACTAGAATAAATGGAAATTTCACCCCAGAGCTCATCGCTATTTAAATACTACAACTTCTATAAAGTCATCATCGGCATTTTATTATTTGGAATGTCGATATCGAAACAGGGCTTATTACAAGACTATCGATTCCCAGTACTATTTCAAACACTGACCTTAAGCTACTTTTTATTTAATGTTGCCATCGCTATATTTTTCAATTTCTCGGAAAGAGCAAAATCAAAACAGATCTTCTTTTCCCTCACACTAGACATCCTCTTGTTGCATGGACTTTTCTACTGCGGCACAGGGATCTCTGGCGGCCTCGCCAATTTAATCGTCATTAGCGTTGCTGCAGGCAATATCATGATTAGAGGCAGAATTGGTTTATCTTTTGCTGCCATGGCTACGCTGTTAACCATGCTAGTTGAAGCTGAACGTTTTCTTTCAGAATTTAACCATATCCAAGATATGGCTCAAACCGGATTAATGGGTAGTATGTATTTTGCTAGCGCCTATATTCTTCAATATTTATCTATCCGAATATCCCAAAGTGAATCGCTTCTTAAACGCCAAAGACAAGACCTAATTGAATTAGAGAGACTGAATCATCAAATCATCCAAAGCATGCGTACAGGCATTATTGTTTGTGATGAAAATAACAATATCAAATTGATTAACCAGGCATGTAATGACTTGATTGGCCTATCTGGCAACGAGAATAAAACGGTAAAACAACCTGTACCACTTCCCTTTTATATCTCGGATAGAATAAAGCTTTGGCGTAATGCACCCAACATGAGAACCACACCCTTTAAGGCTTCTCATGATAAGCCCTTAGTACAAGCCAATTTCTCAAGACTACAAAAAGATGAAGGTTCAGAAGTACTTATCTTTATTGATGATACCCGGAAAATGACCCAGCAAGCGCAACAACTCAAGCTTGCATCTCTAGGAAGATTAACAGCCAGTATTGCGCATGAAGTCAGAAATCCGCTCGGCGCAATCAGTCATGCGACTCAACTACTCGCTGAATCCGAAAACCTTGACTCAGCCGACAGAAAAATGACCGATATCATTCAGCGTCACTCTAAACGAGTAAACCAAATAATTGAAAACACCTTACAACTGAGTCGACGTTCAGAGCCAGAGATAGAAGAAATCCAGCTAAAATTCTGGTTAGAGAAAATAATATCTGAATATACTTTACATGATCAGACAAAAAGCCAGATATCAGTCAATATAGTGGACGAAGATCTGTCTGCCCGCTTTGATCCAAGCCAAATAGAACAAGTACTGATTAACCTGATAGACAATGGTATTCGACATGGCACAAAAGAAAACCCATCTGCCATATTATTAATCAATCTCACTAAAACAAAAGACCAAGAACAACCTTATTTGGATATTATTGACCAAGGCTCTGGTATTCTTAAGGAAAGTATTCCTCACTTATTTGAGCCCTTTTTTACCACTGAAAGCCAGGGCACCGGATTAGGCCTCTATCTTTCAAGAGAAATCTGCGAAGCCAATCAGGCTCAATTAGATTATATTGAGGCCCCTGAGGCGAGCAATATGAAACGCGGCACATGCTTTCGGATCATGTTTGCTCACCACAAACGCATCATTTAGCACCACAAAATTCACATACCCAGCTTTGTCTACTGACAAAGACCAAAAAAAGTAAGACCAATTATGACAAATCAACATGTACTAATCATTGATGATGAACCTGACATTAGAGAGCTATTAGAGATAACCCTAATACGCATGGGTTTAAATACTCACAGTGCAGAGTCAGTGGGTCATGCAAAAGAATTACTGAAAGAACAAAGCTTTGACCTTTGCTTAACGGATATGAATTTACCTGATGGTAATGGTATAGACTTGGTAACTTTTGCCCAAGACACTTACCCCACGATGCCCATTGCGATGATTACAGCTTATGGGAATGTTGAAACAGCCATTAGCGCCCTAAAAGCAGGCGCTTTTGATTTTCTTTCCAAACCGGTCGACCTAAACCAATTAAGAGACCTTGTCACGAGCGCCTTACAACTTTCGAAACTACACAAAACAAAAGCACACTCTACCGCAAGAAATACACTTGATGAAAAAACTGGGCCTGACTCAACACAAATCAAAGGCAAAACACTTGCAATAGATAAGCTCAATAAACAAATCAGTAAGTTAGCACGTAGCCAAGCTCCCATTTATATTTCTGGCGAATCAGGTAGCGGTAAAGAACTCGTTGCAAAAATGATCCATAAAAGAAGCCCAAGAGCGCAAAACGGCCCTTTTGTTCCTGTTAACTGTGGCGCCATACCCAGCGAGCTTGTAGAAAGTGAATTTTTTGGCCATAAGAAGGGTAGCTTTAGTGGCGCCATAGAGGATAAACCGGGTTTATTTAGGGCTGCACATGGCGGCACTTTGTTTTTGGATGAAGTTGCAGACCTCCCGTTAGGCATGCAAGTTAAATTATTACGCGCAATCCAGGAAAAAACCATTCGCCCAGTGGGTGAGCAAAAAGAAATACCTGTTGATGTTCGTATTTTGAGCGCCACGCACAAAGATCTGGCCGAACTTGTTGCCGCAGGCTCTTTCAGGCAAGATTTATTTTACCGGATCAATGTTATCAAACTAGAAGTACCTGCGTTAAGAGAGCGCAAGGATGACATCCCCTTACTAGCAAAATATTTTCTAGCGAGTATTTCTAAAGAATGTGGTGTTGAACATGCGTCAATCGATAATGCAGCGTTAAACAAACTAAACCAGTACGATTTTCCAGGGAATGTTCGTGAGCTGGAAAATATTATTGAAAGGTCATTCACACTGTGTGAGAACGACACTATTCAGGCGCAGGACCTAAGTTTAGGCTCCGATGACACGGATTTACAAAAGCCCATTCCAAAAACTGTATCGCGAATGGTTTCTGAGCTTATTCCTCAAGAAAAATCTACTCCCGACATTAACCAGAACCTTACTGAGCGCGCGCCTGATCAACCTTTAGAAGAATATCTGGAAACCATCGAGCGCAAAGAAATAGAAAAGGCACTGCAAGCAACCAAATGGAACCGAACGGCTGCTGCAAAAATGCTAGGCATGAGTTTCCGAGCATTACGTTATCGTTTAAAGAAACTTGAATTAGACTAATGCGCCCCCCCCCGAGTCAGGCATGGATCAAATGGCGCGGGATCCACTGGAGTGGGCTCACCTAATAGTATTGCAGTCATTAATCTTACCGACGCTGGCGCCAGAACCAAGCCATTCCTAAAATGACCTGAATTCACGTATAGATTATCTAACTCAGGCACCGCGCCAATATATGGGATTCCTTCCGAGGTGCCTGGTCTTAATCCTGCCCAGTGATGAGCTACCTGGCAAGAGGCTAAAACAGGAAACAAATCAATTGCCATATCTGCTAACTTGTCACGCGCTTGCTCTGTTGTAGACTTATCAAAGTCTGAATACTCCAGAGTACTGCCTGCCACCACACTACCATCACGGCGTGGAATAACATACTGGCCGTTGCTCAGTACCACTCGATTAACCATACCAGGCTTAGCTGAGAACAACAGCATCTGCCCCTTAACGGGTTTCACATCCAACGCAGGGCTTTGACTTACCCTACTCGTCCATGCTCCCGTACATAGAATAACAGCATCTGCCGCTATCGACTCGCCCTGAGCTGTGACCACTCCTTTTACAACGTCTTTCTCCTTGATAAAAGAAGTGACTTGGGCATTATCGAGAACTCTAATCAAAGGGTTTCTTTCAAGAGAAGTACATAAAGCCTTTAGTAAGCGAGGGTTTCTAACACTGGCAACCTGAGACATCCATAAGCCCTCTTTAACCCCTTCTCTCAAGTTGGGTTCAAGTGAGTAAAGCGTCTCAGCATCTATCTCTTCTATCCAAGATTTCTCACACTTGGACCAATCTAAAGCATGGGCCTTATCCTCAACATCCAGCATTAACAAACCATGACGCGTTAACTCAGGATCGATATCACTTTCAGCCTCCAAGGTCTGCACCAGATTTGGGTAATAGGCTTGCGACCAGTTTGCCAGATCAGTAACGGCATCAGAATAGCGCCAAGGGTAAAGTGGCGACACGATACCACCCCCCGCCCAACTGGCCTCTCTTCCACACTGCCCCTTTTCGAGCAAAACAACCTCGACTCCTTTTAATGCAAGCTCACGCGCTTGAAGCATGCCAATAACACCTGCACCGACGACAATTATTTTCAAAGCAGTACCTTATAAGTTATTAAATTTTCTAAAAATGATATGGTCTTGCATTCTATTCGATTAAGACTAAAAATACTTGTATGTCTAATCAAACACAATAAAGCTTACACAATAAAATATAGAATAAATTATCAAGGACTGATGATTATGATCAACTTATGCATAAATTCTAAAGGCATGACGCTAATTGAATTACTCTGCACACTCTCAATTATTGCAATTTTATCCGCTATCTCCGTACCGTCTTTCAAGCACATATTCATGAAAAATGAAGCTAGCACAAACATAAACCAATTAAGCAGTTTGATTCGACTCGCTAAAAATACGGCAGTAAACCAAAGCACAACCATGACACTTTGCCCCAGCTTCAACGGCAAAACCTGCGAAAAAAACTGGGGGGAAGGTATCATGCTTTTCCGTGATATCAACGGAAATAGCCAACTAGATGATGAAGACACTCTGATTCAACTTAAGTCTCCCTTCCTGAATGAAGGTACCCTAAAATGGCAGTCGTTAAAGAATAAATTACAGTTTTCACCTAGAGGGCTACCACGGGGAACCATTGGCAGCTTTACTTACTGCCCGGAAAATAAAGATGAGCATTATGGGAGATCTGCAATCCTGAGTTTGCAGGGAAAAATCCGCTTAGGTAAAGACCAAAACCAAGATGGCATAGTCGAGAGTGGTAATAAAAAAAACATCATCTGTTCATGAGACAAATTATGCTCTAATCCAAGCATATGAATTAGAAGTTTGAACAAGGCCCCTCTTAAATTTTCCATAAATCTATTTATGTTCGTTGTCTTATGTTGGCTATTAAAGGTGTGATGATGCTCACAGGTGCATTGATCTACCTATCACAAAATCAGCAGACCGCCAAAATAATGGCGCCAAACTACACCATAACTTCGATTATTTCCGTCTATTCATGCTCTTCTCTACTACTATTGTTGAAACTTTCAAAGTAAATGACGAAGGATTTCACCATGTTTTACGTTTCAGGTCCTAAAGTTTCTCGCTCAAGTGCTGTTAGCGAAGCATTGGATTATGCGAAAGCAATTTCGTTAGTTTGTATCAGTTCGCTCTTAATAGCCTGTGGCAGTGGTGGAAGTTCAGAATCTACCGAGCAAACGAGTACGCCTGAAACATTCACGACGATTGAGGGTAGCGCTATAAAAGGCGCTATCGTGAACGGCATTGTACAAGCCTACCTAATTGAATCTCAGGCCGGGACGATGGTTAAAAGTGACCAGCCTCTAGATATGTCAACGCGTACAAACGCACGCGGAGAATATCAACTCAATCTTCCCGGGCAGTATCACAGTAATAATATTGTCATCGAAATTACAGCAGATTCTCAAACACGCATGACCTGTGATGTCACCGCAGGATGTGGTGAGGTTGCTTATGGTGATTTATTTTCTTTAAGTGATGACTTTATTTTGAAAACCCCTGTGGCTGGGGTAAATAGTGGTGAGACATATAGTGTCCATTTAAGTCCCTTGAGTCACATGGCATTGGCCTATGCTTCATCTAATTCTGACGGCTTGACGTCAACGAGTATTTCAAACGCCTTTTCGCATATAGAAACGCTAATGGACCTTGAACAAGGGGCAATGCAACTTGCACCAGCCGATATTACTGACTTAGCGCGTTATACCTCGCTGGGTAAATCTGAAATTGAGCTGGGGGTTATCTCGGCGGCTTTTCTTGATTTAGTGAATTCACCTGACTGGGATTCAATTGAAGAAGTGTTAGCACACATTGAAGAAAAAATGTCCGGTGCCGGTCAACTTGCCTCTGTCAACTTGGGCGCTTTACCTGACGTGACGCTTGATGACTTGTTTTATAATGCGACTCAAATTAGCGGTGATCTGTTGGACGCGGCTGTAGAGGGAAATCATACAGAAGCAATAAATGCAGTAAGTACAGAAACGAGCCAATCTTACCAGGATGTCTCTGAAGCACCTCAAACTGTCGATCCTGTGGTTATTTCTACTCATCCTCAGGTGAATACAATCGATGAGGGTGAGCAAGCTTTATTTTCAATTGCTGCAAGTGGTGGAGGTAGCTTAAGTTTTCAATGGCTAAAAAATGGTGCTGACATATTAGGTGAAAATGGAGCAAGTTTGATTATAGATAGCGCTCAATTAACTGATGCGGGTGAGTATGCTGTTATTGTGAGCAACTCAGTTGGCTCTGTTGTGTCATTGTCAGCTTTATTGATTGTGCAGGAAGTAATCGAGCCTGTAAAAATCACTTCGCAGCCAACAACCTTGACTGTAGTCGAAACGGCACAAGCTAATTTTTCAGTAGAAGCTATTGGTGGCGGTGAGCTGAGCTATCAATGGCGTAAA
>Ga0209290_1000483_pt1 | contig 28349 bp, 24 predicted proteins | sample EN1Hudsemesocosm_2_FD_184632 | JGI IMG/M metagenome (GOLD analysis project Ga0209290, IMG submission 184632) | Methane-oxidizing microbial communities from mesocosms in the Hudson Canyon - EN10B Hudson Canyon (SPAdes) (version 2) | ecosystem: Environmental > Aquatic > Marine > Cold seeps... | reverse complement strand
TTTGTTTGGGCTCAACCCATCGCTGTAGATTTGGCCACACCCATTGCTTCAGCAGAATCACTCACAGTGAAATCTTGATCAAGAACCAACTACGCAGATTCAAGCTTAAACTTAGGGTTAAGATTTGGTCTTCTTTCTTCGTCATTGTGTCACCTGTTTTACCTGCATCGCCACCTACCACAATAATTTTTAGGTTTTAAAGTTGCACCAAAAGCACGTGCAATATTGTAGACAATCGTTTCATCGAGCTGCCCACGAATATCGTAAGCTTTAAAGCACCTTAGTTTTGAATGTTTGATCCTTGACTTGGGGATGTTTGTGGCAATGTACAGTAGCAAGCCTGAAGGGCTTGCAACTATCTATATCTAGACGCGACATAGTTAAACAATAATCGTCATAAATCCTAAGAGGTATTTCTATAGAAAGTTATCAAAGTCAATTTTAGACTTTGTAAAAATCTCGATACCAGTCAACAAATTTAGCCACACCTTCTTCAATTTGTGTTGAAGGCTTGTAGTCTACGTCTTTAATGAGGGCGTCAACATCTGCATAGGTAGCCGGTACATCACCGGGTTGTAATGGCAGCATATTTTTCACTGCTTTTTTACCAACACATTCTTCGATAATTTCGATATAGCGCATCAGTTCGCAAGGTTGATTACTGCCAATATTATAAATTCTATAGGGCGCTTTACTGCTAGCAGAATCTGGCTTGGCACCATTCCATTGAGGATTTGGCGCTGCCACCTTGTCTAAGGTCCTAACCACGCCCTCAACAATGTCATCAATATACGTAAAATCACGTTTGTGTTTACCAAAGTTAAATACATCAATTGGCTTACCTTCAATAATGTTTTTGGTAAATTTAAACAAAGCCATGTCAGGCCGACCCCATGGCCCATATACGGTAAAAAAGCGTAAACCTGTTGTAGGTATATTAAACAAGTGGCTATAAGTATGCGCCATCAATTCGTTCGCCTTTTTTGACGCCGCATATAAACTAACAGGATGGTCCACATTATCATGAACCGAGAATGGCATTGTTTCATTTGCACCATAAACAGAGCTGCTTGAGGCATAAACAAGATGTTCAACTTTGTGATAACGACAACCTTCAAGGATGTTTGTAAAGCCTACAATATTTGCATCAATATAAGCCTGTGGGTTTTCTAGCGAATAACGTACACCCGCTTGGGCTGCCAAATTAACCACCTTTTGAGGTTTATATTTTTCAAACACCTCATCCATCGCACCCTTGTCTTCAATAGAAATACGAACTTCAGTAAAGTTATCAAACTTCTTTAGTCGCAATAAGCGCGCTTCTTTAAGGCTTGGGTCGTAATAGTCATTAACGTTATCAACCCCTATCACTTCATCACCTCTTTCGAGCAACTTAATTGATAAAGATGAACCGATAAAGCCTGCCGTTCCTGTTACTAAAATACGCATTACTTATTCCTTTTAAAATCTAGAATCTCTTTCAAATTTTTATCTAAACAAAAATATGAAGATGGTGTAAATCAGTCGCTACCAAACAGATCGCGCGTATACACTTTACTTGATACATCCTGAATATCATCAGACAGGCGGTTTGCCACAACAACATCTGATATTTTCTTAAATTCTTCTAAATCTGCAATAACACGAGAATTAAAGAAGTCTTCTTCATGGTACGTAGGCTCATATATCACAACCTGAATACCTTTCGCCTTGATACGTTTCATGATCCCTTGTATAGCAGAAGCCCTGAAGTTATCAGAGCCCGATTTCATCACCAAACGGTATATACCCACCACTTTTGGCTGGCGTTTGATGATCGCATCGGCGATAAAGTCTTTACGTGTACCGTTTGAGTCCACAATCGCCCGTACTAAGTTATTGGGTACATCCTGAAAATTGGCCAATAGCTGCTTAGTATCTTTTGGCAGACAATACCCGCCATAACCAAAAGATGGATTATTGTAATGCCCGCCGATTCGAGGATCTAAGCTGACCCCATCAATAATTTGTTTGGTATCTAAACCATGCGCTTCAGCATAGCTATCTAGCTCGTTAAAATAAGAAACACGCATCGCTAAATAGGTATTTGAAAACAGTTTAACGGCTTCTGCTTCGGTAGAGTTAGTAAACAAAATATTAATATCTTCTTTGATCGCACCCTGTGCCAACAAGTTAGCAAAGGCTTCAGCTTTTTCTGAGTGCTCACCGACAATAATTCGAGAAGGATATAATTTATCATGCAGCGCTTTACCTTCGCGCAAAAATTCGGGCGAGAAAATGATGTTGTCACTATTAAACTCTTCAAGAACACGTTCAGTAAAACCCACTGGCACAGTAGATTTTACAACCATTATGGCTAGAGGGTTAATATCGAGCACATCCTTAACCACTGATTCAACAGTACTGGTATTAAAGTAGTTCGTTTCAGTGTCATAATCCGTCGGGGTTGCGATTACCACGAAGTCAGCCCCAGTATAGGCCTCTTCCCTATTAAGCGTAGCCTTGAAGTTCAGGTCTTTATTTTGTAGAAAGTTTTCAATCTCAACATCCGTTATAGGGGAATGCTTGTTATTTAATAAAGCGACTTTTTTTCGTCGATATCTAAAGCAATAACATCATTATGCTGTGCCAGTAACATAGCATTTGAAAGGCCTACGTAGCCGGTTCCTGCGATTGCTATTTTCATTTATTCTTCTCTATAAGATACGTCGTTAAGGCCTATTTGACCTTTGGGTCATGCGCTCTAAGATAGCCTGCTACTTAGATGCTTGCTGTAGTATTTCCTTAAATGATATACAAACTCGATCCATTTGCTCACCAGTAATCGTTGGATGTACCTGAAACATCAAACTGGTTTCACCTAACTCTTTTGCGATTGTTAAGCTTTTAGCTGGCCTAAAGCCTGTATTATCAAACGCTTTTTCTAAATACACTTCAGAACAACTACCCTGCATAACAGGTATCCCTTGAGCATTAAGAGCCTCAATGATTTTATCCCGTGACCAACCATTATTAAGTGATTCTTGGTTAACAAACACATAAAACTTATAATTTGCATGTTGAATGTAATCTGGAATTTTAGGTATGCGAATACAATTAAACTCACGGCAAACATTAACTAATTTCGCTGCATGTTCACCACGTAATATCGTCCACCCTTTCATACGGGTTAGCTGAATACGGCCAATAGCCGATTGCATCTCAGTTAAGCGCCAGTTAGTACCAAAGGACTCATGCACCCAACGGAAGCCTGGAGGGTGTTGACGATTATAGATAGCATCGTAACTTTTGCCGTGATCCTTAAATGACCACATACGACTCCACAAGGCCTTATCGTTGGTAGTAACCATGCCACCTTCACCGCCCGTAGTCATGATCTTGTCCTGACAAAATGACCATGCAGAGATGTCACCAAAACTACCGACTGATTTGCCTTTATATTTCGCACCATGAGCCTGAGCACAATCTTCAATTACTTTAAGATCATGCTTATCTGCAAGCACAATTATCTCATCCATCTCACAGGGCCAACCTGCAAGGTGAACACAAATAATAGCTTTTGTTTTCTCCGACAAAACACAAGTAATGCTTTCAGCAGTAATATTCTGCGTGTCACGATCGACATCAGCAAAAACAGGCTTTGCACCAGCATTAACGATAGAGCTAATCGAGGCGATAAAAGTACGTGAGGTAACGATTACTTCATCACCCTCACCTACCTCTAAAGCATTTAAAGCAAGATCTAATGCAGTCGTGCCGTTTGAAACGGCGATGGCATATTCAGAGTCAGAAAAACGAGCGAATTCTTTTTCAAATTCACGACCTTCTTGGCCTGTCCAGTAATTAACTTTGTTTGAAAGAAGTACCGTTTGAATTGCGTCAGCTTCTTCTTGAGTGAAGGAGGGCCAGGGGTTTAATTCAATTTTAGACATAATAATTCTATTTCTTGATAAGTAGTTGAGCAGGATTGCCTATTACCGTAGTGTTTGGGGGGACATCCTTTGTCACAACTGCGCCCATTCCAATCACAGCACCTTCTCCAATAACCAATGGATTACCGGATTCACCTTGTTTAATAATTGCCCCTGTACCAATATACGCATGATCTTCTATATGAACATTGCCGTTACATTTTACCCCAGGAGCAAACGTCACATAATCTCCAATTACACAATCATGAGCGACATAACTATATATGTTTGCGTGAAACTGTTTACCAATGCAGATATTTGACGTTAAAGTAACAAAAGGACATAAGATTGTTCCTGCCCCCATTGAGACATCGTCCATTACAATAACATTATTAGCTTTGACAGATAAAAGCTCTACTTTATCTAATTGACAACGTGCCGTTAACTTCTCTCTAATTTTACTATTCGCAATGGCAAGAGCAACATGTTTTGAACTAGCTTCAAATGATAAAAATTCCTTATAAGAACAGACCCGATAACCGTTAACCTCTTTATAATTTGCTCCATCATCAATAAATACTAGTTTTTCAAAGGCAATATTGAAATGGCTTAATGTTTCTCGAAGTACAGGTAATACTTCACGTCCAAAACCACTTGCACCATAAACCGCATAAATAGGCAACATTACTTTATATTACTCCCAGTAAATTTAGACATTGTAGCTTCACCCTCAGCAGATATACCTTCTCGCACAAATACTTTTTTCACAGTGAGAAACAAGATCTTTATATCTAACCAAAAGCTTTGATTTTCTACATACCAAATATCGAACTTGAACTTATCATCCCAAGAAATAGCGTTTCGCCCGTTAACCTGCGCCCAACCAGTGATACCTGGTCGCACATTATGACGCCTAGTTTGCTCTTTAGAATAAAGCGGAAGATATTCTATTAGCAAAGGTCTAGGGCCCACTAGACTCATGTCACCTTTAAGTACACACCATAATCCAGGTAATTCATCCAAACTAGAAGAACGTAAAAACCTACCAAAGCGGGTCATACGCATGTTGTCAGGCAAAGGTTTACCTAGCTCATCATATGCATCTTTCATAGTCCTGAACTTAATCATATTAAATGACTTACCGTTAAGGCCTGGACGCATTTGTTCAAAGATAATAGGTCGGCCTAGATTCCTAGCTATAAATATCACAAGAATAAAAATTATAGGACTAAGAGCCAATAAGCCGATACTAGACAAAACTAAATCAAAAAAGCGTTTCACAATACACTCTCAAATACTCGTTGAATTTCAGCGATGCCGTTTTTGACCGACATATTATTTTCATAAAAAACTTCTGCGTTCATTCCCATTGCTTGTAGCTCCTGATCAGGTTTTGACACGAGTTTTTCGACCCCCATTGCCAAGGACTTAGCAGAATTTGGAATACATATAACACCGCACTCTGCACTCTCGACAATACGAGCGGCATCACCTGCCACACCCATAACTATAGGCTTTCCGACTGCCATACATGCTTGGGTTCGTGAAGGAATAGTAATAGAAAATAAGGGATCATCGGTAAGATGAACCAATAGCATATCCGCTGATCTCAATAAACTACCCACCTGATTCATAGGAACACGAGGGAGAAAAAATACAGATTTCAAATCATTATCTTGTACATATTGCAAACTATCAGCTTTACTAATGCCATCGCCAATCAATACAAAATTAACTGGAACATTTTTTCTTTCAAGCAGTTCTGCTGCATTAATAATAGCCGGTAACCCTTGAGCATTTCCCAAGTTACCTGCAAATACTAAATTCCGTTTTCCATTATTTGGTAACGACAACTCACACGGATCTGGGTTACGTAGTGCTTGTTCATCACACCAGTTATATACAACTTCAACTTTAGAAGAGGGTACTCCGCGCTCTTGGAGTATTTTCTTAAAACCATCAGACAAAACAATTATTCGAGAAGCACGCGAGTAAACAAGTTTACATACCCACCCGACAACACCAAGTATTTTTTTGTTATTGAGCATCCCAGTCGCAGCCAAAGTATCAGGCCATAGATCCTGTATATCAACTACAAATGGTCGTCTTTTAAAAAGGCTTAATGACATTGCAGAAAGTGCAGTTGTGAGAGGTGGGTGGTAACTATAAATCACATCTGGTTTAGTAACTTTGAACAAACCACAAATAAAGGAAGTTATAAAGAAACTAACATAGTTCCATATACGCTTTATTGCCGAACCATCGTGACTAGGATACAAAGGGACACGATGAATGATCACACCGTCAATTTCTTCTCGTTTATATAGTGATAATTTATATCCTTCATAAATCTTACCTCCAGGATAATTTGGAAAGCCAGTGATCACCTCGACTTGATTTCCACTTTCCTGGAGTTTTTTAGCGAATAATAAACCTTTAAATGTAGGCTCGGGGTCAAACCATTGTGTCATTAGTAAGATTTTCAACTTTGTTACCACTCATACCTTGAAAAGTTGTCTAAATTTCGCCACTTACTTGTTAACTTAGCCGTCCCTAAAATAAGTTTAACCACCCTAAGAGAAGTATTCTCTACTTGGTATTCTTTAGGTAGCTCTCTATTTGGGTACAATTCCTCTTCTCTAGAGACTAGATCAACAGAATCTAACAATATTTCCGGATTAAGTCCTGACATAACAATAGAGCCAGCGTCTAAAGCTTCAGGCCTTTCAATCGAATTTCGTAATGTAACAGCAGGAAAGCTTAGCATGGCAGACTCTTCAGAAATTGTGCCACTATCAGAAATCGCGCAAAAAGCTTCCATCTGCAATTTATTATAATCAAAAAAACCAAAAGGTTTAAGAAACCTGATATCACGTCCACCTGAATCTAAATTGAGTTGTTCTAAACGATTTTTAGTTCTGGGGTGTGTTGACACTACCACTGGGTAACCGTATTTATCGTGAATGGCATTTAAACAATCAACAACTTTTCTTAGGTTATCCGGATGATCTACATTTTCTTCCCGATGAACACTCACTATAAAATACTTACCTGATTCAAGCTCCAATTGCTTTAATACACCACTTCCAACAATAGAATCCATTTTAGAATTAAGTACTTCAAGCATCGGTGAACCCGTCACATAGATGAAACGCTGAGATAAGCCTTCACTTATGAGATGACGACGAGCATTTTCAGTATATACCAAGTTAAAATCGGCCAAGTGATCAACTAGTTTTCTGTTAATTTCCTCAGGCACGTTTGCATCAAAACTTCTGTTACCAGCCTCCATATGATACGTAGGTATTTTCATACGCTTGGCCATCAAGGTTGCAATAGCACTATTGGTATCACCCAGTATTAAGACAGCATCTGGTTTTTCTTTCAAAAAAACTTCTTCAGTTTTTATTAGGATCTCACCTAAAACTTTACCAAGAGAAGAGGTATCTACATTTAGAAAATAGTCCGGTTCACGAACACCTAATTCGTCGAAAAAAACCTGATTCAGTTCGTAATCATAATTTTGACCCGTATGAACAAGTTTATGATCAGTAAACTTCTCCAAGGCAGCCATTACAGATGCCAAACGAATAATTTCTGGACGTGTACCTAAAACGGTCAAGACTTTCAATGTTTTACTCATAAATCAACTAACTCAAAAAATGTATCTGGTTTTTCGGGATCAAAGAACTCATTTGTCCAGAAAAAGGTAATTAGTTCATCGTCACCAATATTGGTGATATTATGCGTATGAAGAGTCGGTATATCGATGAACCCTGGCACGCCCTCCTCAACTACATACTCTTGAACATCGTCTGAACCAATTCGTCGTAGTTTAATTGACGCCTTGCCCTTTAAAACGAAAAAACGTTCAAACTTTCTAAGATGAAAATGGTTACCACGCGTGATGCCGGGTTTGGTCGTCGAAACAAAAGACTGCCCTCCTGAGCACACCTTAACGGTTTCAACTAACCAACCTCTGTCATCAGTATGTTTTACAGCAACTTTTTGTCTAGACTCAACGGGCAAATAACTTCGATAGGTATTAAATAAACATTTGTCAAAATGATCATCAAGGTTAGGAACAAGACCTCGCTTATACTCATCGTGCAGCAATTCTAGCTTTTCAACGACTTGTCCTACAGTGATTTCCTTGCCTGAGACCCTTAAGGTACCCGTTATGCCTTTACTATATCCTTCGAGCATTTGTTGAACTAAATCCTGAGCATGGACTAACTCTAACAGCCCATTCCCGTGAACATTATATTCTTTCTCATTAGCGATATGGTGACAAAAGGTATTTGTACCAGAGTTATAATTAGGCATTCCGAACTCTCCAAACACATGCGGAATAATCATATTCAAAAAACGACCACCACAGGAATTTGCCCATTCCTCTAGTACAATGCTAACACCAGACTTTCCTTCGCCATATGGAGATGAAGGGTTATCAGCATGAGTCGTAGATGAATAAATGACAAATGGTGTAACGGTCTGTCTTTTCATTGCCGCAACTAGTTGCTCGGCAGGTTGGAGATTCCCCTGAACAAGCACTTCGTCGTTAGCCCTATTAACACCTGCAAGGTGCACAATAAGATCTTTACCATTTACGAAATTATCAATTTTCTGAATAGAGTCAAAGGTAGCTCTATCCGCTAACTCAATCAATTCAATATCGTCACGAGTACATAAATATACTTGTAAATGAGTCCCGACAAACCCATTCCCACCGGTTATCCCTATTTTCATTTTATCTCCTAAGCCTTACTTTGTTTCCAAAGTGCCAATTCATCACGAACTTCTTTTAGTTGAAGTAAGACTTCCTCGACCTGTTTAATAGAAAGCTGCTCGGTATTATGAGAGTGATAGTCTTCGTAACTGACCTCATCACGATTTCCTTCTGAGATATACTTTTCGTAGTTAAGATCACGTGTATCCATTCTAGCTCGGTAGTAATCATCGAAATCTTCAGCCGTTGCTAATTCTTCTTTTGAGGCCAAGGTTTCATATAATTTCTCACCATGCCTAATACCAATAATTTTTGTTTCAACATCAGAGTTAAATAAATTTTTCAAGGCCTGTGCTAAGTCTTCAACAGTACAAGCTGGCGATTTCTTAATAAAGATATCGCCCTGTCCTCCATTGAAAAATGCAAACTCAACCAAACTCACAGCCTCATCTAAAGCCATCAAGAACCTAGTCATTGTAGGTTCAGTAATCGTGATTGGTTTACCTGTCTTAATTTGCTCAATAAAACGAGGGATAACTGAGCCCCTAGAATACATAACATTGCCATAACGCACACAGGAAATTACAGGGCCACTTGTATCAAATTGTCGCGCGTAGGACTGAGCGACTTTTTCCATCATGGCCTTACTTGTACCCATTGCATTAATTGGATAAACAGCCTTATCAGTACTCAGGCAGACTACGCGTTCCACATCATTGGCTGCAGCAGCTTTAATGACATTATCGCTACCGACAATATTTGTTAATACCGCTTGCATCGGGAAAAATTCACAGGAGGGTACCTGTTTCAAAGCCGCTGCATGAAACACAAATTCGACACCTCTCATCGCATCATGAATGCTGGCATAATCACGAATATCACCAATATAGAATTTAACGCGATTATCATCCATATATAGAGTACGCATCAAATCCTGCTTTGCTTCATCACGACTAAAAATACGGACTTCTGCGCAGTCCTGCTGTAACAGGTACTTCGTTACGGTTTTGCCGAATGAACCTGTACCACCAGTAATTAAAAAAGTACGATTCTTATAGTCACCCACTTTACTTCCCCTACCCTATTTCACTAATATTTGCGTTAAATACATCAATTACAACAAAGCTACATAACAAGAACTGCCAGTAAATTTACAGACAGTTTTTAATATCAAAGAATTTCTACGTTTAGCTCTGCCAATTTAGAAAATATTTTTTTCTTCCAATAATGCGCTAGATATCGCTGTAACATCTGTGCATCAGTAAACCCTTTGGGCCTGTCTAAGTCCCCTACATAATTGACTAGGGATTGACCAAACTTAGATTTTTCAAGCGCCAAAACCGACCAGTTGTGGTAGCTCATTTCAGCCGACGTTTTTCGTCCTTGAAGTAACTGATCATATGACTGACCAGACAATTCTTTAATATATTGATATACATAGCGTTTAGGCTGAAGTATATCTTTATAGCCCATCGAAAACTGTTTAAATACATCTACCATAATTTCTGATGAGTAAGGCAGCATCACGTCAAATTCTTTGACTCTACCAGATTGATAAATTGATTGAGGGGCTCCAGTCATTAGAAAATTATTAATTTTATACTGAAGTAACTCTCCTCGTACATTTTGCGGCAATATCGGTTTATGACAAGCGTCACTGTTACCCATCGCTTTCTCTTTTGCATTTGTAAATACAATATAGTCATTTGAGTGACAGTAGTTATGCACAAGCTGCTCTGAGTTTTTAGGCTGACAATAACCACCCCCTTTAAAGGAGTTATAAGCCGTTTTGCCTATCGAGCCAAGACTCTTCCAGATCAAATTTTCGAGCCAATTCCCGCCCAGTACATTTTTCATCGAGCTGAAGTATTGATCAGTCAAAAAACTTCGTCTAAGTGTATCTGCCATACTCGACATATTGAAAGAAAGTCTACTAGTTGGCCCTAAGTTATAAAGTGAGTCCATATTTTGACCTGAAAACCCTACACTTAAGCCATCTTCCTTCATTTTTGCTACTAAGGAGATAAAATGGAAACAAATATGACTCGACATAGGCATCGAGAAAAGAACATCATCTATATAGTCAATAGAAAGGTCATCTAAATTATTTGATATTGTCTCATGCTCCCAACCAAGCTTTTTAGATATAAGCTGGGAATCATAATTATCTTCATCACTTGAATTGAATGCAGGAGTGACTATTGATGTATAACCCTTGAACGGTATGTCTAGCTTCTGCATCACCATTCCTAATAAAACAGAGTCTACGCCTCCACTGAGAAACAAACCATTATTGAGTTTGTCAGCTTGCATGCTAATAGTGTTATCTATACCGTCTTTAAAACCTTGATAAATCTGTGCATCTGTCGCTTTTGTTACTTCTCGAGTTTTCTGACCATTCTGAAAAGAAACTACTTTCCCATTTTCATACTTATAAGAGACACCCGGAACTAATCTCTTCACTTCTTTAAAATACGTACTTCCTGTAGGAAAGGTCCAATGATCAATAAAGTGCTCTATAGATACACTACTTTCTGACACAGAACCTATTGAAGTACAAATTTCAAAAAAGTCATCACTGTATAAATCATTTCCTCGTTGAGATTTTGCACAATAGATTTCCAACGGGGGTGACGCTGGAATAGAAATAAAGTCCAACTTCTCATCACTTATCCTAAAGAATGGATAAGAATATTGAGTACTACTTTCTAAAAAGTCAGTAAACTCTATACGTTGCTCTATAGCAGGTAAGTTTTCACCAAAACCAAGAATTTCTTGTTCCGTGTAGCTTGATATATCACCTGATAATGACAAAATAATTCCGTCTAACCCAACTTCCATTAACATTGTTTACCCCCAAAACTTTCATTTATTCTAATTTTCATCTAAAAATATTCAACCTTATATTATAAAACTATGAGTCTAATGAACAATACTAAACTCAAGTTCATTTATCTGTTATCTATGTTTGGGTTTAAAAATCACACTGTATAGTTCTTTTACTAACAATTTTGGGTTTGACAACAAAGATAGAAGCTTGGTTCTATAGTGCTTATTTTCCTTAATATTCAGTAACTTGCCAAAAAGAATAGAAAAACCTCTTAACCGATATTCGAAAGAAAACTTGAACGGTTGCCTCCTGCTCCAATCGCCAAATACACTATCAATAATCTTCTTTTCAACCTTACTGCTTTCAAATGAAACCTTTTCATATTGGTCTTGTATAACAACTCTTGAATCTACTTTTTGCTCTTCAGCAGTAATGAGCAATTTACTAATAACTGATCGTCTATTTATTAATTGATCAGCGTCGTAAAGCTTTCCTTCTTCTGTTTCTTGTGGATAAAAATAGAAATTACCTTGACCAAAAAAAATGTGCTTATGTGCGTCGCGTAATATGCCCTGTATACAATGTGAATGGGTTCCGAGGATCATATCCACCTTCGAACTACGAACGATATCCAGAGCCGCATCATGAATTGCAGGCATATGATTATGGACTTCTTGAATCCCCCAATGCACAGCTAAAATAACTATATCGAGATTTAACTCATCCCGAACACGGTCAACATACTCAGTTATTTCATTGACAATTAAAGGTGCTACTCCAGCTTTAGTCTCACTAGCAATTATTGAATGACAACTTGAAAACGAATCAATATGCAAGCGGCTAAAAACCCCAATCCGCTTACCTTTTACGTCCAACACCGCAGGTTTTTGAGCTTCTGATATATTTCTCCCTGCACCGCAGTGAGAAATACCTAATTTGGTAAGTACATCTACAGTATGCGCAATGCCTTCACCGTCATGAAAATCTGTTATATGGTTATTACCCAGTGTCAAAACGTTAAAGCCTGCTTCAGACAGAACCTTGGCTGAACTTTCCTGTTCACAAAGGTTGAAAGAATCGGGCCGCTCTCTATCAGTAGGATAAAAAACACATTCTAGGTTTGCGATTTGAATATCCGCGTTTAAAAAGTTCAGTACCTCGTCAGATATCCACCCATCGAATGACAGATTATGCCGATTTAACCCTGTCGCGAGAGAGATATCACCCACAGTTGAAATTGAAATATCATTTTGCATGATGTAAACCCTGATTATGTTCCACGATTATCTGTTTCGAAAAAGTATAAGTAAGCATTAATACCATCACTCTTCCTAACAAGAAAACGCAAGCGTAATAAAAAATAGATTGTTGGAAATACCAACCAGCGAAAAGGAAAGAGCTGACGATGACTGAATTAATCAGTGTAATTCTAATGAGCCGATACCCTTTTTCCAAAGCAATAAAGAGGTGCTCATAAAAATTTATAATATGAAATAGTGAAGCGATTATGATCACCCTCATTGCATCTATTGCTAGAGCATATTTATCAAAAAATGAGGCCATAATAAAATCTAGAGATAACATTGTAATAAGTGCAATAGGTAATGCAAAAATCACTATTCTAACCTGCGTCTTCTTAATATTATTCTGAAACAGACTAATATCTTTAGTAGCTCCATATTCGGCGATCCATTTAGGCACGGTTGCTTGGATAATTATATTTGCGACTGCTTGAATCGAAGTAAACGCAATCATAGCAAAACTATAATACCCAAAAGAAACGACGCCTAGCGCAATAGTAACAACCCAGCGATCAACACTAATAACTAAAGTTCGAATAAAATAATTAAAGGTAAAAGGAAAACCAACCTTAAAGAGTGGAGCTAAAACCAAAATATTTGGCCAACAAAAATTAAAAGATGTCGCATACAAAATAATACACACAACTAAGAGAGTTACTCCCACCTCAGCATAGATAATTGACAATAAGCCAAAATCATCAAATAAGAGCAATACCAAGGGGATCACTAAGATTTGTTTCAACGCAAAGCAGAAACTAAATGACACTAGATGACCACAAACTCTTAAATAACAAGTTGTTAAGTTAAACAATAGAATTGAAATAGAAAATATACTTAAATATTTAAAAGTACCGAACTTAGGCTCTACAAACCGCTCAACCAATATATAGTTAGCAAAGGTTGCCATGAAGCCAATAAGAATAGTTAAAGTTATTACTTGTCTATAAATAAGCCCCAATCTCTCTTTATTTCCAGTCCCCCAAAGCATTGCCCCATTTCTTAAAAAACCTGGCTCTAGACCAAGATTAAAGACAAAAATCAGATAAATTGAGGCAACCAAAATTAAAGAATATACCCCAAACTCAGCCACGGGGAGAAGGTTGGAGAAAACCAACATCTTGACCAATCCAATAATGGAAGAAACTGCCATTAAAGCCACATAAAGTATTCTATTTCGCATTTCTTTACACTTGATGGCGTTTGATAAAGAAGTTAGCCTCTAAGACTAACTATATAAAAATTACACACCATGCTAGATGTGCGCTGATTAAACCAGTATTCTCTTTATTCTTAAATTACAATAGTCTATTACTACGTATTACTTTTTGCAAAATGACCTCTGTCCAAGTAGCCATCTATGCTATCCCCTACCTTTTGATCATCTAAGTTAGAGGTTACCCATCCGCCTACACCCGATCTTTTAGGCTGCTTGAATGAGCCAGGCAAACATCCGCTTAATACAAATGAAACCATCTCTCTTTGCTCTTCTTCACTTACCTTTTCAGTAGACATATCACGCGCCCATTGAATTGACTCTTCAAACAAGTTTATGTTATCCAAATACCGAAACCAACGTCCTTTCAAGTAGTACGGCTTTCCAAGATGAATTACAGGTTTGCCTCTAACAGCAGCCTCAAATCCTGCCGTTCCTGTCCAAACCATTGTGCAATCGGTATTTTTTATGATGGTCTTAGCATTCACAAAGGTCGGTACAAGCACAACGTGTCCGTTTTGAATTAAATCATCATAAAACTTACTTGGGCGTACGCCCAGCATTGCTGGATGCTCTTTAAGAAAAACCTTAACATTACAGTTTTTGCACTGAACAATAATTTCATTAAGTACTTTATAGTATTCAATGTATCCAATATTAGGAGTCCAATAATCAACCGTGGCTTCGGGAAAGTATTGAAGAGGAATAAACATTCTGAATTTATCATCACTTTGGCTACCAAGATTTTCACTCCAACCTTTCGATGATAATTTAAGTTCTAAACTTTTATTTTTCCGAGAAGAATTTACTGTTGTCATCCAATGATAGTTATATTTATCCTTGCTAAACATTAATCTCATATAAAAATAATAGAAACGAGCTTTGTCTTTTATGGCACCCTTAAGAATCAACTTCTTTTGCAATTTTTCCGTGTCAATTTCCGTGATAAAGTGAGCGCGCTGTTCATCGACCAATAAAGCATAACATGCGTCATCTACCTCTTTTGACGATGGGTTATAACTAAGTAAAAATTCCCCCCGAGCTGTTACTCTAAAATAGTCATTAATAAAACTAACAACAATACCTATGTATTCTTTTCCAGCATAAGAAAGACGTAATCGTATTAAATCAATAACATAAGAATCAATAGTTAAACCAATACCTACATCAGGCTCAACTTCTTGATAGACCTGATCAATAGCCTGCCACATACATATAATCATCTTCTTTGCTTTAGCAAACTTTAACTCACGCAACAATCGACAGCGTTTTCGAATATCTTCTGCATCAACCTCACTTAAGCCTACATCACCATAGCCTATACTTTCTTGATACAGGTCTATATAGCTATAGAAGGTCTCTTGGAGATTTAACCCTCCAGCCCCTAAAAAGTCACTAATATAGTGCACGTCAGAATTACCAAAAGCTTTACCGCAAATAACTTTAAATTGAGCGCTATTCCAAGGGCGAACGTAACAAATAACCTTTTGCATCTACAAAATCCATTATAATAAACTGGTTACTGTTATTAAGAAGCCTCTAAAAGGACGCCCTACAACTTAAGTAACACTTCATAAAATCAAATCAATATCAAGACTGAAGTTTGTTTCAACATTTGGCTCAAACATCAGAAGAAATTTAAATCTTTCCGGTAACGTAACATACCAATAATAGCCCCTGTAAAGATCCAGAATTTAACATCAACAAACAAAACAGACCCTGCGAAGGAAGTAGCAAATAGCATTACAAAGACTAGGAAAAAAAAGTTACGACAAAGTCGCCTCCCCCCTTTAACCAATAAGTAAAATAGATAACTGTATAAAGCTATCGCAAACGGTAAGCCGTATACCAGAACGAGGTATAATGGAGACATATGAGAATAGTGCATCCTCATAAACTCACCAGAATCAGACAAATTCCTCGGAACTAAATAGGTTTCACCAATTCCTCCACCGCTAAACCACAAACTATTTTTTGCCACATGCTCAACAAGAGCAATAATTTCCAAACTCCTGCCTCCCGTCGCCAAGAATAAACTTCGAGCATCATTTATATCCAACTCAAAAACGTGTTTAAATCTATTTAAAAGCTCATATTTCATAGCAATATAACCAACAATAAGCATCAGTAATAACAACATCACTTTAACTATGGTTGAGCCACCACCACGCCCAACTTTCTTAGAGAACATTAAGTAAACCAAAAGAATTATAAGACACCCTAACAAGACCGTTCGCTTTCCAGTAAATAGTGTCGCTACAACGGCGCTTATTGCTGCAACAACTTTATTAACACTCAAAAAAAATGCCACGAAGTAGGCTGTTAAAGTAGACATACCAAAATACTTAACGATTCCAAGCTTATATAAAACAAAATATAATACGATTATTCCAAAAAGGATAAAAAATGACCTTTTCATTAAAATATATAAATAATACCGGGAATTAAAAGATGAATACTGAGCATAATATTGACCGAAAGATGCTGCTACTACTGGCATAATGAAGCCATATAAATGACTAAGGGATACACCACTAACCCCATTATCACTTACACCAACAATAAGAAAGAAAGGAAACATGAACAGGAACATTAACGAAATTCCATTCAATTTTAATCCAAATTTAAGTGCAAAAGTAATTGCGATTAAAAATGTAAGAATAAATGGAATTTTAAAGGCGCTAAAAAAAATAACGCCCACGTGCATATGCCCAAGCGTAGCCCCCAATGGTGTAAGGACCACATCCAGAACGAGCGCCCATGCAAAAAGTCGAAAGTACTTCTGCATACCTTGCTCTCGATACTGAGCTGGCTCAACATTACACATTGAGTTGTTAGAATTCACTAATCAACACCTTTACAAATCAACTCAGTTTCATATCAGAATTTGCTTGGTGTAAATCTTCTTGTCGACCGATATCAATCCAGTAATCTTCTACCCTAAAAATAGAAGCTTTTTGCCCATTTCCTATAAGCTTTTCATAAAGTGAAGGCATATCATAAAACTCGTTCACCGGAACTTCATTTATCAAGTCTGGGTTAAGTAAGTAAACACCGGCATTCACATCGAAATCTAACTTTGGCTTCTCGCTAATCGATACTATTACGCGAGCAGCATCACTATTCACAACACCAAAGGGTACCTGATGAGAATACTGTTTTACACACATAGTAGCGTCACTATTACTTTGTGTATGGAAATCAAGCAAATCCACAAAATTCAGGCTCGTCAATACATCTGCATTTACCACAAAGAATGGATCATCAATCATTCCCTGCAATAAACTTAAGGCGCCTGCTGTTCCTAATCGTTCATTTTCCTCGACATAACTAATTTTCACACCAAAATCATTACCATCTTGGAAATAATTTTTTATCACTTCTTTTTTATAGTTCACACAGAATATAAAATTCCGAAACCCTTGCTCACTGAAAAGCTCTACTAAGTGAAGTAACATTGGTTTGTTACCAACATTAAGCATTGGTTTTGGTGTGTCTTTTGTAAGCTCACCTAAACGCGAACCCAACCCACCGGCCATAACTACAACAGAATTATCTCGACTTACAAATTCAAACTGATCTAAAGAAAATACCTCTTTGAACCGGCCTTCTTGGTCAACCAACGGCATATGTCGGCGATGCAATAAGCGTAATCGAGCAATTATTTCTCTCTGAGGGGCATCGGAACACATTACTTCTGGCTTTGTATTTAACATCGCTTTGATCGAGAAATTTTTCTTAAGCAAAGCCCTTCGAATGTCGCCATCGGTGACTATGCCTTGAAGCATACATTCTTTATCTAAAACGGCTAGAAAACCAATTCCCCCTTTATCGAGAGCTTCAACCACCATTTCAAAACTGCTATTTTCATCTAACAGAAACGTGTTTTTCACTTTTTTTCCTCATGAGAAATTCAACGTAGTCAAAATCTTCTATAGCATCAACATCGACAGAGCGTGATCTAGGCATTAAATACGCGAATGACTTATCCGAATAATATTTTCTCTGCTTAATTAAATTCAAACTAAATACAAATACTGCACCATTTGGGTAATAACTTAGCTTAGAAGACTGACGATTACCTATAGAATCACCAAAAACATTTTCAAATCTACCACTCTCATCTATATATTTGTGCCATTCAAGTGGATGTTGTGCTTCGGTATAACTGATGACAGAATCAGCGTCATTTTGCTTAAATAGTTTAATTGCGCCATCAATATCATCGGCTGTGCGTAACGGCGATGTAGGCTGCAACACTACAAATGAACTAGTATCATAGCCATATTCCACGTTAAGCTTATCAGCGGTATAAATATAATTATCTACAGCAAGAGAGTTGTCTTGAGCTAACTCCGGTGGTCTTAGAAATGTTTTTGACGCGCCATATTTAATTGCTGTGTTATAAATTTCTTCATCATCCGTTGAAATAATAACGTCACTCACTTCATTTGACTGGAGCGCAGCCTCAATCGTATAAGCTAACATTGGCTTACCGTTTAAGTTTTTAATATTTTTTCCTGGAAGGCCCTTCGAGCCGCCTCTTGCAGGTATAATAGCAATCATTTTCTAAACAAAATCCGTAATTTGGAGTATATGGTCGAAGGTAAAATCTGCATTCAAAGTTCTACCAACAATAAATTCGAGCATTTCAGGAGAAATACCTGTACCTGGACGTTTAAAATCTAGGTCCTCTAACTTTATCTTCTCCCCCTTCTTCATATCTCTCACAAGAACTGTGCTGCGTCTAAACTCTTGTTTCTTTTCATCTGTTTCTGTCGCACTAATTCGGAAAGAGCCCATTGCATCATGAAGCCTTTTCGCAGCTGATACGACAATTTCCATTTCATCTGGCGTTGCGGAAACTTTGTGATCCCATCCTTCCATATTTTTATCTAACGTGAAATGTTTCTCTATAATTCTAGACCCTAAAGCCATTGCAGCTAATGGTATAACTGTGCCCAAAGTATGATCAGAAAAACCAATTTCATAGTCTGGATAAGCAAGTTGAAGTGTTTTAATATTATTCAGATTAACTTCTGAGTCTTGAGGCGGGTATGTGGCAACACAGTGTAAAATAGCAATATCCTTATTACCCGCATCTTCAATAGTTTTAACGGCCTTATCGATCTCATATAGCTCGCTTAAACCTGTAGAAATAATAATTGGCTTCCCTTTTTTAGCCAAATACTCTAAAAACGGATAATTATTTAAGTCCATCGAAGCTACTTTTATGAAGGGTGACTCAAGTTTATCGATAAGGAAGTCAGCTTCTTTTTTACTAAAAGGAGTAGATGTACAGGTAATACCTACCTCATCTGTAAACCGTTTCATTTCAAGGAGTTCATCTTCTGAAATAGAGTACTCCTCAACGATTTCTTCCAAAGTAAAGTCATCGCGATCTCTGTAATCATCGGCTACGAAGTAGTTTTCTTCATATTTTTTCCGCGCAAAAATAGAATCTTTTGACCAGCTTTGAAATTTCACACAATCAGCACCGGCTTCCTTCGCTTTAATTATCAATTTTTTCGCTAAGTCCATATCACCATTATGGTTCGACCCTAGCTCCGCAATAATGTATGGTTTGCCAATATTTTTGCTACTAAACATTCCCATTTAATGCTCTCTCTAAATTTTCTATTGATTTAATATTTGACCACCAACCATTATAACAACTTCCAACATATCGCTCGCTAAGTGCTGAAAATCTTTTGAAGGCATCGTTATCATTTTTTATTTCACTTCGCAAAATATCTAAATCTATTAATATTTCGATAATTTTACTTTCTACGGTAACTACACTAACTGAGAGCGAAGCAAGTAGTTCAAGTAACATTTCAAAGTGCTTCTTTTTTAAGTCAATCATGTTAATAAGAGTGGCTGTATCTTCTGGCAATCCCAAACCAATCATATTGTCATTAGAGACGCGATATAAGGTATTCACGTCACCAGAAACAAACTCTACACGACTACCATTCAGTACAAGCAGAGAGAAAAATAGCCAATCAAAAACTTGAGCATTATATCCAGACAAATCAAAATTCAAGCAATCTAATCGAAAAGCTGAGTTTGTAAGCCCGATGAAATTTCCCTCAAGTAAACTAAAGATATCAATTGAATTAAAATCGATTGAACTTGAACCAAACAAATTCTTCCTGAAGATTGTCTGTTCACGAAAGACGTCTAAGTCAGTAACAAATATATCCGTTCGTGTAAGAGTTTCAATACTCATTGAAACTCGATGACAACTCATAACATCATCAGCATCGCAAAAAATCAAATTTTTGTAGCCTAAGCGCTTTGCTTCAAGGATAAGTTTCCAACGATTCTCGAAAGGTGATAGCTGAGAGCCACTTGATGTTATTTTAGATACAGAAATTTCGTTTGATAATACGATCGATTTTTCATAACCATCATCAAAATACAAGACATCAAACCGTTTATCAGTTTGCTTATCAATCGAACAAAGAAACTCCCCAATATATTTTTCTAACGCAGGGAATAGCACAAAAACCAAGACAGTATCATTGCTTTTCATAGTCTATCACCTTTATAAACCCATCCCGCGCCTTAACCACATAAGTACCGTCAGAAAACTCAGCAACTACATCACCTATTTGGCTGGATAAGGGGGCATACTGCTTAAAAGTAATATCTAAAACTTCTACTTCCCATATGACTACACGAGTTTTGTGATAACTAGATAGTGCGCCAGGATATGGTCGTGTTACAGCTCTAACTTTATTATATATGGTTTGAGTTCCAGCATTCCATATAATTTCTGAGTCATCATCAGTTCTAAGTCTACGGACTGTAGACTCAGAATGACATTGACTTATACGTTGAGCAATGCTGTTTCTCATTAAGGGGAAATGGGCAGTTATTAAGTTCTTTGTTGATCGAGTTACCTTTTTAAGAAGATCTCCAACATTATCACTACAGTCAATTGCAATTAGCTCTTGTGCAATAATATCTCCACCATCAGGCACATTAGTGTAGTAAAACATTGTCAAGGCGGTTTCTGAATAACCTTCCTCGATTTGCCATGCTAAAACTGAACGCCCTCTATCCTTGGGTAATTTAGAAGGGTGAAATCCAACAACCCCCTCCGAGGCAAAAGCAAGAACATCATCATTAAGCAAGCCTGACCAACCAGCAACAAAGATATAATCCAATGGCGAATCGTACTTTAATTCTAAGCACTCCATTGCATTGTGTGTATGTAAAACTGGACAGTTTTCATCAGATTTTATTGCTTTTTCAGTTTCTGGATATGTCACTATAAATTCTATGTGAACAAACCTATTGGAACTTAAATAGTCACATAACGCCTGACCATTCTCTAAACCACCAATAATACCAACTCTAACCCATCGACTATTCATATTCTGATACACAGCAATAAATTGAAAGCCTCAGCGTATTTCACACCAATCCTAGCACCACGGTATTCCGCAAGAGACCTTATACATGACAAACTTCTTGGAAACGGTGATTCCATTACTTCACTCTTATACAATGACATGATCTCAAGCTTCATTTCCATGTAAGGGCTTATGTCTACAAAGCAATTCGCTGTAAATCGTTCGTGTACACCAGGTATGCTGAATTCCGTTTCTGATAACGTTTCATAGCTAAGTATTTCTTTTACAGATTTAGCTCTAAAGCTCTTAGATGCACTTATAACCGCTTCTGTCACTACCTTGTGATCAGAGTGCACATCACCTGAGTGGGTCGTATATATGACCTCCGGCTCAATTTCCTTTATAACAGCAGAAAACGCTTTAACTACATCTCCCAGGGCAACCGTATCAAGCTCAGATGCTGGAAAATTCAACTCAAAAACTTCAGTAAAGCTGTATTTGCCCTGCACGCTGATTATTTCTTCTTTTCTCTTCTGAATAAGTTCAGTAGACCAGAAGCTGCTTTCAGGTACACTAGTTACTATAATCCAATAGACACTATCACCCTGCGCAACATGCTTTAAGATAGTACCACCACATCCAAGTGTTTCGTCATCTGGATGAGGTGCGACAACCAACACTTTCTTCATAACTAACCCCTAAGTTATTATATTTCTTTACCGCTGTAATTTTAATTCTTTAGCGGGCACACCTACATAAGTTGTAGGTTTATTTAAACTCATTGTTACAACTGCTCCAGCGCCTATAATGAGTTCATCGCAAAGCTCTAAATACGCATCTTCACTGCCCTGTAAAATAGTTGCATTAGTTCCAATATAAGCTGAATTACCCACATCTACAAAGCCTGAAACATTGGAGCCAGGCATAACTATTGAGAACTTACCTAACCTAGAATTATGACCAATTGTAGCGTTCATGCTAACTACACTAAAATCCATTACAGCTATTCCACTCATAAATCGCACCCCTGCAGCAATCACCACCCCACAAGCAGAGTCTAATATTTGACGCTGTAACCTCCCAAAAGTAGCACTCGGATGGATTAAATTGACATAATCTAAATCAGGAAAATTTAAAGCAATTTTCTTACGCACTGAGGGAGTAGCAACACCAATCGCAAACACATAACCTTGACTAGCAAGGTCATAAGCCATTGCTTCAGGAAAAATAGATAGCCCGTCACGACTGCCTTTGGCACTACCCTCTGAAAGATACACAATTTCTTTAAAATCGAGTGCGTCACAAATATCAGCTAATTCAGAAGCAAAACCTGAGCACCCAAATATAGCAATTTTCATACAGTGTCTAGCTTAAGTGAATTTAATAACTCAAAATAAGGGCATTCGGCAGATTCTGAAGCTAGAAAAAATTTACTCAACTCACATTTTCCCATCAAGGTATTTTCCCGTTTCTTTATGACCAAAAGCTGGAATCATTTTAAAAAACAAGGCTACAACCTGCTCTTTGGTCCATGAACATTTAGATTTAAAGTTTGAAATTGTGTCCTCAAACTCTACAATCAAGTCCGCATCATAGTTAAGTTCATTTTTTATAACCCCCAGATTATCGAACCTCTCCATATCGAGGCATTCATTTTCAGTAAAAAACTCCTCGAAATCTTTTTCCCCAGTTGTATCGCTTGATGTAAATAAGCAAGGCCATTTCCCTTGTGAAGGCAGAGTATCAGCTAACTCTCGAGCCTCACTTTCACTCTCGCATAAGTAAGGCTCATATCCCTTGTCAGCCAAATACTTAATAGCAATATCAGCAAAGGAAATTAAGTGTAAAGACTCACTTAATTTAGGGAAAAAGATATCTCTATTTTCTCCAAAGATACATGACATCAGACATAATTCACCTGACTCTTGAGGTGTCACGAAATAGCGTTTAATATCATTAGGGGCAACAATAGGTTGTTTTTTTTCTATTCTCTGATTAAAACCATGTAGTAACGAGCCATCTGAGAAAGCTACATTTGCGAACCGAGCAGTAGATATAGAGATAGTTTCGCTACGACTCATTAAAAACATTTCCATTATGCGCTTTGATGCCCCCATCATATTAACAGGGTTTGCAGCTTTATCTGTCGAGACACAGAAGTACTTTTTTGTACCTTTTTCGATAGATTGTCGTATAGTCTTATCCGTATTAAAAATATTCACATCAATCATTCGCATCAATGTAAACGGATCTTTTTCACTACGAACATGTTTTAAGGCAGATAAATTTAGCACATAGTCATATTTACCATCAGACTTAATAAATGCATCATACTCAATTGACCCAATATCTAGAGCAAAAGTTTGAAAGTCGCCTTCAATATAGCCAAATGAGCTGCGTATATCGCGCACTAATTCAACCATGTTATTTTCACTAATATCAACAACATGAAGTTTTTTAGGACTACGCTTAAAGATCTCTTTACAAACAGCTTGACCTATAGACCCTGCACCACCCAATACTAAAAATGAGCTTTGTTTAATAATATTTTGAAGGCGTTCTTCGTGCTGATTCAAATCTTTTAAAAATAATAGTTCATCACGACCAATTAACCCGAGGATGTTATCCATATAGTCTCCCAAAAAAATAACGACTGTCTTACGACTATTGTTTATATGAGCTATCGTCGCCCAGCAATCACATGCCGAATCAATAAAAACAGCACAGATAGAAAAACTCCGACCAAGAAGCCAGCAATAACTAAAATACCTCTAGAAGGTTCAACTTTTTTTTCATCGACTTTGGCGGGGCTAATAACTTTAAATACATAATCTTGTTTTACTTCTGCAAGCATGAGAGTTTTAGTCTGTTCTTCAATTAGTTGAAAAAATATTGTTTGCATTTCAGTAATATCTGTTTCAATCACTTGAGCTTTCAGATATTTAATACTTCTTTGAGCTTCTTTTCGGTCCGCGTCCTTCATTTTCTTATTTACATTTTCCACTAACAAATCGAGCCACTGTTTTGCTACATAGGGCGAATAATGAACCACTTTTAACGTTACAAAACCAGTTTTTTTAATCTGCTCAACGCTTATACGCGGCTTTATTGCCTCATAAAGATCGGCACCACTTGGTTTATATGACAGACCATTTTCGTCTTTTAACCACACCCCCTTCTCAGCATCGTAAACATCTGGGTCAATAGTAATTTTATTGCTTTTTCTATTCCAGCCATCACTGGCATAAACCTCTACTTCAAGATTATTTTCAAAAATAAACTTCTCTAGAAAATCCCAAGACTTCAGCCACTCAATAGCAATAGCAGTTTTATCTCCTCCTTGACTACTATTTATATCAATTCCAGCCAGTGAAGCTAGCCCCCCTAAACCTCCTCCCAATCCAGAAACGCCTCCAGCACGACTTGAGCTAGCAGGTGATAATATTGCTTCAGACTGATAAACATTAGGAAGGTTAGACGCGTAAAAATACGAAACTGAAGCAGCAAGAAGTGCGAATATGATAATTATTAATTTGCCCTTCCAGAACACTTGAAACAAAGCAAATAAATCTATTTCATCTCTATAAAGCACTCCTCGCTCCTGAGAAATTGACTCAACAGCCTGAACATCAACCTTAGTATCGCTCACTAATATACTTCCATTTTTAAATTTAACTTAGACTAAAGACTGCCCACTGCAGCTGCACCAAGTGCGATCTGGTAAAAGATCTGACTCATATCTCGCCATAGAACGACCTGGTCAATTTTATCCGCATCCAGAGGTACAACAATGGTATCTCCAGGAGAAAGTTGAACATCAACATTGGCAAACCAGCTTGAAGGTTCAGGCATTAGAACCCCACCATTTGCTTTTATAACATAGATACGTTCATCATCAGCCTTGTTGGTTAGGCCACCACTGCTTTCAATATAGTCCCAGTAATCAAATTCTTGCAGATAGAGCTGTGAGACAGGCAACTGAACTTCTCCGATTACAGTGATCGAACTTTTTTTCTCTGGAACAAATAACTCATCGCCATCTTTTAGCGGAACAACATAGGAGTCATCATTTAGAATTACTTTTCCCAAGTCGATCACCAAGCGCCCTAGAGCTGGCGTATTTTTCAATTTTCCCAGTAATTTTTGAGCCTCACCTAAGTCATTATCCGTTTGCTCAATACTGGTTTGATTTGCAGCTACCACACTCGCCTTAGCTATATCCGCTTCTAAGCGCACTTGCATTTCAGCCAACTGCTTCGCTTGCTGCTTCTTGAGTTCAACTCGAGTAAAAATAGCACCTGGAGCGTAAGCCCATTTAGTCAAACCTCCTGCTCGCTCAATAACTTCCGCAAGGGTATCATCTTTATGAAAAGGAAATACTCCGGGAAATTTCACTTCACCACTTAAAGTTACCTGTTTGGTTTCAGCCCACTCTGGAATAGATTTAATCTGCACAACATCACGAGATTTTAGCTTTAATGAGAGCGAAGTCTCATTTTGCAGATTAAGTACATTATGCTCTTGGATTCGGTTTTGTTGTTCATCAACCTTCGTTCGACTCAGTTCAGCGTTTGAAAGAAAGGCACGCTCAGTTAACCCCCCGGCTGCTAACAACAAATCATTTACAGTCATACCAGAAACAAGAGGAAAAACACCTGGAAAACGAACATTACCACCAATAGAAACTTCTTGTGAGGGCAAGTTAATATTTGCTTGTTGACGCAACTCATTTACCAGCGTTGCGACCTGCTCTACTCGTTTATCATATAAGCCAAAAAAAACAATTTCATCTTGATCCTGCAAAACCGGGTCAGCTTTACTACCAGGAACTTTCAGTACCTTTTCCACGTTAAAAGCGTGAACACTCAGCGAACGACTTGGCATCTCGTAGCGTTTGATTAAAGCGTAATTAAGGTCTGGATCAGCTTTTAATTGCTCTACACCCTGTAAAACATTACTAACACGCAGACCAGGAAGCCAACGCTTAGTTTCTGCGCGCTCAATGTGACCAGAAATTTTAACTATATTTTCTATTTTAGGAAGAATTTTCGGCAGGCTAATTTTATCACCGTTACTTAGAAGTTGATTCAAACCTGCGGCCTGGGACAAATCCAAATTCAAAAACTCCCGCTCATTCAGCTCATTCACGCGCATCAAGCTTGCACCCTGAGGGTACGCAGAAGTCAGCATACCTCCAGCATAACCAAGCAAGTCAACTACACGCCCTTCACCTTTCAGCTCATAATAAGCCGGTCGCTTGACCTGTCCCTTAATACCGACTTGCGCGCCAACTGGCGGAATAAATACGACATCACCAGATTTAAGCTGAGCATCTCCACTGGTATCCCCTTTCAGCAAGAGATCATACACATCCAAGGTTTGCACCAGCTTACCCTTGCGCTTTAATTGAATATTACGTAGTGAACCTAATTCAGAAACCCCGCCACTGAGCACTAAGGCATTGGTCATAGTTGAGAATGAGCTCACCACATAAGAACCCGGAAGTTTTGCTTCACCCAACACAAATACACGAATCGAGCGTAACTGCCCCATTGAAACACTCACCTTAACACCGATCATTTTTTGATCAATAACCTCATGAATTTTCACTTTTGCTTCAGCAAAACTTAGGCCAGCAAGGCTCATTGGGCCTAAGTCAGGAATATAAGTTTGACCTTCTTGATCTACCATTAATTCAAAAAACTGACTTTCCTTACCATAGAGATTCACTTTGAGAGAATCGCCTGGGCCAAGAACATAGTCAGAAGAGACTGGAATATCAGTAATCGGCGCAAATGTCGTCGGCTGCCCAGCGAATAAATCATAACCAAACGCAGCCCCTCTCCCTTCTTCATCTTCGGTCTTAGTCTCAATCGGGGCCTGGTCACTCAAGATAACAGCCGCACTAGCTACTGGAACAACACTATTAGTTTGTACGACAGCTGAAGTTTGAGTCGTTTGCGCTTGAGCTAAAGGGACACCAAACTGCTTTGCCAAGCGCAACTGTTCTGCTGGAGACATACGCTTAAATTGTTCAATCTGCTGTGGGTTTGGCTGAACTGAAAACACTGAAAAACTAAGTAAAGATAAAGTTACTAGTAGAAAGCAGCGTGCATGATTTTGAATTGCACAACAAATCTGGGGGTAGAACATTCCTGATTCCATTTATATATTTATTAGTCTCGGCATAGTTTAAGCACACAACTTAACACACCCACTTTATAAGGCGCGTAACTTAACATTTATTTACATTTGTAGCCAGTAGGTTTTGGGCTGTAATTTGGTCTATTTTGTATTATTAAGGGATAAATGCTTTGGACCGTTAAGGACGCTTTAACCACCGAGGGCACCGAGACGCTTCGCTGCACTGAGAAAACATAAAGACCTAAACAGAGCAGCTTTATTAAAGCCCTTCTCGGTAAAGTGCGCAGCACCTCTGTGCACTCGGAGGCAAGCTTTCTTTTCGCTTTAAGACCCTTTTAACCACAGAGAGCACCGAGACGCTGCGCTGCACAGAGGGAAAAACCTTAAAACCTAAATAAGTTAACTATTTTAAATAGTCCTACTCAGTACAACGCGAAGCATCGCTGCATGCTTCGTGGCGAGCCTTCTTTTCGCCTTAAGACCCTTTTAACCACCGAGAGCACCGAGACGCTGCGCTGCACAGAGGAAAAAACCTTAAAGCCCCTCTCGGTGAAGTACCTAGCACCTCTGTGCGCTCTGCGGTGAATCTTCTTTTCGTTTTAACCCTATGAAGTTGCAATACTTAAGTTTTTCTTTATGCTGGAAGCTAGTATTTAGTCGAACTTAGTGCCTATATATATTTATGAATAATTCCGACCTAGTAGCGTTCATCAAAAAGCAACTCCCAGGCGTGAGACTCATTTATCTTTTTGGCTCTCGCGCAAAAGGTGAAGCTCGTACTGACAGTGACTGGGATATCGCACTGATGAATGAGTGTAAAATTCCTGCTATAGATTTGTGGGAGCTCAAAGAATTAA
>Ga0209290_1000482_pt1 | contig 28385 bp, 27 predicted proteins | sample EN1Hudsemesocosm_2_FD_184632 | JGI IMG/M metagenome (GOLD analysis project Ga0209290, IMG submission 184632) | Methane-oxidizing microbial communities from mesocosms in the Hudson Canyon - EN10B Hudson Canyon (SPAdes) (version 2) | ecosystem: Environmental > Aquatic > Marine > Cold seeps... | reverse complement strand
CCTGATAGTGCTTTGTTGCCATCTAAAAAGTCCTCTGCAAATGAAGATTTAACTAAGGATGTAAAGGTGGTTTCAATATCAGGTGCTGCCAAAAAATTAGCGTAATAAACGCGATGATAACTAAGCTATGTGTTTAGCTAGTTATCAATATAATTTAAATAGCCGTCTTGCCCTTAAGTCGAGCAGCGTTAAAAGTCCTGCAGTTTAGTAATGGGGGGGTGGTTCATTACTGACTGCCTCGCCATTATCTTTAATATCATTCAAACCTTGCTTTAGTAGTCTATTTGCAGTCCACAGTTCACGTATTTCTTTGTCTTGTCTGGTGACTGTTTTATTCAGGCTTTCTATAAGGTCGTCCTGGAAACAAAGTTTCATTTCCAGTTCATTAAGTTTTTCTTCTAAGTGTTTGTTGTTACTCATTGTTAGGCTTTTCTAGCTCCATTTTTGTTAATACATTTGTTATGACATTGTGTATAGTATGCCTCTTCCGTATTGTGATGTTTAGTTTATGTTGCATTTGTAGGTATATTTCTATGGGAATGCGCGGGCTAAAATAGATTTCTAGCTTAGAGGTGATGAAGAATAATGGTAAAAAAAGCACTTATCTCCGGTATTACGGGTCAAGATGGTTCGTATTTGGCTGAGTTTTTACTTGAAAAGGGTTATGAGGTTCATGGTATAAAACGTCGTTCATCTTCCTTTAATACTGAGCGTGTTGATCATATTTATCAGGACCCGCATGAAAGTAATCCAAAGTTTTTTCTTCATTACGGTGACTTAACTGATACCTCAAATCTAGTTCGTCTGATGAGTGAAATTGAGCCTGACGAGGTCTATAATCTTGGCGCGCAAAGTCATGTTGCTGTTTCTTTTGAGTCGCCGGAATACACTGCTGATGTTGATGCCATAGGCACTTTGCGTTTATTGGAAGCTATCCGTTTTTTAAAACTTGAAAATAAAACTAAGTTTTACCAGGCATCTACTTCTGAGTTGTATGGTTTGGTCCAGGAAATACCGCAGACTGAAACCACACCCTTCCATCCTCGTTCACCCTATGCTGTCGCTAAAATGTATGCTTACTGGATAGCGGTTAACTATCGTGAGGCGTATGGAATGTATGCCTGTAACGGTATCCTGTTTAACCATGAGTCGCCGCGCCGTGGAGAAACCTTTGTTACCCGCAAGATTACGCGTGCATTAGCCAGGATTTCACAAGGTCTACAGGACTGTTTGTATTTAGGCAATATGGATGCCCTGCGTGACTGGGGGCATGCAAAAGATTATGTTGAAATGCAGTGGTTGATGCTTCAGCAGGACAAACCTCAGGATTTTGTAATTGCAACTGGGGTTCAATACAGTGTTCGGGATTTTGTCAATAAAGCAGCTGCACGTTTAGGCTTAACAATTGAGTGGCGTGGTAAAGCTGAGACAGAAGAAGGTTATATCGCTAGCCAAAAATCTGAATTTGTAAAAGAGGGTTTAGACTTGGTTGGCAAACGAATTGTTGCGGTTGATCCTCGATATTACCGTCCTGCTGAAGTTGAAACACTGTTAGGTGACCCTGCAAAAGCTAAATCAGTGCTTGGTTGGGAGCCGAAAATTACCTTGGATGAGCTGGTAAATGAAATGGTTGAGGTAGATCTGGGTATAGCTTGCCGGGATGCTTTAATTGAAGAGCATGGTTATCAGGCTTTTTCTCATAATGAGTAACTCCATAATAAGTAGCCCCGCAATGAGTAGTGACAAGAATATTAGTTCTGGCTCTATGAATGCTTCATTTATAAGTGAGCAAGGCGCGAAGGTTTTTGTTGCTGGGCATAATGGCATGGTGGGCAGTGCTATTTCCCGTCAATTAAAAAATGCAGGTTTCACTCAAATTCTCGAAGTGGGGCGTAAACAACTTGATCTATGTAACCAGGCATCGGTGAAACTTTTTTTTGAACAAGAAAAGCCCGATTATGTTTTCTTGGCTGCTGCAAAAGTAGGGGGGATTCATGCTAATAATGAATATCCCGCAGATTTTATTTATCAGAACCTGATGATACAGAGTAATATAATTCATAGCGCATACTTGGTTGGTGTTAAGCGTTTGTTGTTCTTGGGAAGCACTTGTATTTACCCCAAGTTAGCGCCTCAACCCATCGAGGAATCGGCATTATTGACAGGTAAGCTTGAACCTACAAATGAACCTTATGCCTTGGCTAAAATTGCAGGAATAAAACTCTGCGAATCGTACAATCGCCAGTATGGCTGCGACTTTCGTTCAGTGATGCCAACCAATCTTTACGGCCCAGGTGACAATTTTCATCCTCAAAATAGCCATGTGATACCTGCCATGTTAAGACGTTTCCATGAGGCAAAGCTAAATAAAATTGCCTCTGTTGAAATTTGGGGTAGTGGTAAGCCTATGCGTGAATTTTTACACGTAGATGATATGGCGGCTGCTTGTATTCATGTAATGGATTTACCCTTGGAAAAATATCAATCAGAAACTGAAGTAATGAACTCTCACATAAATGTAGGGACAGGTATCGATGTCACCATTCGGGAGTTAGCTGAGGCGATTAAAGAGGTTGTGGTCTACGAAGGTGATATCCACTTTAATGCAGAAATGCCTGATGGCGCCCCCAGAAAACTATCGGATGTTTCTTTATTGAAGCGCTTGGGCTGGCAGTCAAGTATTGAATTGAAATCAGGTTTGGAAAATGCTTATGCTTGGTTTTTATCTAACGAAAAATCTATACGAGAAGCGTAAATATTATTATGGCTAAAATTATTCCTGTGATCATGGCTGGTGGAAGTGGTACTCGACTTTGGCCATTATCAAGAAAACTTTTTCCGAAGCAGTTTCTCCCTTTAATGGGCGAGCAAACGATGTTTCAGGATACTTTGTCACGTTTAGGGCTTGATAAGACAGTCTCATCATCGAGTAATGAGTCGCTTGATATCGGTCTGCCAATTATTGTTTGTAATGATGAGCATCGCTTTATTGTTGCTGAGCAGCTGCGTAAATCTGAGCAATTAGTGAGTTCAATTATATTGGAACCAGTTGGTCGAAATACCGCTCCTGCTGTGGCCTTAGCGGCGTTAGATGCAATAGAGGGTGGGGAAGACCCATTATTGTTAGTGTTGGCCGCTGATCATGTTATTAAAGATACAGCAGCTTTTCATCATGCAATCTCAGCTGCAGAGGTGCTGGCGAATAAAGGGCAGCTTGCCACTTTCGGTATAGTGCCTCGTAGCCCTGAAGTGGGTTATGGATATATTAAAGCCGGACAGCCTGAAATAGTGACGGGCATTGATCTTGAGGGTGTTGCACCTGTAGCAGAGTTTGAAGAAAAGCCTGATTTAGCGACTGCACAGTCTTATCTTGATGCGGGTTGTTATTACTGGAATAGCGGCATGTTTATGTTCAGGGCTTCTGTGTTTTTAAGTGAGCTTAAAGCGTTTAGACCCGATATTCTTGATGCTGTGACAAAGGCTTATAAAGGTAAATCCATGGATCTGGACTTTGTTCGTTTGGATGAAGCGGCATTTTCTGCCTGTCCGGATGACTCCATTGATTATGCGATTATGGAAAAAACCCAACAAGCGATGGTGGTCCCTTTGGACGCTGGATGGAGTGATGTTGGTTCCTGGTCGTCTTTATGGGAAGAGTCCGTTCGGGATGAGTTCGGAAATGTGAATCGGGGAGACGTGATAAGTCATGATTCCGAGAACAATCTATTCTTTAGTGATCATAAAATGATAGCGGCCGTTGGCGTCAACGATCTTGTGATTGTTGATACGCCAGATGCGGTGATGGTTAGCCCTAAAAACAGAGTTCAAGAGGTTAAGCAAATCGTCAAACGGCTTGAGTCCGATCAACGTTCTGAAGCGACGATTCATCGTGAGGTGACACGCCCTTGGGGGTGTTATGATTCAATCGATATGGGTGAGCGTTTTCAGGTTAAGCGCATCACTGTAAAACCAGGCGCTAAGCTTTCTCTGCAAATGCATCATCATCGCGCGGAGCACTGGATTGTGGTATCGGGTTCGGCGCTGGTGACGGTGGGTGATAAGAGTTCTTTGCTTTCAGAGAACCAGTCAACCTATATTCCTATCGGCGTTAGGCATCGGCTTGAAAATCCGGGGGTTTTACCTTTGGAGATGATCGAAGTTCAAAGTGGCAGTTATTTGGGTGAAGATGATATTGTACGCTTTGAGGATACTTATGGTCGTAGCTAAGTTTGTACTTTTTAATGCTTGAGGTTTCTCGTGCTTAGCTAAGGTTTCCAGTGCACAGGTAAGTTTGAAAAAACGCTTGCTTCAATAAATATCGTCTAAGGCTCGTCCTATCAGAAAAATCTGTTATGATGTGCGGCTTGATTTGCTGGGCCAAGTTTATTGGTTTGTGTAAATCGAATTTTGGCCATGTTAATCAGTCTTGATTTTTGCTGGGCCAAGTTAATTAATAGAAATATGTTTAATAGAGAAAATATACATGTCTACACAAAGTTTATCTAAAAAGTTGTTGGTAAGTGCAATTGTTGCATTACCTTTTCCATATTTGTTGTTAGTTGTGGCAAGCGCAGCATCTAGTTTACCAAATGGCCTAAGTGCAGCGGAGTTCTTATCCGGTGAGCAGGCTGCTACATTTTATCTTGTTTCATGGTTAATGTTTCTTGTTGCGTCTGCCGTAGCTCAGATTGCTGGTCAGTCTTCCGGTTCATCTCAAAATGTTTCTGCGGTTGAAAGTGATGAGGAAGAAGGGGATGAGTTTGATGGCCCTGAGGGTTCTGAAGGTGGGATCGTAAAATGGTTTAACGTGAATAAAGGGTTTGGCTTCATTACGACAGATGCAGGTGATGATGTTTTTGTACACTTTCGCTCAATTCGTGGAAGAGGTCGTCGCTCATTGCGTCAAGGTCAGGCTGTGCGTTTTGATTTGAGTGAAGGTGATAAGGGAATGCAGGCTGACAACGTTTCAGTTGTAAAATAAGTATCTCTTAGCAAGCTTTATAGTTGCTGCTTTTTAAAAAGCTTATCCCCAACGGATAAGCTTTTTTTCGTTTTGGGTAATGAGCAACCATTGCTCGCTTTCTTTTTCTTCTGCTTCGGTCCAGCTACTAGCAGCGCATCTTACTTCAGTGTCGTGACGCTGTAAGAATGCCTCGGCACACGCTTCATCATTATCCCAGTCTGTTTGACTAGATTTAAACCAGATACTGCAAAATGACTTACCTGACGCATGAGGCGTTATCATAACAGGAATATCCTGGTTTACCTTTCCCTGAATAATACCTCCTTTTCTGAAGGACTGCTCATTAAGGTTTGGGATGTCTATAGACTCAAAGCATTCTAGTAGCCAATTAGAAATGATACCTGCAGTCACATTTTTGATATAAATTTCTATATCAGGGTTTTTCATATTATTTATCCATGAAGTATTGGAGGCGAGAAATTAACAAGCGAATATAACAATAAAAAGCTAATAGGCCGCTGGGAAAGCTAAGTAATAAACCGCACAACGCCAAGAATTCTTGTTTATCGGATGGGGGAAGTAAGAGGTTTACATAAAGTACGGTTCCCAAGCCCAGTAAAAATAATACCGTACCGATAGTAAAAAATTTAAAGTAATGTTGTTGATGGTTTTTCATTTCAAATTACTTCGTCGTTTTAATAAAAAGATCGAACTGTACTTCTAAAGTCAAGTCTAACTTAGTGAGCGTCGATAAAGCATTCTTTTTTTCTGGTTTGGTGCGCCAATAATGCGGGGTCATTGCCAATAATTGTAAGATCTCCTTGGTGTTGCTTAGAGATATCTTTTGCTGAAAGCGTTCTGTTTTATGATGCCTGAGGCTTTCGGTATTATTGATTATCTGGATGCCTTTCTCTTCTTTAAGGTCATCGTAAACAGCTCTTCTTAACTCTATTAAATGATTAGGGCCTGTATTGACGAGTATGGCAATACCTTTAGGCTTAAGGATTCTTTGTATCTCTTCTAAATCGAAGTGAAAGAAAAGGCCGCTTACAAGGTCTTGTGAGCCAGATTCAAGAGGGATGCGTGATGTGCTTGCAATTAGCCATTGAATTTCTTTGTCGCGATTGCAGGCCGCCTTTATGGCTGGTGTTGATATATCAATACCGGTTGTCGTGGTTCGGGTAAAACGAGCCTTTAATTTTTGGTGTAATTTATTTGTATAATACCCTTCACCGCAGGCCAGGTCGCAATAAGAAATATCAGTATTGCTTAGGTGCTGTAGTGCCAGGTTCTCAAACGTTTGTGCAATGCCTTGGTAGTAGCCACGGTCCAAAAACTCTGTGCGAGCGAGTACCATTTTAGATGTATCACCCGGGTTTTTACTTTTTTTATTTTGGCTTAAGAGTAAATTTGCATAACCCTTTTTAGCTAAATCGAATAAATGCTGGTGTTCACATTGTAAACTTTTATGAGACTCGGTTAATGCTAATGTAGAGGCGCAAACAGGGCAAATTAAATGTCGCATGATGTGTTATAGGCTCAATTATTTTGCGAGTAATTCTACTAGAATAGCTTCATATATTGAGGATAAATCATTAAGGTCTGTGATGCTTACCTGCTCATTAATCTGATGGATGGTGGCATTCAATGGGCCTAGTTCCAGTACTTGAGCGCCTGTTGGTGCGATAAAACGACCATCAGATGTACCACCAGAGGTAGATAGCTCAGTGTCGATATTCTTGATGTCTTTAATTGCTTTTTTGGCTGCATCTACTAATGGTCCGGCAGCGGTTAAGAACGGTTCACCACTCAAGTTCCATTCGATATCATAATTAAGCTGATGATGATCCAGTACTGTATGAGTTCTTTGCTTTAGCTCATCGGCTGTAACTTCGGTTGAAAAACGGAAATTAAATAAAACATCTTGTGTGCCAGGTATAACATTAGTTGCCCCTGTGCCTGCTTGAATATTTGTTATTTGAAAAGAGGTGGCCGGGAAAAACTCATTGCCTTGGTCCCACTCTTGTGAGCATAAATCGGCAAGTGCGGAGCAGGCATGGTGAATTGGGTTGTCAGCCAAATGAGGGTAAGCAACATGGCCTTGTTTTCCCTTGACGATTAAGCGTGCATTGAGTGAGCCGCGTCTTCCATTCTTAATTACGTCTCCCAATACCTTAGTGCTGGATGGTTCGCCAACAAGGCACCAATCCATTTTCTCATTGCGTGCCTCAAGAGTCTCAACAACTTTAACCGTGCCGTTCTTGGCTGGGCCTTCTTCATCGCTGGTGATTAAAAAAGCAATGGAGCCCTTATGGTCAGGGTGTTTGTCTGTGAATCTCTCACAGGCAGTTATAAAGGCTGCCAGGCTGCCTTTCATATCGGCTGTGCCACGACCGTGTAATGTATCACCTTCGATGACTGCGTCAAAAGGTGGGTGAGTCCATTCTGATTGCGGTCCTGTGGGTACCACGTCGGTATGGCCAGCAAATGCAAGAACAGGGCCTTGGGTGCCTTTTCTCGCCCAGAGGTTGGTGACATCTTCAAATACCATCGACTCAGCATGAAATCCGATAGGCGCGAGATGCGCCATTATATTCTTCTGGCAATCACCATCATTCGGTGTGACAGATTGCTGTTTGATTAGCGTCTGAGCCAGTTGAATGGTTGGGGTGTCATGCTGTGTCATAAAGCTTATCTCAATGATTGGAGTTTTAATGTGTGTTATCAGCTGGAGGCAATAATCAGTACTTATTAAATCGTACTGATTATGCGCTACTTTTTTGTTTAGTGCTTAATGCTCTTGTATTAGGGCTTAATACTAAAATCTGACATTTTAATTGTTGGCGTGTAGTGCTTCGTTCAGCTCAATTGCGGTTTTATTTGTGAGGCATTCAACGCGGCCATTGCCTGAATTGCGACGGAATAGTAAATCGGCCTTATTTGCCAAGTCACGCGCTTTGACTGTTTCAACTTCCTGGTTGTCAGCGTCTAAGATGACAACTTTTGTACCGGCAGTAATGTACAAGCCTGATTCGACGGTACAGCGATCGCCTAAGGGAATACCTATGCCCGCATTGGCGCCAATCAAGCTATTTTCGCCGACCGCAATGATGATATTTCCACCGCCAGACAGAGTCCCCATAGTTGAGCAGCCACCGCCAAGATCTGATCCTTTGCCAACCATTACGCCGGCAGAAATACGGCCTTCAATCATTGAGGTGCCTTCGGTGCCGGCATTAAAGTTTACGAAGCCTTCGTGCATGATAGTTGTGCCTTCGCCTATATAGGCGCCTAAGCGTACGCGAGACGTATCGGCGATTCTGACACCTGAAGGTACAACATAATCTGTCATTTGAGGGAATTTATCGACAGATTTAACATCGAGCCATTCGCCGCTTAAACGAGCCTGGAGTTGTTGCTCAGGTAATTCATTTAAGTCGATAGGGCCTTTGTTGGTCCAGGCAACGTTAGGGAGTAAACCGAAAATTCCATCCAAGCTGATGTCGTGGGGTTTAACTAGGCGATGTGAGAGTAGGTGAAGTTTCAAATATACTTCTGGTGTGCTTGTGGCAGTATCATCGGACTCGATAATAACAATGACAGCAGGGCGCGTGCTATTTTGAAAATTAGAGGCAAGTGCAGCGATGTCAGGTACCTGATTGCCTAGTTGCGCAAGCTTATCTAGTTGTTCATCATTTAACGCTAATGTTGAGTTGCCAGATGCTAAACCAAGCGCATCTCTTACTAGGTCAACCAAGGCTGTGTCTGGTTGGTAAAGAGGCTTGGGGAAAAATGCTTCCAACCAGTCACCTGATGTGTTCTTTGTACCCAGACCTAAACCTAATGCGATTGTCATCGTTTACTCCTATTGCGTAATTTTATAAAATTTGTCAATTTAATATTATTCAGAAAAAAACTGTTCGTATTGTTCTGCTTTGAATCCGAGGTATACCTCATTATCAAGGGTCAAAACAGGACGCTTGATAAGAGATGGATTAGAAAGCATTAATTGAATGGCTTTGTTGTCATCTATATCCAATTTATCTTCATCGCTTAGTTTTCGCCAAGTTGTGCCGCGACGATTGATGAGTTGATCCCAGGGCTGAGTGGTAAGCCATTGCCTAATATTTCCTTCATCGGCACCGGTTTTTTTGTAATCATGAAATTGAAAATCAATATGATGCTCTTCAAGCCAGCTTGTGGCTTTTTTCATTGTGCTACAGTTCTTGATGCCGTAAATATCAACTTTTTTCATTTGTTTATTATCGCCTGGTTTAGATGTGATGTGTACTGACTGGATTAGGCCATTTTCAAGGACTGCACAAAACTCTTGATCCGTTGTGCGGCGTCTATGCAGTCTTGTTCAGAAGCAACGAGTGCCATACGAACTCGGTTTTTGCCCGGATTTATTCCATTGATAGTTCTTGAAACGTAACTGCCAGGCAGTACTGTGACATGTTGCTGCTCGAATAGTTTTTGTGCAAATAACTCATCTGAAATGGGGGTTTCTGGCCAAAGGTAGAAGCTCGCATCAGTTTGTTGAATGTTTAACACCGGGCTTAAGATTTCTAGCACAGCGGCAAATTTCTTTCGATAGGCTTCTCTGTTTTCAAAAACATGCTCCTCATCTTCCCATGCTTTTATGCTGGCGAGTTGATGTTGAATCGGCATCGCGCCGCCATGATAGGTTCGGTAATTTAAGTAGGCCGAAATAATGTTAGCATCGCCTGCGATAAAGCCGGAGCGCAAACCGGGTAGGTTTGAGCGTTTGGATAGGCTATGAAAAACCACGCATTGTTTATAGTCGTTTCTTCCCAGTTCAGCGCAAGCTTGTAATAAGCCAATAGGTGGCTGGTCTTCATTGCAATAGATTTCTGAATAACATTCATCTGAAGCAATAATGAAGTTATATTTATCTGCTAGTGAGATTAACTTCTTTAGGGTTGATATTGGTGTGACCGCGCCAGTAGGGTTTCCTGGAGAGCAAAGGAATACAATTTGACAGCGCTCCCAGACTGACTCGGGTATGGTGTCGTAATCAGGAATGAAGTTGTTTTCTTGCAAGGTCGGCAGTAAATGTAAGTCTGCGCCAGCTAGATAAGTCGCCCCTTCATAAATTTGATAAAAAGGGTTTGGGCTGATGACGAGAGGATTCTTTGAGCGATCAACGACCGCTTGAGTAAATGAAAATATCGCTTCGCGGGTGCCATTGACAGGTAGGATATTGTTTTCACTATCAAGGCTGGACTTACTTAGGTGAAATCTTTTTTCTGCCCAGCTCGCGATCGCTTGGCGTAATTCAGGTATGCCTTTAGTGCTAGGATAAACGGCTAACTTACTCATGTTACCGGCAAGTGCGTCTAGTACAATTTTAGGCGAGGGGTGCTTCGGTTCCCCAATGGATAATGATATGGCGCTGTGTTTACTTGATGGCGTGACTTTGTTTAATAAGGTTTTGAGTTTTTCAAAGGGGTAAGGTTGGAGTTTGCTTAAGTCTGGGTTCATTATTGTATTTCCACTTGTTCATCAAGTTGGTTGCATATTTCATTTTGCAGTGATTCGCAGAGAGAAGCGTCGCTAAGTGGCTGGCCATTAGTGTCTGCGATAAAGAATACATCTTCTACGCGCTCGCCTAATGTGGCGATGCGGGCATTAATTAGGCTGAGATTGTTATTCAGTAATGTTTGGCCAATGCGAGCAAGTAAACCAGGTCGGTCTGGTGTCACCACTTCCATGACTGTTCTCTGATTAATCATGTCGTTGCTAAGTGTGACTTCTGTTGGAAAGGAGAAGTGTTTTAGTTGCCTGGGCGTGCGTCGTTGAATGATTTCCGGGTAATCGTTTGGATCATCAAGCTCATCAAATAGTCGCTGCCGAACCTGTTCCTTTCTGTCTTGGTCATTTGCTAAAGGCTTATTTTGTGCGTCTGTAATAATAAAATTACTTAAATTAAAGTCGCCTCTTGAGGCGCTGATTCGCGCATTGAGCACGTTGAGGTTAAGTTGTTCAAGCACGGCGGTCGTTGCAGCGAATAAGTCGTTTTTAGATCGCAGGTAGACCATTATGTGGCTATAGCCGTCTCCTTGTTGAGTTTGGGTGTCCCTGATAATAATTAGAGGCTCGCTTGAGTCGCCGTGAGACAGTACCTCAGATATCTGCCATACAATATCGGCAGTGGAATCTTGTAGGAAATAATCATCTTCGAAAGAGCAAAGTAGTCCGTCAATTTCGTTTTCAGCGAAACCTTGGTCAAATAACAAGGTTCTTACTTCTAGCTTGGTGGCTTGAATCCATGCGTTCCTGTCAACAGGTTGGTCCGTTCCGCGCCTGATTGCCCGGCGTGTCTCAATGTAAAGCTGTTGCATTAGCGTAGCGCGCCAGCTGCTCCATAGGTTGGGGTTGGTAGCGGCAATATCGCAAACAGTTAAAACATATAAGTATTCAAGGTGAGTGAGGCTGGGAATGCTTTGGGCAAATTGATGAATAATTTCCGGGTCATCTATGTCTTTTTTCTGGGCTGTCATAGACATCAATAAATGGTGCTCGACTAGCCATGATATGAGCTTGGTGTCCCTGTCGCTAAAGTGGTGATGCTTGCAAAACTCAATGGCGTCAATGGCACCAAGCTCTGAGTGGTCACCGCCACGGCCTTTGGCAATGTCATGAAATAAGCCCGCAACAAACAAAATTTCACGCTTAGGAATTTGTCTATATAAGCGTGATGCGAGCGGGAATTCTTTTTGGTGCTCGCTCTCGTCGAGCTGGATAATATTACGGATTAGACGAATGGTGTGTGCGTCAACGGTATAGCAGTGAAACAAGTCATGTTGCATCTGACCAATGATTTGACCAAAAGCAGGTAGGTATCTGCCTAATACGTTGTATTTTAGCATCGCATTCAAAGTGAGGTGCAAGGCGTGTGGTGTGCGCAATATTTCCAAAAAGAGGCTGGTGTTTGTCAGATCGTTTCGAAAGCTGTCGTCGATTAGGTATTGGTGTGCTCTGATCTGTCTAATGGTCGTTGTTTTGATGCCTTTGGTATTAGGGTTTTGAGCCAGCAGTAAAAATATTTCTATTAAGGCATAAGGAGAGCGTTCGAACACTTCGGGGTCTATTGTTTCGATATACCCGTGATTTAATTGAAAGCGCTTATTCAAGGGTTTTGAATTTTGTTTCTTTTCAGGTGTGAGGTAGAACTCATCAAAGTACTGGAGGATAACATCGGTCAGCTCAGCGAGGCCAAGCACGATGCGGTAGTAGCGTTGCATCATTTGTTCAACGCCTAGTTTATGTTCATTGTCCTCAAACCCAAGTGTATCTGCGAGTTTTCTTTGGTGCTCAAATAGAAGTCTGTTTTCGTTCCGGTCAGCAATCATTTGAAGGCCGTAGCGTAAGCGCCATAAAAATTCTTCGCCGCTTTCAAGCATTTTGAATTCATCGTCGGTTAGGAAGTGATATCGTGATCTTGTTGTGGGTGCGTCAGGGCCGAAATGGCGCTTGGTAATCCAGGCGATTGTTTGAATATCCCTGAGTGTGCCGGGAGAAGATTTTAGATTGGGCTCTAGATTATATTCAGTGCCACTGTATTTTTGATGGCGAGCGTTTTGTTCTTTAAGTTTGGCGAGAAAATAATCTTTTGAGGTATAAACTGCGTCTGAATAAACGTGTTCAGAAATGTTTTGTAAGAGATCTTCGGGGCCCGAAATAGTGCGCGTTTCTAGTAAGTTTGTGGCGATAGTGACATCATCTTTCGCGGCAGAAACGCATTCATCCAAGGTGCGAACGCTATGGCCGATATCTAGTTTCAGGTCCCATAATAGGGTAATAAAAGCGGAAAGCTTTTCGCCTAGTTCTTCAGGTATGCTGCTACGAATGAGGATAAGTAAATCGATGTCGGAGTGGGGGTGAAGTTCGCCGCGACCATATCCGCCTACAGCGATTAAACTGACGTTGTCATCAAATGAAAATCGTCGCCAGAGCCCTGTTAATAAAGTATCCATTAGCCAGGCTTTGATTGGAATCAGCTCTCTTATATCGGCGCCGTCCAAAAACATACGGTCAAAAATCTCTTTCGAGTCTTGAAGGTAGGCTTTGATATCTATCGCAGGGCTATCACTTTCAGATAGCGTCTTGAATAAACTCTTGGGCTCAAATTTAGATTCTTCTATAAAAGATCTAAATAAGGGTGAACTTTGTTGAGCGTCAAGGCTGAATATTGGCATGGTTTCATTTGGTTAGTAGTTTAAAAGTTTTGAGCGTGTGCTTATAAATGAAGTTGTGCAATGGTCGTTGGTAGCATTGCACAGTTTCATTTATATTGAATAGTTGAGCCAGCTCAGTCTAGTAGACCTATCTCTTCTTGTCGTAAAGTTAGAATCTCGAAACCATCGGCTGTGACTAATAGTGTATGTTCCCATTGTGCTGATAATTTATGATCTTTTGTGACTACCGTCCATTCATCGGGTAGGAGTTTGCTGTGACGCTTACCCTGATTGATCATGGGTTCAATTGTGAAGGTCATGCCTTCTTTGAGTTCTAAGCCTGTGCCAGGTTTGCCGTAATGCATCACTTGTGGCTCTTCATGAAATACGGCGCCAATACCGTGTCCACAGTACTCTCTGACAACGGAGTAATAGTTGCTTTCCGCGTGTTTCTGGATGACATGACCGATATCGCCTAATCTAGCGCCTGGTTTTACTAGTTTGATACCTTTATATAAGCATTCTTGGGTGATATTGGTTAAACGCTCAGCGGCAATGCTGGGTTTGCCGATATAGAACATTTTGCTGGTATCGCCATGATAACCATCTTTAATCACAGTGATATCTACATTTATAATATCGCCATTTTTTAAAACCTTCTTCTCGGAAGGAATGCCATGGCAAATAACGTGGTTGACTGAGGTGCAAATTGATTTAGGGAAACCCTTATAATTTAAAGGCGCTGGAATGGCGTCTTGGACGTCTACAATATAGTCATGGCAAATCTTATTTAATTCTTCAGTTGTTACCCCAGCTTGGATGTGATCACCAATCATTTCTAACACTTGCGCAGCAAGTTTGCCTGCAATGCGCATTTTTTCAATTTCTTCAGGTGTTTTTATAGATACTTTAGTGTTCATCTTGAGATTGAAGGTCCTGTGATTGCTTGTATAAGTTATATGCTGAATGTCAGTTTTTTATTGGGCTGGGTGATCGCGCCCCGTCAAAAAGACCACATTCTACCCTGATCTTAAGATGAATAAAATTATTTCCTGAGCTACTCAGTATTTAGCTCGGGGTGTTTATTTAACAATCTCCATTTTAAATATTGAATTATAGGGCTTTTTTGTTGATTCCGCCCTGGTGAATTTGGTTGCTAGGAGTGCGAAAAACTTTTAATTGTTGTGCGGATATGGTATAAAGCGCACGCTAAATTTCGAGGAGCTAATGAAAGTTTTCTCGTTTAACTAAATCCGCACACGTTTCGACACATTTATCTGGGTGCTGAATTTAAAGATGGCTTACTGTTATATGTGAGTTTTGAATTCGGTTGATTAATGGGAGGCGTGGAGGTTTAACCCATACAAATTAAAGGAAAGATCATGGCATCAGTTTCAATGCGTGACCTGCTTAAAGCGGGCGTACACTTCGGACACCAAACTCGTTACTGGAACCCTAAAATGGGTAAGTATATTTTTGGTGCACGTAATAAAATTCATATCATTAACCTTGAACAAACTGTTCCGGCGTTTAATGAGTCTTTAGCTTTGGTTAAGAAATTATCTGAAGGTAAAAATAAGGTTCTATTTGTAGGTACTAAGCGTGCTGCAAGTAAAATTATAAAAGAAGAAGCAAGTCGTGCAGGTATGCCATACGTAAATCACCGTTGGTTAGGTGGTATGTTGACGAACTATAAAACAATTCGTCAAAGCATTCGTCGCTACCGTGATCTTGAAGGTCAAAGCAAAGACGGTACTTTTGAAAAACTGACTAAAAAAGAAACTTTAATGCTAACGCGTGAAATGAATAAGCTTGAGCGTAGTATTGGTGGTATTAAAGATATGGGTGGCTTACCTGATGCGTTGGTTGTAATCGATGTTGATCATGAGCGTATTGCTATCAAAGAAGCAAACAAGCTAGGTATTCCGGTTATTGGTATTGTTGATACTAATAGTGATCCCGATGGTGTTGATTACGTTATCCCTGGTAACGATGATGCTATCCGAGCAATCCAGATTTATGCCAAAGCATTTGCTGATGCAGTGAACGAAGGTTCATCTAAAGGTGGAAGTGAGTATGTAGAAGTTACAGAAAGCGCAAAATCTACTGATGAGGGTGAAGCAGCAGCTGAGTAATTCTTACTTAACTGTTTGTGATTGAATAAGTGTTCCAGGTTGGTTTATCTGACCTGGAAGCAAGAATTTTAGGAAAAGAGGTAAGCCTCTTTTTTTTATAAGTGATTAGAGGAATTAACATGGCTGCTATTAGTGCTTCATTGGTTAAAGAGCTGCGTGACCGTACCGGTCTTGGTATGATGGAATGTAAAAAAGCATTAAAAGAAACTGACGGCGATGTCGAAAAAGCAATCGAAGAGATGCGTAAAAAAAGTGGCATGAAGGCCGCTAAAAAAGCTGGTCGTGTTGCTGCTGAAGGTATTGTTGCTACAAAAATAGCTGAAGATGGTTCTTTTGGTGTGTTAGTTGAAGTAAATAGCGAAACTGATTTTGCTGCTAAAGATGAAGGCTTTCTTGCTTTTGTTGATAAGGTTGCAGCGAGCGCTTTTGAAGCAAAAGAAACTAATGTTGAAAAACTGATGGAAGGCGAGCTTGAGAAAGCGCGTGGTGAGTTAGTTCAGAAGATGGGTGAGAATGTCAGTGTTCGTCGCATCGTTGAATTGAGCGATAAAGTTGTTGGGCAGTATGTTCACGGAACCAAGCGTATTGGTGTTATTGTTGCGCTAACAGGTGGTGATAGCGAACTTGCTAAAGATATAGCAATGCATATCGCAGCTGTGAATCCGATGTATGTGAATAAAGACGATGTTCCAGCTGAAGTTGTTCAGAAAGAAAAAGATATCTTTACTGCGCAGGCTGAGCAGAGTGGTAAGCCGCCGGAAATTATCGAAAAAATGATCGGTGGTCGTATTAATAAGTATCTTTCAGAGATTAGTTTACTTGATCAGCCTTTTGTTAAAGACCCTGATGTTAAAATCGGTGCTTTAGCTAAAAAAGCGGGCGCAGAAGTTGTTGCCATGTTTCGCTTTGAAGTGGGTGAAGGTATTGAAAAAGAAGAAGTCGATTTTGCAGACGAAGTTGCAGCTCAGTTGAAAGGCTAAGAAGTAATTTATTTGTAAGATTGAATGAATTGTATTGGCTGATGACTTTTACCTGAAATTGTTTTTCAAGCTAAATGCTTCCTGATACAATTCATTCCAGATTGCCGCATAAAGCAATGTTTATATTGTTTGTATGCGGCATTATCGTATCTGGCTCTGCCTTTTAAGGTGGGGTGCTATCTAATTAAGAGATATTGAGAGATAAAACATGCCTGTAAACCTCCAGCCTAAATATAAACGTATCCTTCTTAAATTGAGTGGTGAGGCTCTAATGGGGGATGAAGACTTTGGTATAGATCCTAAAGTGTTAGATAGAATGGCGCTTGAAATTGGACAACTCATCGGTATTGGTGTTCAAGTTGGATTGGTGCTTGGTGGTGGAAATCTGTTTCGTGGCGCTGCATTAAGCGAAGCGGGCATGGACCGCGTTACAGGTGATCATATGGGGATGCTCGCTACGGTTATGAATGCGCTAGCTATGCGAGATGCTTTGGAGCGATCGAATATCTCGACCCGGGTTATGTCAGCTATACCTATGAGTGGTGTAGTTGAACATTATGATCGACGTAGTGCTATCAGAGACCTAAAGAATGGTGAAGTGGTCATATTTAGTGCTGGAACCGGTAATCCGTTTTTTACAACGGATAGCGCAGCATGTTTGCGTGGCATAGAAATAGATGCAGATGTTGTTTTAAAGGCTACAAAAGTGGATGGTGTTTATAATGCTGACCCGATGAAGGATTCATCTGCAGTACGGTATGATAGTTTGAGTTATGATGAAGTACTTGATAAAAAGTTGGGTGTTATGGATTTAACTGCTATTTGTTTATGTCGTGATCATAATATGCCGCTTAGAGTTTTTAATATGAATAAACCGGGTGTACTTGCCAGTATTATGGTTGGCGAGTCTGAAGGTACATTGATTCATGCAAATGAAACGGTTGAGCATAACGCTTAGTATTTATAAGGAAAAAAAATGTTAGATGAAATTAAGCAAGACGCTGAAGCTCGCATGAAAAAGAGTATCGATGCTTTGGGAACGGCTTTTGCAAAGATCCGTACAGGTCGAGCTCATCCGAGTATTTTGGATAGCGTAAGTATTTCTTACTATGGTGTAGATACGCCGCTAAAACAAGCAGCGAATATTTCAGTAGAAGATGGTCGTACCTTGGCTATTTCAGTCTGGGAAAAACCAATGGTTCCGGTTGTTGAGAAGGCTATTTTGGCTGCTAACCTCGGTCTGAATCCATCTTCATCGGGAGACTTGATTCGTGTTCCTATGCCTGCTTTAACGGAAGAAACCCGTAAAGATATGGTGAAGTTAGCTAAGTCTGACGCCGAAAATGCGCGTGTATCGATACGTAATATTCGTCGGGATGCAAATTCTGATATTAAAGAGCTTCTTAAAGAAAAAGAAATATCAGAAGATGAAGAAAAAAGAGCTTCAGATGGTATACAAAAACTCACTGACCGTTTTGTTGCTCAAGTAGAGAGCGTATTGCAGGGTAAAGAAACTGACTTGATGGAAGTTTAGGTCAGCGAACTTAAAAGCAGGTGGCCATTATCGTTTGCTCTAAGAAGTATGGTTTACCTGCCTTTATTATTGGTTTTTAATTATTTCTGTAAATTCTTTCTAAGCTGTTTTTAATTATGGACGAAAAATTGACTGCTGAAATCCCTCTTTCTTCTACCTCGCGGCCGCGCCATGTCGCTATTATTATGGATGGAAATAACCGTTGGGCCAAACAGCGCAAGCAAATAGGTGTCTCGGGTCATAAAGCTGGTGTTGAAGCGGTTAGAAGTGTTGTTAAAGTCTGTGCAGAAGAAAGTGTTGAGGTTTTAACTCTTTTCGCGTTTAGCAGTGAAAACTGGCGGAGGCCTGCTGATGAGGTGGGCGCGCTAATGAAGTTGTTCTTATTTGCACTCAAGAGAGAAGTTAAAAAAATACATAAAAATAATATCCGCTTAAAGATCATCGGTGAGCGAAGCCAGTTTAGCTCTGTTCTGCAAGAATATATGCAAAAAGCTGAGTTATTAACGGCAGATAACACGGGTATGACGTTAGTGATCGCTGCTAATTATGGTGGCCATTGGGATATTGTTCAATCTACCCGAGCCATTGCTGAGCAAATAAAGCAGGGTAATATACAGCCTGAGGACGTGACCGAAGATTTGGTTCAGTCGTTTTTATGTCTTGGTGGTTTGCCTATGCCGGATTTGATGGTTCGAACTGCGGGTGAACAAAGAATTAGCAATTTTATGCTTTGGCAATTGGCTTATACTGAGTTTTATTTCTCAGATCTGTATTGGCCAGACTTTAAAGAGCCGCAGATGCTGGAGGCGCTAAATGTATATGGTTCAAGAAAACGTCGCTTCGGGCAAACAGATGATCAGATTTCTTCTAAATACTCCTCTTAATTGTTTCTATATTTATAGGTATTGTTTTCGTGCTTAAACAACGATTTATTACTGCGCTTATTTTAGCGCCCCTCGTTTTGTGTGGCGTTTTTCTGCTTCCTCCTTCAGAATTTGCTTTATTTTTTGCATTGATTATTTTGTTGGCTGCCTGGGAGTGGGCTAATCTGTCTTCAATTACCCATCAGCTCTTGCGAATCACATACGCCATGAGTGTGGCTGTCGTGCTGTATTTAGTCTTGGTTGATGTCTCTGTTCTATGGGTATTAACGCTTTCGGTCATGTGGTGGATCATCGCATCGCTCTTTGTGCTTAGTTATCCTGGCACTGTAGTCTTTTGGAAGCATAAGTGGGTTAAGTGTTTAATCGGTTTTGTTGTTCTCTTACCGATGTGGAAAGCATTGGTTTATATTCGCAGCGCTGAATTTTTACCTGTTGAAAACTTGGATACTCTTTGGCTTATTTTCTACATGCTTTTACTTGTTTGGGTGGCTGATACCGGTGCTTATTTTGCTGGTAAAGCTTGGGGTAAAAGAAAGTTGGCTCCTAATGTTTCTCCTGGTAAGTCTTGGGCTGGTGCTTGGGGGGGGATTGTCGCGGTACTTTTTCTTGCTGTCATTTCTTGTTTTATGATGGGTTTGTCTACAGTCATGACTGCTCAGTTTATTTTAGTTACAATTATTACGGCTGCCGTGTCAATTATGGGGGATCTTACTGAAAGTATGTTCAAGCGCCAGAGAGGCATTAAAGATAGCAGTAACCTGTTACCAGGACATGGTGGTGTTTTAGATAGGATAGATAGCCTTGTTGCTGCAATACCTGTTTTTGTCTTTTTGCTTATTACTCTTGGGTGGGTGAGTTAAAGCGTGAATTCCAATAACTTGTATAATCATTTAAATGAGTATAATGGCGTTTGTGAAAATGTCTGCATTTTAGGGGCCACAGGATCTATAGGTTTAAACACTTTAGATGTCATTTCTCAGCATCCCAAGCGTTATAATGCTTTTGCTTTAACTGCATACGATAAGCATGAGGATATGTTTCAGCTCTGTCAGCGGTATCAACCCGAATATGCTGTTATGGTTGATAGTGCGGCAGCAGAAATTTTACAGCAAAAAATTGATAAACTTGGTCTCGACATTAAAGTTCTCTCGGGTGAAAAGGCGCTTGAAGTGGTGGCTTCGCATGAAAGTGTCGAAATCGTTATGGCTGCTATTGTCGGAGCAGCAGGTTTACGGGCTAACTTGGCTGCAGCCGCCGAAGGTAAAAAGGTATTGCTTGCAAATAAAGAGTCCTTGGTTATGTCTGGTCAGCTTTTTATGGCGCAGGTGCAAGATGCCTCTGCCACTCTACTGCCAATTGATAGTGAACATAACGCAATATTTCAATGTCTGCCGCAATCATATCGATGTGGCAATAAATTGAGTTCAGATATTAGGCGTATTTTGCTAACGGCATCAGGGGGGCCTTTTAGGGAGTACTCTTATGAGCGGCTTAGCAAAGTAACACCGAAACAAGCTTGTAAGCATCCTAACTGGAGTATGGGGCAGAAGATTTCTGTGGATTCCGCTTCCTTAATGAATAAGGGGCTTGAGTTGATTGAGGCTTGTTGGTTGTTTAATCTTCAGCCAGAGCAGATTGATGTTCATGTTCATCCAGAAAGTATTGTTCATTCTATGGTGGAGTATATTGATGGCTCTATCATTTCTCAGATGGGTAACCCAGATATGCGTACTCCAATTGCGTATGGAATGGCTTGGCCGGAACGTATTGTTTCAGGGGTTAAACCTCTAGATTTATTTGATATAGCTAAATTGACATTTGAGCGTCCAAATCATGATAACTTTCCTTGTCTACAAATTGCGCGCGATGCATTTAAGGTTGGTGGAACAGCTTGTGCAGTAATGAATGCAGCTAATGAGGTGGCTGTTGCAGCCTTTCTAAAAGGTAATATCGCCTTTACCTCTATCCCTGATATTATAAGTAGTGTTCTAGAAAACTCTTCAATTTCACCTGTTGAATCAATTAATCAAGTTGTTAGCGCTGATCTAGGTGCAAGACTATTAACTGAAGATCAGATCTTGGCACGCTATCAGTCTAAAAAACAGTTGAGTTAATGTACTTAATGGATGTTCTACAGTCAGTTTTATCTCTTGTCATAACGCTTGGTATACTTGTAACCGTTCATGAGTATGGCCATTATTTAGTTGCTCGCCGATGCGGGGTTGCGGTCTTACGATTTTCAGTTGGTTTTGGTAAACCATTATTTACTTGGAAGAATAAAAATAATACTGAATTTGTCATAGCGAGTATTCCTTTGGGTGGCTATGTCAAAATGCTTGATGAACGTGAAGGGCCGGTTGAGAAATCTCAGTTGGAATTCGCTTTTAATCGAAAGCCTGTCAGCCAAAGAATTGCTATTGCGAGTGCGGGCCCGATTGCTAACTTTCTATTCGCTATTTTTGCTTACTGGATGATGTTTGTATCCGGTTTTAACGTGCTTATTCCAACGGTAGGAAATGTCGAAACTGAATCAGTTGCTTATAAAGCCGGACTCGCAGCAGGTTATGAAATAACCGCGGTTGACGGTCGTGAAACGCTCGGTTGGCGTGCTGTCAATATGGAATTAATAAATAGAATTGGTGATACCGGAGATATTCAACTCGACGCTACAGTGGCTCCAGGCATTGCTGCGCGCTCTTATTCTATCTCTATTGCTGATTGGATGGTTGATAGTGAACCCTCTAGCTTAATACAAAACCTTGGTATTACACCTAAAAAACCAGTAGTTGAAGCTGTAATGGGAGAAGTTCTCAAGAATAGCCCTGCTGAGTTAGGTGGCTTATTGGCGGATGATAAGGTGATTCGTGCAAATGGAATGCGAGTAGATGACTGGTTTGCTTTTGTTGACGTAATACAAGGCTCCCCAGAAAAAGAGATCTTGGTTGATGTCTTGCGTCTGCCGGTTTCTGAAAATGACTATCAGAACGCTGCTGTCGTTCGCCTAAAATTAAAGCCCGAAATTCATACTAATGAGAAGGGAGTATCAACAGGGCGGCTAGGTGTTAGTGTTAAGCCATTTAAATATAGCGATGATATGATTCGCGAAGTTCGGTACGGGCCGATTGAATCACTTAGTTATGCGAGCTCTCAAGTTTGGGCAGATAGTAAAATGACATTTAACGCAATAATTAAAATGGTTCAAGGCTTGATCTCTTTAGATAATTTAAGTGGTCCTATCACTATAGCGCAGGTCGCTAGTGACTCTATCCGTTCAGGTAGTGAGGCTTTTTTGAGATTTTTGGCTTTATTAAGTGTTAGTTTGGGTATTTTGAATTTATTACCAATACCCGTTTTAGATGGTGGTCATATCCTTTATTACTCTCTTGAAGGTCTGCGTGGAAAGCCAATATCTGAAAAATGGCAGTTAGTTGGTTTGAAAGTAGGAATTTCTTTTATTTTAGTTTTGATGTCATTAGCTTTTTATAATGATGTGATGCGTCTTCTGTAATGATGCTTATGGAGTTTTCTTTGTTAAGTGTAAAGCGTTTTATTGTTTTTGGTTTATTTGCCATTTCATTTTTTTCTCTGTCTGCTCAAGTCTCGGCAGTCGGTAAATTTTCAGAGTTTGCTGTTGCAGATATACGAGTAGATGGTTTAAAACGCGTTTCTGCAGGCACCATTTTTAGTGCATTCCCTGTCAGTGTTGGTGAAGTGATTACCGAGTCTGATATCGTATCTGCGACGAAATTGTTATTTAAAACAGGTCTGTTTACCGATATTCAAATTACTAGAGAGGGTCAAGATCTGGTTGTTATTGTTGACGAACGACCCTCTATCAGCAAGATAGAGATTACAGGTAACAAAGATATTTCAGAGGATGATTTAAGAGATGGGCTCAAAACGGCGGGAATGTCAGAAGGCAAAGTTTTTAAACGAGTAACGCTTGAGCGCCTTGAGTTGGAAATCTTAAGGTCTTATGTGACACAAGGGCGTTATTCTGCCTCAGTTGAGGCCCTTGTTACTGAATTACCGCGTAACCGAGTGGCCATTGAATTAAAAATAAACGAGGGTGAAGTCGCTTCTATTTTACATATTAATATAGTGGGTAACTCAGCATTTTCTGATGGGCAGATTATTGATTTAATGGAACTGAAAATGCCTAGTCTTTGGTCCATATTTACCAGTGATGATAAGTACTCTAAAGAAAAACTAAGTGGTGACTTAGAAAGAATTAGATCTTTTTATCTGGATAGTGGCTATATAAAGTTTTCTATTGAGTCCACTCAAGTCTCTATATCTCCCTATAAGGAAGATGTTTTTATTACCGTTAATGTTTCTGAAGGGCCTTTATTTACGGTCAAAGAATTCGACTTAAAAGGTGATTTAATTCTTGATAAAGAGGTTTTGACTGCCTTAGTGCAAGTAAAACCGGGCGATGTTTTCTCGCGTAAAAAACTGACCTTAACATCTGATCTAATCTCTCGAGCTTTGGGCTCAGAGGGGTATACTTATGCAAATGTAAATGCGATCCCTGAAACGCATGACGATGATACTGCATCAGTTACCTTTTTTGTTGATCCGGGTAAGAGAAACTATGTGCGACGCATTAACTTTAGAGGAAATACAAATACGCGGGATGAGGTGCTAAGACAGGAAATGGTCCAGATGGAAGGGGCCTCAGCTTCAACCGATTTGATAGAAGGATCAAAAGCACGCTTGGAGCGTTTGGGCTTTTTTAGTACTGTATCTATCGATACACCATCAGTGCCAGGATCAAGTGATCAAATAGATGTGAATTACTCTGTAGAGGAGCAGTCTTCAGGTAACTTATCTGCTAGCTTAGGTTATTCACAAGGAAGCGGTTTTTCACTGGGTTTAAGTGTGTCAGAAAATAACTTTTTTGGTTCTGGCAAAAAGGTTTCTTTTGGTATTAATACAAATGACTCGTCTAAGTCTGCGAATTTTTCATATTTAGACCCGTACTTTACAGTTGATGGTGTTAGTCGAGGCTTTAGTCTCTTCGCAAGAAAAACAGACTTTGATGACGGTGATCGTTCTGATTATGTGATTGATGAGACGGGGGCCTCTGTGACTTTTGGTTATCCTATCAATAGTATTTCCCGTCTAAAGTTTACCTTTGGCTATACGAATACTGATCTATCTACAGGTGATGAGGTCCCACTAGAGATTCTTAGCTTTGTTCAGGAGAATGGAGACAATTTTGATACTTTCTCTTTTACTTCTTCTTGGTCTAGAAGTACCTTAAATCGAGGGCAGTTTCCGACAAGAGGTTGGGGGCAGAATTTGTCATTACGTGTCGCGGCTCCTTTCAGTGATTTGTCATTTTATAAGCTGAATTACAACTCAAATAGTTACTTTCCTTTAGATAAAAATCATGAATTTATATTTAGGATTCGTAATAAATGGGCTTGGGCTGACTCTTATGGCGATACCGACAGCTTGCCTTTTTATGAGCACTATTTTACGGGTGGCATTACCTCTGTAAGAGGTTTTGAACGGAACACGCTGGGTATGCATACAAGTCCACAGTCAGAGGCGGATTTGTCGGACCCATTCGGCGGAGATCTGTTGTTTGAGAATAGCGCAGAGTTGATATTTCCATTGCCATTCATTAAAGACCAGCGTTCATTGCGCTTAGCGTATTTTGTAGACAGTGGTAATGTATTCGACACCGATAGAGGTTTCGACTTTGATGCTCGTGAACTTCGTTGGTCTACTGGCTTAAGTCTACAGTGGATTACCTTTATTGGGCCTTTAGGTTTCAGTCTAGGTAAGGCCATTAATGATGTGGCTGGCGATGACACCCAGTTCTTCCAATTCTCATTAGGGCAACCTTTTTAGAGAATACTAAATTTAAGATTTAACATAACTTTTAAAAATACGAGATCTTAGGAGATCCAAATCATGAAAATATTTATGTCGCTGTTGTTTGTTTGTCTGATGTCATTTTCGGCTTTATCAAGTGCGGAAATTAAAGTGGGTTTGATTGATATGCGAGCAGCGTTGTTTTCATCCAATTCAGCAAAGGACTTTACCGAAAAAATGGTAAGTCAATACAAACAACAAGATCTTGAAGTTAGGGCCGTTGGTGAAGAGGGTCAAAAGTTGGAGTTACGTTTAAAGAATGATGCCGCAATCATGAGTGATAATGAACGTAATAAAATGGCCTCTGACCTAGAAGCAAAAATCCAAGAATATAAATATTTGAAAAGTAAACTGGATAAAGCTTTGGATGAAAAACGAAAGGAATTCTTAAGTGATTCAAAGCCCAAACTAGATCAGGTTATTAATTCACTTGTGAAGGAAGAGGGTTTGGATCTGTTGATGCCTAGAGAAGCCGCTCTTTTTGCTAAACAAGAAATGGATTACACAGATAAAGTAATAACTAAGTTGAATGAACTTAAATAACATTTGTAACGTTACTCCATTTTATGGTTGTTGAAGGTATGAGTTTGCAAGAATATAGCTTGAAAGAGTTGGCTTCAAAAATTGAAGCAGACGTTATCGGAGATGAAAATGTTCTTGTTACAGGGATTTCAACCCTGCAATCTGCCGATAGCACGAAGATAAGTTTTTTGGCGAATCCTGCTTATGAAAAGTATCTTTCAGATACGTCTGCAGCTGCAGTTATTCTAACGCCTGAGTTGGCAGTTAAATGTCAAACTAATGTGCTTGTGCATAAGAATCCGTATCTTGCATATGCACATTTGAGTCAAGTTTGGGATAAGACATATCAATCTGTCGATAGTGAAGAGAATATTCACCAATCTGCGAATATTCACGCAAGTGCTTCAATAGACCCTTCTGTGAAAATCGGAGCCTGCGCGGTAATTCAGGCAGGTGTAACGCTAAAATCTGGCGTTATAGTGGGGGCTAATTGTGTCGTTGGTGATGATTCAGAAATAGCTGAAAATACACTGTTGCATGCAAATACAACTCTTTATCACGGTGTCAGTATTGGTCAAAATTGCATTATACACAGTGGTGTGATTATTGGCTCTGATGGTTTTGGCTTTGCGCCTAATCAGGGTGAATGGGTTAAAATTGCGCAATTAGGTGGTGTTGTTATTGGTGATAATGTTGAAATCGGGGCTAATACCACTATCGACCGCGGAGCACTGGATAATACAGTTATTGAGAAAGGTGTTAAGCTCGATAATCAAATACAAATTGCTCACAATGTGAAAGTGGGACAGAACACTGCCATTGCTGCTTGTTGTGCTGTTGCGGGAAGTACTACGATAGGGGCAAACTGTGTTATTGGTGGAGCTAGCGGAATTGCTGGCCATTTAACCATCACTGACAATGTCCATATAACCGCCATGACTATGGTTATAAAAAGTTTAAATGAACCGGGTGTTTACTCATCTGGAACGGGGGTTCAAACTAATGCTAAATGGCGTAGGAGTATCGCTCGTTTACGTCAGCTTGATAAAATGGCAAAGCGATTATCTTCTCTTGAAAAATTAGTTAAGTCCTCCTAATACCTGTTAATAAATGACTTAGGTTACCTGAAATATGAAAATGGATATCACCGAAATTCAAAGTTATCTGCCACATCGTTATCCTTTTTTGATGGTGGATCGTGTTACGGAAGTAGAGTCTGGGATAATGATACGAGGTTATAAAAATGTTTCTTACAATGAGCATTATTTTGCCGGTCATTTTCCTGATGCTCCCATCATGCCTGGTGTCTTGATTCTAGAGGCGATGGCACAAATATCTGGTATTCTTGGGTTCGTAACAACGAACAAAAAACCAAGTGAAAACTTAATACATTATTTTGCCGGATCAAATAAAGCGCGTTTTAAGCGGCCAGTTGTTCCAGGGGATCAGCTTATACTTGAGTCTAAATTATTAACTGCAAAGCACAATATATGGAAGTTTGAATGTAAGGCGTATGTGGGTGATGAGGTTGCTTGTGTAGCAGAGATTATGACTGCTGAGAGAGAGCGCTAATGACTATACATTCCGATGCAGATATACACCCAGATGCAAAAGTGCATTCGCAGGCAATAATTGAGTCAGGGGTAAAGCTCGGGGCTGGCGTGGAAGTAGGCCCATGGACTTATATCGGTGCAGATGTAGAGATTGGCGATAACACGAAGGTGATGTCTCATGTTGTCATCAAGGGGCCTACCAAAATAGGGTGCAATAATAAAATATTCCAATTTTCGAGTGTCGGTGAAGATTGTCAAGATAAGAAGTTCGCAGGTGAGCCTACTCGTTTAGAAATTGGTGATAATAATATTATTCGTGAAAGTTGTACTATCCATCGGGGGACAACGCAAGATAATGCGCTCACATCTATAGGTAGTGGTAATTTATTAATGGCATATGTTCATGTGGCACATGATTGTGTTGTTGGAAATGATTGTATATTTGCTAATACGACTACTTTAGCTGGCCATGTTCATGTAGCGGATAATGTTATTCTCGGGGGCGGAACTATGGTACATCAATTTTGTAAAGTGGGTGTTCATAGTATGAGTGCCGGGGGGAGTATAGTTCTACGAGATATGCCTGCATTTGTAATGGTTAGTGGGCAATCAGCCTCTGCACATGGTTTAAATACCGAAGGATTAAAACGACGAGGTTTTGATTCCGACCAATTGCTGGCTTTAAAACGGGCTTATAAGACAGTTTATCGCAAGGGTTTGAATTTAAAGGATGCGCTTCTTGAGCTGGAGGCTGCCGCTAAGGAATCACCTGATGTGGCTGTTTTTGTAGATAGTATCAAAAGCTCTGCTCGAGGAATTATTCGCTAGCTTGAAGGGTTTGGGTTTATTTGTAATGTGTCACGCTGACTATCTGAAGAGGGTATTCCCATAGAATCTCAATCTGCTAATTCAATCAATACAGGCAATGTAATCAAATCAGAAAAGGATGTTGTTTCTCTGAGGCCGATTACTGTTGGAATGGTGGCAGGAGAGGTTTCGGGCGATATTCTGGGTTCTGGTCTGATACTCGCTATTCGTAAGCGTTATCCGAATGCTCGGTTTGTCGGAATAGGTGGGCCTTTAATGCTTGAGCATGGTTTTCAATCTCAAGTACCCATGGAGAGATTATCTGTCATGGGCTTGATTGAAGTGTTGGGCAGAATCTTTGAGCTAATTGGGATACGAAGGCGCTTAAAGCACTTTTTTCTGAAAAATCGTCCCGATGTCTTTATTGGTATTGATGCACCTGATTTTAATCTTGGTTTGGAATTAGCATTGCGCAAAAGAGGGATTAAAACAGGACACTATGTCAGTCCTTCTGTTTGGGCGTGGCGACAAAAAAGAGTTTTTAAAATTGCTAGAGCAGTTGACTTAATGCTAACGCTTTTTCCCTTTGAAGCAAAATTCTATAAAGCCCATAAAGTGGCGGTTCGATTTGTTGGTCATCCATTGGCTGATTCAATACCTTTAATTCCAAATAAGGCTCAGGCAAGAGTGAAATTCGGATTAAATGATGCTTGTAAAGTGGTTGCATTACTACCAGGGAGTCGTTCCGGGGAAATTGCCTATGTTGGTGAGAGTTTTATAGAAACTGCTCGCTGGTTGCACGAGCGAGACCCAGAGATAACTTTTTTACTGCCTTATGTGAATGATGCTCGACGTATTCAGATTGAAGAGTTGATTCACTGTCAGGGTAGTGGCTTACCTATTAAATTAATTGACGGTCA
>Ga0209290_1000481_pt1 | contig 28392 bp, 15 predicted proteins | sample EN1Hudsemesocosm_2_FD_184632 | JGI IMG/M metagenome (GOLD analysis project Ga0209290, IMG submission 184632) | Methane-oxidizing microbial communities from mesocosms in the Hudson Canyon - EN10B Hudson Canyon (SPAdes) (version 2) | ecosystem: Environmental > Aquatic > Marine > Cold seeps... | reverse complement strand
TCCGCCCAATTGGGACGTTGAGTAATCAACCGTTCCAAATTGGCTGTATTGTTTAAACGCATCTAAATCTAAATTAAAATCAAGATCAGGGAACAAGTCATCATCGGCTCCGGTGTAAAATGTGAAAGCATTTTTACTTATTATGGTAAGACCCACATCCATGGATTCAGCATTATCCCCGGCTCCATATTGAATCTTGCCAGGTATCTCCATCTTATAGATATTAAAATGCTTGGGTTTAGCGGGGAACAGGGCATCGGATACTGCCACCATGGTTAAGCTGATATTCTCACCCAGAAAAATCAGATCTTGAAACTCTTCGTCACCGGCACCTTTGGCCTCTACTTGTAAATCGGGTAGCAAAAGATCTATGGCACTGATATCGGGATTAGAGCCTGCCACTAACTCAGTGGCTAGACTAAAAGTCACCTTAGGGGCACTATCCCCTGCCACTACTAACGTTGATTTACCCAATGATGTTTCTACTACCACCGTATCGCTAAAGGTAAACCCTGTGGCTAATGTGGCTTCGGTAGATGCATTTTCAAACTTTCCTTTCATGTACAACTTTGGGTATTGGTCATTGGTCTGATTAACACTTAAAACAAACTCAGCTTCCTCCACATCGTACGTAACGTTGTCTGAATAAATATAATTAACGGAGTCACAACTGTCCTCACCGCGCACACAGGTTAAAGCATAATTAACAAACTCGGTCATGGGGCGAAATAAACCCTGAACATCCGGGGCTAACTGTTGCTGAAACAACGCCCATTTATCACTCATTGTATGAAAGTCATCGCTCATCACTGTGCTATTGGGTTCATCAAAGAAGCTGGCGTATTCTTTATTTTCTAAATCCGCCACCCAACCCTGCACCTTGGCCACTAATTCTCGAGCCTGTGCAATTTTCTCATCCAGCAACAGCTCCCCTTCCACCACTGGAAAATCGCTTCCTACAAAATTGGTGGGTGTATTCAACAAATTACTAAAAATTGGCTCGGTAATAATAGAATTAAAAACACTGGCGGCGGCACTGACATTGCTATCTGATTGTTCGTTAGAGATGGCAACCGCCGATTCATACAAACTTTTTAAATCTAACTCTCTTAAGGCTGCTTCGCGAGTATCCTCCCCCAATAACTGACCTTCATTCGCGATAAAGGACGCCTGCCACCAATCCAGTGTTGCCCTTAAACTTTCATTTCGTTGCTGTGCAAACATTGGCCAACTTAATGATAATAAGCCGTGTTTAGCCTGCTCAACGAGTTTAATGGTATCGCTTGAGGTACCGCTAACTAGTGGCGACCAGAAAGGGGTTTGCACGTGAAAGGCACTGTCGATAGCGAACAATTGCTGCACCCGACTATTGGCTTCATGGATGCTTTGCGGCGTGAACATGCCATTTAGGAATAAAGACGTATCACAGGTGGATGGTGTACAGGCTGAACCGTCACTGACAAATTCGGTTAAGGCCAATTTGGCCGCCAGGTGAGTAAGCGGGGTAACGGATACCACATCCCCGGCTTCTAACTGATTGATAACACCCCACAATTGAAAGTCATCCGCCACACCATAGGAGGCATTAAATGACACCGCCTCACCGCCGTCGGTTTTACAGCCCCCTAAACTATCGGCCAAAGCGCAGTTTAGTTCCGTGGGTGGCACGGTAATGGTCTGACCGCTTACAAATGTATTGCCGTCACCATCACGGCACCCGCCTGATAATTCGTCAATTCTGCATAACTCCTGGGCTTCAGCGCCGTGAAAACTGGCCACCAGTAAGTAGGAGCCGCCATAGGCCCCCTGCACGATGCCTTCAAAATGTCCTTGTTCGTCGGTTACAAATATATCTGCAACAAATTCGCCATCGGCGTTGCGATTAGGCTGGCCATTGCTGTTAATGCCCACCGCCTGAACAATGACATTTTTGGCGTTACCACCGGCCACCGTTCCGGAGAAATGAATATTGGCAACGCCGCCAATATTAATATTTTCGGTATTGTCACAGCCGCCTAGGCCTAAACCCAGCAACAAAGGAAGGAGAGATAGATATTTCATGTAGCAACCATTTATTATTATCTGTGCAACTGATCTTACGTCAGTTTTTGCGAATTTTTGTGCGAGGTTTATCACCTGGCTTTCTATACAACACACCAACTAAGTAATGACACTCGAGCTACTTATTGGTTCATTTTATATGGGCCCAGCAGACCCATTTCATTTATTTTCCCAGCCTACAAATCCGCCAATTTGGCAGACTCTTCAGCAATTAACTTGCGCATCCATTGATGGGGCGGATTATGATGTAACAGAGGACTCCAGGCCATTTTTAATTCAAATTGGGGAATCTCAAATGGCGGATCCACCAATTTCAACTCACCCGACAAGGCCTGCATGCGAGCAATCTTAGTGGGTAAGGTGGCTACCAGGTCATTATTCATGGCCAATAGCGCAGGCATTTGGTAGTGGCGGGTAAATACACTGATTTTACGTTTATGACCCACCGCAGCCAGCGCTTCATCCACCCAACCTAGCTGCACTGCCTTATCTTTATTGGGGTTCACCCCGGTCCCTACACCCATACCGGTTTTACTCACCCAAATATGGTTGGAGTCTAGATAGGCCGCCAGGTCGTATTTTTGCAGTAACGGGTTTTTCGGGTTTACCAAACAGGAAAAACCGTCGTGCCATAGGGTTTTCTGATGAAAAGATTGAGGGAGTTCATCAAAGCGGTTTATGGCCATATCTACTTTGCCTTGCTCCACATCTTTATAGGTCACATCAGAAGGCGTTAAAAAGTCCAATACCACCCCGGGCGCCTCTCGACGCAGGCGCTTCACTATGGCGGGCACCAAAGTCGCCTCTGCATAATCACTTACCATGATGCGATACATGCGATTTGAAAGCTCAGAATCAAAGTGACCTGTGGGCTGTACTGCCGTATCCACCTCAGCCAGGATATTCCTTACCAGGGGCTGCAGGGCAACCGCCCGTTCGGTAGCGCTCATACCATCACTGGTGCGCACCAATATAGGGTCATCAAACAGCACCCGCAGTCTTTTAAGGCCGTTACTCATGGCCGGTTGAGTGATACCTAATATCTGGGCGGCCTTGGTGACACTGCGCTCACGCAACAAAACATCCAAGTAAATTAACAAGTTTAAATCGAATCTTTCCACATTCACCCCGTGAATACCGAACATAAGGTCTATAGATTAGGGAAATTATCATAAAAGACGTATGATTCGCACGTTATTTTGAGGCACGCCTCGGTTTTACAGCTATATTTATCTGCTGTATTACGACAATTCACCACTCTTTTAAGGATTGACTCATGTCAGCTATTCAAGACGACATCAAATCTATCTCAGCCGCTCAAGAAGCCGCTACATATTCTTGGGATATCACCCCAGAATCTGCTGCTCGCATGCGTGCTCAGAACAAATTTAAAACTGGTCTAGACGTTGCTCAGTACACTGCTGACGTTATGCGTGCAGACATGGCTGCTTTTGATGCCGACAACGCTAAGTACACTCAGTCTCTAGGTTGCTGGCACGGTTTTGTAGGTCAGCAAAAACTGATCTCTATCAAAAAGCACTTCGGTACTACTGATCGTAAATACCTATACCTTTCAGGTTGGATGGTTGCTGCTCTACGTTCTGAGTTCGGTCCTCTTCCTGACCAATCTATGCACGAAAAAACAACTGTAGCTTCTTTGGTTAAAGAACTTTACACCTTCCTACGTCAAGCTGACGCACGTGAACTAGGCGGCCTTTTCCGCGATCTAGACGCTGCCCGTCAAGCTGACGACGCTGCCAAGGTTAAAGAAGTTCAAGCGGCTATCGATGGTCACCAGACTCACGTTGTGCCAATCATTGCTGATATCGATGCTGGTTTTGGTAACGCTGAAGCGACTTACCTAATGGCTAAGCAAATGATCGAAGCCGGTGCTTGTGCCCTTCAGATCGAAAACCAAGTTGCCGATGAAAAGCAATGTGGTCACCAAGACGGTAAAGTAACTGTACCTCACGCTGATTTCCACGCGAAAATCCGTGCCCTACGTTACGCCTTCCTAGAACTAGGCATTGACAACGGTATCATCGTTGCTCGTACCGACTCTGAAGGTGCTGGTCTTACTAAAGAAATCGCTGTAGTTAAAGAGCCAGGCGATCAAGGTGATCGTTACAACTCTTACCTAGACGTTGAAGAAATTGATGTTTCTGAAATGGCTGAAGGCGATGTTGTATTAAACCGTGGCGGCAAGCTTGTTCGTCCTAAGCGTTTGCCTTCTGGCCTATATCAGTTCCGTCAGGGTACTGGTGAAGAGCGTTGTGTATTCGATTCTGTTGAAGCCCTTAAAGCCGGTGCTGACCTTATCTGGATCGAAACTGCGACTCCATCTGTTAAAGATATCGCTGACATGATGAACGAAGTACGTAAAGAAGTTCCAGATGCGAAACTTGTTTACAACAACTCTCCTTCTTTCAACTGGACTCTTAACTTCCGTCAACAGACATTCGATGCTTGGTCTGCTGAAGGTAAAGACGTTTCTGCTTACGATCGTTCTGACCTAATGAACGCCAAGTATGACGAAACTGAACTATCTGCTGCTGCCGATGATCGTGTTCGTACCTTCCAAGCTGATACAGCTCGTGAAGCGAACATCTTCCACCACCTAATCACTCTTCCTACTTACCACACGACTGCATTGTCTGTTGATAACTTGGCCAAAGAGTACTTCGGTGAAGCTGGTATGCTTGGTTATGTTGCTGGCGTTCAGCGTAAAGAAATCCGTCAAAAGATTGCATGTGTTAAGCACCAAAACATGTCAGGTTCTGACATGGGTGATGACCACAAAGAATACTTTGCTGGTGAAAACGCCCTTAAAGCTGGTGGCGCGAAAAACACTTCTAACCAGTTCGGTTAATTCTGAATTGATTAGCTAGGCTCCGGCCTAGTGTGTTTCTGAAAGGTCCACTTAGGTGGGCCTTTTTTGTGCTTGTTAAATATATAAATTGAATAACAAAAGACCCTATCTATAACTGGGCAATATATACCCACCAAAACCATTTACTTTTCTACTGCTACACTCAAAAGACTGCCGACCAACTAACAGCACACTCACAACCTTGGTTGCATTAAGCGTAATAAACAAACGCCTATGACTCACTACACCAGTCTACCCACCCACCCCATACGCCGTGTATTGTTAGGGGCCTGGCTTCTAGGCATGGCATTACTACTGACAAGCCAGCCAGGCAACGCTCAAACCGTATTATCCGAATACCAGCAATACAATCTGGCTCTGCAGACTTCTTTCTTAGTTGAAGAGAATAAGACCTACAGCTACCAGCAGATTAGAACATTAAAACCCGACGCATGGACGACCAATAAACACCCCAAAATGAATTTTGGTTTTACCGAAAAAACCATCTGGCTAAAAGGCAGCCTAACCTCAACCCTTCCACAGGAGACTAGCTGGCTACTAAATATTGAGTATCCACCGCTGGATAATGTTGATATCTACATTTCAATTAACGATCAACTTATGGAAATCGTTAAGTCTGGAGACTCCCAACCCTTTGCCAATAGGCAGTTGGCCAGCAAGGAATACCTGTATCGCTTAAGCCTTAAACACGAGGATAGAATCGAATATTTCTTGCGCATTCAATCATCAGGCTCCATGCAAGTTCCCCTACACATCACACCCATCAATATTTACATTAGAGATTCGCAGGTTAAAGAAATGCTCATCAGTGCCCTGTATGGCATTTTACTGGTTATGGGGCTCTACAATATGTTCATCAGCATATTGGTAAAGGATAAAGATTATGCCATTTATGTTTTATGGGTTTTCAGCAGCCTGTTCTTTGTGGTCTCGCTAAATGGTGAAGGCTTCCAAGTGTTCTGGCCCACCCACCCCGCCATCAATAACTACGCCCTGCCCATAGGTTTCGGTTGTTCGGGCTTTTTCAATACACTGTTTGCACTAAAGTTTATGAAAATCGAACTCAACAGGCCTATTCTTACAAAAATTTACTACACGCTACTGGCCCTGTATTTATTTTCAATTGCCATTAGCACCCTGGGGAATTATTCCACCTCTATACGGGTTATATTCTTAGTAAATTTCATCACCCTGATCTTTATCGCCACCAGCACGATTTACCTGGTCATTAAAAAGCAACGGGGCGCCAAAATATTTCTGTTGTCGTTCTCCATCCTATTGCTCTCTGCAGCGGTATTATCGTTAAGCACAGCAGACATCATCCCAGCCAACTTCATTTCCACACACGCCAATCAATTGGCCATGGTATTGGAATCTATTATTTTCTCATTGGCCCTGGCCAAAAAAATTGATTATGAAAAATCTTTACGTATTGAAAAAGAACAAGAGGTATCAACACTTACAAAAGTGGCCAGCGATAACCTTAATCTGTACACACAACTATTTAACAACTCCCCTATTGCCATATTCAGGTTTATAGAAAGTGGTGAGATTAAATCCTTTAACCAGGCATTTACAGCCATGTTTCCGGCAATGAAAGACCAACGTGACAGTCATGTAAGTCCGACTATATTCCCCACTCAAAAAGATTTGACGCCCATATTAAGTAAACTTAATAACGATAATTTTTTTTCGAGCGAACTTAAATTAGCCGCCAGCGAGCACTGGATCTCGTTAACGGTCATAGGCTATCAAGACGAACAAAGCCCTCATTCCATCTATGAAGGGCACGCCATGGACATCACTCAAAAGAAACTGACAGAGCACAAAAATAAAAAACTGGAAGAGCAAAAAAGCAAAATGTTAAGCCGACTGGTGTCGGGCATAGCCCATGAAATCAACACACCAGTGGGCACCAACATTACCGCCCTATCGCTATTAGAAGGAGAAATAAAAACTATTAGTCAAAAATTTGAAACAAAAAGCATTACAAAAGACACATTCATGGAGTTCATAACCTGCTGCAACAGCATTTTAGAAATATTAAGCACCAATGAACACAGGACATCGCTGTTGGTAAAGCGATTTAAAGAAGTCTCTATTGACCAACTGTACTTATCTCGATCCAAGTTTGATATTTATCAAATATTAAGCAGGCATATTTCAATAGATTTAAGGAAATATTGCCACATCAATTTAATAAAACCGGAACACCCTTGCATGGTAGACAGCTACGAAAAAGCATTTACCCTGATTATTGACAATCTAATCGACAATTCTATTAAGTTCAAAGAGGAACAAATCACCAACATCACCATCACCTTAAGCGATCATAACGGCCGCGTTTCCCTGCATTATTGCGATGACGGCCCAGGGGTTGCCGAAACTGCGCAAGAACATATATTTGAACCCTTCTACACCAGCTGCCCAGGAGATGCCCACAGCACAGGCCTAGGCTTGTTTGTAATTTACAATCTATGCAAGCAGCTACTTGGTGCCAATATTCAGCTACAACCTCAACCCGGCTTCAACCTAATAATTGAATTCCCCTGCCAAATCCCTCTCACAGCCCAGCACTAACTTAAGACCCTCAACTTGTTGACTGGCAATTTTTGACTAATATTTAACCCTATAGGACCTTGAGAATAGGACCTTGAGAACGACAGCGGGCTTCCCCCCCCAGGTTAAAGCCTACAAACGAGAGGGCACTCCATGCAAACGCAACTCGCAATAAGCCTTACGATCATCTGCCTATTCAATGTCATCAACACCGCGCACGGCCAAGAAACAAATGAAGACCCCAACCATCAATTAGAAAGCATCGTAATCACCGGCAGCCTAATCCCGCAAAAATCTAACGATATTGCTTCCCCCACCATAATTATCGACAGGGAAAGTATTTCACAAAGCGGCGCCACCACCACAAACGACCTACTTAAACACCTAACCATTAATACAGGGGCTGAGATAAACTCAGACCCTTTTACCCAATCCAGTAGCGCTGGCACTTCACAAATAAACCTCAGAGGCCTGGGCTTGGCTTCAACCCTAACCCTTATAAATGGCCGCAGAACCACTCTGAGCGGTGCCTTCTCTGTGGATGGTGCCAACTTTGTAGACATTAATAATATTCCGTTAAGCGCCATTGAGCGCATTGAAATACTAAAAGATGGCGCCAGCGCCCTATACGGCTCAGATGCGGTGGCCGGGGTGGTGAATTTCATTACTCGCAAAGACTTTAACGGCTTAGAGTTTAGCGGCGCTCATAAATCAGTGGCCAGAGGCAGCAATAATGACACTGATATAGGTATCACCTGGGGTATGCAAGATGGCACCGTTAGTGCCATGGCCACCCTGGCCCATTACCAACAAGAACCCATGAACACCACTGAGCGCGATTTTACTTTGGGCACCGGGGTGAGCGCCTTGGGCAGCCCTGGCGCGTTTATTCCTGTGGCCGCCATAGACCCTGCAAGCCCGTACAAAGCCTTTGAAGGCTTAGCTCCGGCTGGCACACCCTACCGGGATAGTGGCTGTGCAGCTGCGGGAGGCACCCCTGATAGCGCCTCTCCATTTGGCACCTGTAACTTAGATTACCTGTCTTATTCCTACCTATTGGCCGACGAGAGCCGAACTCAGGCCATGGCCACCTTGAACTACCAGGCAAGCAGCCAAAAATCTTACTTTGGCGAGCTTTGGCTCACAGACTCCCTAAGTAAGTTCACCACCGCCCCTTCCTTTGCCAATTTAACCTTCCCCATTGTGCCAGCCCACAACCCAGGCAATTTGGCGGCCAATGGTGGCTTTGGCGCCCCCGCCGTGTACCTAGGCAGACCCATGGGAGCCGGCTTTAACGCCCAGGTAAATAAACGGGAATCAAAAAACTATCGAATGGTGGCAGGGCTGGATCATTCTTTTCACGATAACGGACGATTCGAAGGCGCCTATCAATACAGCCGTAATGAGTTCAACTATGAGGGGGCCGATGCACTAATAGACCGTTTCGCAGCTGCCCTAAACGGTACTGGCGGCGCCAATAATAACGAGTACTTCAATCCCTTTTCTTCCGCCTACACCGACCCGACACTTGCCAATAGTCAAACGGTAATTGATGACTTCTGGGTGAAGTTTAAACATAAAATTAGCGCCGAATTGCACACTGTAGAAGGAATCTACTCCTCTACACTTGCGCCGCTGGAGTTTGCTCACATACAAACGGCACTTGGTTTTCAATATCGAAAGGAGACCAATGAACAGCGAGCGGATGAAAATTCACAAGCCCTAAACTATGCATTTGTATCGGGCACACAAAGTTCAAAAGGTGACAGAGAGGTCACTGCCCTATTTGCGGAGGCATCCATTGCTTATCAGGAAAACATCAACATTCAACTTGCAGCTCGCAGCGAGCATTACGGCGGCCAAACCGGTGACACGTTTGATCCTAAAATTGGCGTATTGTGGCGCGCCAGTGATAACATTCAGATAAGAGGGTCTTTAAGCACCGCCTTTCGCGCCCCCAGCCTTCAACAGAAATCTAATTCAACGGTGGCAGTGGAACAAATTGGCAGTGACTTTGTACCGGTTGTCACCCAAGCAAATACCGACTTACAGCCAGAAGAAGCCACTATCGCCAACTTGGGCGCCAGCTTTGAATTAACCGAGCACTTAACAGGTGGCTTGGATTATTGGTCCTACGACTACTCGGATATTATTATTCAGCAAAGTGCCGAGGCCATTTTTGCCAACGACCCAAACGACTCGCAAATTAGCTACGACACCAATACAGGTAAAGTCACACGAGTAGACGTGAAGTTTGTTAACGCATCATCCATTAAAACGGACGGAGTAGACTTAAACCTTAGCTACACCTTGTCAGCCAGCCATGGTATTTATTTTTTGAATATGCAAACCAGCTGGATTCGAAGCTACGACCTAAAAGAAACAATAGGCTCCGAGACCATTGATGCAGTGGGTAATCGAAACGGCCTTAACATTGCCCGCTCGCTGCCTGCCTGGCGCACTAACCTTTCCATTAACTGGCTCCACAACCGGCACTCCGCCACCCTCGCCACACACTACGTGGACCAATATCAGGATGATGCCAACAATAATGCCTCCATCAAACAAAACATAACCCACGACTTACAATACAGCTATGAGCTACCTTACTTGGGGCGCTGGCAAACCAATATCACCATGGGCACGCTTAACATATTGGACACAGATCCGCCTGAAGTGGCCTCGGTATTGGGTTATGACACAAAAATACACGACCCCAGAGGCCGAGTCTTCTATGCCCGCATGACCGCCCGTTATTAAAGTGCGCAACTTTTACACAGGCTAAACCTACTATTAAGAAAAGGTAGGCACAAAAAAACCCAAGGAGAGTAACTCGCTTGGGTTTATCTTATACAGCCACCATCCACTTATTTTTTAGCGGCGGTTTTCTTGGCTGTTGATTTTTTAGCGCTGGTTTTTTTGGCTGAGGTTTTCTTAGCCGAAGTCTTCTTAGCGCTGGTTTTCTTGGCGGTGCTTTTTTTAGCCGGCGCGCGTTTGGCTTTTTCGCTCGCCACCCACTTACCCCCTTCAAAATATGCAGTCCAGCCAGACGCCTTGCCTTCCTTGTTATCGGTAGACACGTACAGCTCTTGAGTCTTACGACTGAAACGCACCATGGACTTGTTGCCATTACTGTCTTCAGTGGGCGCATCCAATAGGAAATGATATTTCTCTGGCAACTCGCTCTTGTGAGGAATCATTTCAAACACTTTAGGAGCACGAGTTTCACGATTTTTTGGAAACTGACTGGCTGCCAAAAACAAACCCGCCGCACCGTCACGCAATATATAAGTGTCATCCACTTTAATACATTGCAGCTCGGGGCATGGCACTGGATCCATCTTTGGAGGCGCTGGCTGACCGCTGCGCAATAACTTACGAGTGTTTTTACACTCTTCGCTCATGCAGCCAAAGTATTTGCCAAAGCGGCCATTTTTAAGCTGCATCTCGCTGCCACATTTATCACATTCAAGGGAAGGACCGTCGTAACCCTTAATAACAAACTCGCCAGCCTCCACTTCAAAGCCCACACAATCGGGGTTATTACCGCAGATATGCAGTTTGCGTTTTTCATCTACCAAATAACTTTCCATGGCAGTATTACAGATTCCGCAGCGATGCTTCTTACGCAGACGCAGACTCTCGGCTTCATCGTCTTCATCAGCACTGATGGCTTCATCACCCGAGGTGAGGTTCATGGTTTTACTGCAACGCTCTTTTGGCGGTAAGGCATAACCCTCACACCCCAAGAACACACCCGTGGTGCCGGTACGTATTTGCATATTACGACCACAATCCGGACATGGTATATCGGTTTTCACCGCCGGATTCAGGCGCATTCCATCTTCTTCGTTGCTGGCTTTCTCCAGGTCCTGAGTAAAATCCTGATAAAAATTATCCAGCACGTTTTTCCACTGCAAGGAACCCTGGGCGATGCCGTCGAGTTTTTCTTCCATGTTGGCGGTGAAGTCGTAATCCAGCAATTCTTCAAAGTTTTCAGTCAAACGACTAGTGACGATCTCGCCCATCTTCTCGGCAAAAAAGCGCTTGCCTTCGATGCGGGCGTAACCGCGATCCTGAATCGTAGAAATAATGGCTGCGTAAGTGGATGGACGGCCAATGCCACGTTTTTCCAGTTCACGAACCAGGCTCGCTTCGTTAAATCTGGCGGTGGGCTTAGTGAAATGCTGCTTAGGCTCAACGTGATCAAGCGTCAGCACATCACCCGTTTTTAAGTCGGGTAACAAATAATCATCTTCATTTTTAGCTTGGGCAGTCATGGCCCGCAGGTGACCATCAAAACGAATCACTCGACCCTTGGCTTTCAGCTCAAAATCCCCACAACTGGCCAGCAAGGTGCTACTGGTAAATTCAGCATCGGTCATTTGGCAGGCCATGAAACGCTGACGAATCAATTCATACAACCTGTGAGCGTCCACATCCATAGATTTAAGCTCACCAGACGTAGTGCGCACATTCGATGGGCGAATCGCTTCGTGAGCCTCCTGAGCCCCTTCCTTGCTACTGTAGGACTTGGGTTCGCTGGGCAAATACTTGTCACCATAGATATCGGCGATAAATTCACGAGCAGAAGCCACCGCGTCATTACTTAAATTGGTGGAATCAGTACGCATGTAGGTAATGTAACCACCCTCGTACAAGCGCTGCGCCATCATCATGGTCTTTTTAACACCAAACCCTAAACGGGTACTGGCAGCCTGCTGCAAGGTTGAGGTGATAAAGGGCGCTGATGGACGTGAACGGGTGGGTTTGTCTTCACGCTTGGTAATTTCATAGGGCTGAGACTCCAGCACCGCCACCGCCTTCATGGCCTGTTCTTCGTTGACCGGCTTAAAGCTAGACCCGTTTTCTTTATTGACCTGGAAGCGAATGGCATCCCCTTCCTTGGAATCTAGGTGGCTAAATGCCTCCCAGAACTCTTCAGGAACAAAGGCGCGTATTTCGGCTTCCCGTTCAACTACCAGGCGCACAGCCACGGACTGTACTCGACCGGCCGACAATCCACGAGCAATCTTAGCCCACAATAACGGCGACACCATGAAACCCACCACCCTATCAAGGAAACGGCGGGCCTGCTGAGCATCCACTCGAGCCTGGTCCAGTATGGCTGGGGTCTCGAAAGCTTCTTTAATAGCGGTTTTGGTAATTTCGTTAAACACCACACGTTTGTATGGGGCACCGGTATCACCAATAATTTCTTTGAGGTGCCAAGCAATGGCCTCCCCCTCTCTATCCAAATCGGTTGCGAGATAGATAATGTCGGCGTCTTTGGCCAACTTACGTAATTCGTTAACCACTTTTTCTTTGCCCGGTAACACTTCGTACTGGGCTTTCCAGTCTTGTTCCGGATCTATGCCCATCTTTTCGATGAGTTTCACCTTGTCCTTTTTCCTCTTATGGACAATTTTATCCTCTGGTGACAACTTGCGGGTGATGGCCGCCTGTCGTGCACGCTCTTTCGGATCCACAGGCTTACGATTTGCCCCGGTAGGCAAATCTCGCACATGACCCACGGAGGACTTAACGATGAAATCGTTGCCCAAATATTTATTGATTGTTTTAGCTTTTGCCGGTGACTCGACAATTACAAGCGACTTGCCCATATACCTGCTAGTTCCCTAGGTTCGCTCAATTTGAATTGGCACATATATAGAGTGCGCGTTTTAATCGGTCAAGCAAAAACCTTCATTTATGCAAAGCAGAGGCCTAAATGCTTATTTTTTAAACACAATACACTCAAAATACGGTGCTACACTTTAAACAAGATTTAGTTGTATAAAGTGAATACTGCAAATTTTATGAGCTACATTTTAATCATCATCATTATTTTGGCGGTTATGGGGGTACTGTTATTTGCCCATAGAGTGAGCCAAAAAGACAAACTAAACAGGCAAATAAAGACCCAAGCCAAACGCATGTTACATCGCGCAGATGAGATATGGGAAATTGCCGAGAGCACCGCCGGCTTAATTTACTCCCCAGACATCTTAGAAGCCCTTATGGACTACTATATTTACCAAATTCGCCGCCGCGAAGAGATGGTAAGCATGGATGACACCGAAGGGCTAATTCATGCCGCAGAAGAATTCAAAAACAAGCAAACCAAAGGCACCGTTAAAAGCGAACTTAAAAACGATCAAGAAATAAACAGTGCAAAGCGTGTATTTTCACGCACCAGCAAAATATTGCGCACCGCCCTGGACAAAAAGGTCATTTCGGGTCAAAGCTGTGTGTCCATGCGCAACGCTCTGAAGCGCCGCATACTAGATTTGCAGGTAGATGCCTATGAGCGCCTTGGAGACGCCGCAGGAGAGCGTGGAGACCCCGCCATCGCCACAAACTACTACAAGTTTGCTAAAAAGCTATTAATTGAGTCCGAATTAAAATTTGAAGGGAAAAATCAGCGCGTACGAGACATCACCCATAAAACCCAGACATTATTTGGCAATACGGTGGAAGACCAACTTTCCCGAGGTTTACTGAAGGAAGATGACAAGACAGATGAACACGGCATCCCCAAGAGCGTGGATGCCATGCAGGGCAATAAGAAAAACTTTTAAGCCACTAACGCTAATCTTCTTTTATCAGCGCAAATCGAGCCACATTAACCCCGTCCACCACTACGCTCTCCTCAAACATACCCAACGGCCTAACCCAGTAGCCATATTCGCCATAAAGGGCCTGATAACACACTAAACGCTCTTGCGTTTCACTGTGACTAACCACATGCATAACCCTGTAAAGCGCACCCTTATAGTGCCTGTAAATACCTGCTTTAATCATCTAAACCCCCTATCTATGAAATTAGGATTATTCTACACATTACCTAATTACTTTTGGCCTTGAGACTCAAAGCCAGCAAATATAGCCACCCACAAAAAAGCCGAGGCGAGCCTCGGCTTTTTTAGGTCCATGGATGGACTGTAACCTGGAAATGCAGGAGCACTTACCAGGCTAGGCCCATGAATGGACACTACCTTTTATGGAAACTGGAAATGCCCAGCACCTCCAGTTGCTATAAATCAATTAAGACTTATAGACGCTCCCATACAGTAGCAATACCCTGGCCCATACCAATACACATGGTAGAGACACCGAACTTGGCATCTTTCTGCTCAAGTACGTTAATCAAGGTAGTAGAGATACGAGCACCAGAACAACCTAGTGGGTGACCAAGCGCGATGGCACCACCGTGGATGTTGATTTTCTCGTCAGCCACATCTTTAAGACCTAAATCTTTAACACATGGTAGAGACTGAGCGGCAAACGCTTCGTTCAATTCCCAGAAATCGATATCCTGAGCCGTCAAGCCAGCACGCTTAAGTGCTTTCTTAGTAGCAGGAACAGGACCGTAACCCATGATCGCAGCATCACAACCGGCAACTGCCATGGCTTTGATACGTGCGCGTGGCTTAAGACCAAGCTCTTTGGCTTTCTTGCCGCTCATTAGCAACATAGCTGCCGCACCATCGGTAATCTGAGAAGAAGTAGCCGCTGTAACGGTACCGCCCTTAGGATCAAACGCAGGACGTAGTTTAGCAAGAGTTTCCAAAGTCGTTTCAGGACGAATGGTTTCATCTTGAGAAACCAATACCTGGTTACCGGCTGCATCGTGTCCGTACATAGGTACGATTTCGTTGGCAAAATCACCTTCGTCAGTGGCTTTTTGAGCCAGACGGTGAGAACGTTCAGCGAATGCATCTTGCTGTGCACGAGTAATGCCGTGCATCTTACCTAGCATTTCAGCAGTCAAACCCATCATGTTAGAGGCTTTGGCAGAATGCTTAGAAGAAGCAGGGTTATGATCGAAACCGTGCTGCATGTTTACGTGACCCATGTGCTCAACACCACCAACAACGAATACATCGCCGTTACCAGTTTGAATAGCTTGCGCCGCAGTGTGGATCGCAGACATGGCAGAACCACATAGACGGTTAACAGTTTGTGCACCGGCTTCTTTAGGGATTGAAGACATCAAAGAAATTTGACGTGCAACGTTAAAGCCCTGCTCTAAAGTCTGGTTTACACAACCCCAAATTACGTCTTCAACGTCTTTGGCGTTTGCTTTTGGATTACGCTCAAACAAAGCGTTAATCAGGTTGGCAGAAATATCTTCTGCACGTACGTTGCGAAATACGCCGTTACGTGAACGACCCATTGGCGAACGTACTGCGTCAATTACGACTACATCGTTATCTTCGTAGCTCATTTGTATTCTCCTAGTCTCGTTCAATTAGCCGAAGTAGCTTTCGCCATTGGCAGCCATTTCACGCATCTTGTCAGTCACTTGGTAAAGAGGGCTAATGTCTTTGAACTTGTCAGCAAGTTCAACGAAGTTAGCAAGACCAACAGTGTCTATGTAACGTAGCGCACCACCACGGAATGGAGGGAAGCCCACACCAAATACCAAAGCCATATCCGCTTCAGCAGCTGTGTCTACGATGCCTTCTTCAAGACAACGAACCACTTCGTTACACATTGGAATCATGCAGCGAGCAATGATTTCATCTGCGTCGAATTCTTTCGCTTCACCCAATACAGGGGCCAGCAATTCAAGTACAGACTCATCGAAAACTTTCTTGGGCTTGCCCTTTTTGTCTTCAACGTAGGTGTAGAAACCTTTCTTGTTCTTCTGACCGTAGTATTCGTTTTCGTAAAGAACATCCATGGCTGACTTAAAGTCGGCCTTCATGCGCTCAGGGAAACCTTCAGCCATTACTTCGTTGGCGTGCTTGCCGGTATCAATACCAACAACATCCATCAAGTAAGCAGGACCCATTGGGAAACCGAACTTTTCCATTACTTTATCGATTTGACGGAAATCAGCACCGTCTTTCATCAAACCAGCGAAACCGCCGAAGTAAGGGAACAATACACGGTTAACCAGGAAGCCTGGGCAATCGTTAACAACAACAGGGGTCTTACCCATTTTCTTAGCGTAAGCTACAGTCGTTGCAACGGCTTCTTCAGACGTCTTTTCACCACGAATGATTTCTACAAGAGGCATCATGTGTACTGGGTTAAAGAAGTGCATACCCAAGAAGTTTTCTGGACGCTTAACGCTCTTGGCTAGCAAGTCGATAGAGATAGTAGACGTGTTAGAAGCAATGATCGCATCTTCTTTAACGTGCTGCTCTACTTCGGCTAAAACAATGCCTTTAACTTTAGGGTTTTCAACAACCGCCTCAACCACAACGTCAACATCACCAAACTCAGCGTAAGATAAAGTAGGACGGATACGGTTAAGGGCTTCGCCCATAGCCAATGGCTTCATGCGTTTCTTTTCAACACGACGAGAAAGCAATTTGTTTGCTTCGCTCAAACCTAGTTCGATACCGGCTTCAGCAATATCCTTCATTAGGATAGGCGTGCCTTTAAGCGCAGAGATATAAGCAATACCGCCACCCATGATACCAGCACCTAGTACGGCTGCTTTATTAGTAGGCTTAGCGATTGCATCGTATTCTTTGGCTTTTTTCTTAAGCAACTGATCGTTGTTGAACAAACCAACTAGTGCTTGAGAAACAGTGGTTTTTGCAAGCTTAGCAAAACCTTTGGCTTCGTTTAGCAAGGCTTTATCACGACCAACGCCGGCAGACTTGTGCATGGCTTTGATGGCTTCGATTGGCGCTGGGTATTGACCTTTGGTCTGACCGGCAACAAATCCCTTGGCGGTTTCGAAAGTCATCATAACTTCCATCATTTCCAAGTTTAACTTGCTGGTTTTTTCCAGACGAGCCGCTTCCCAGTTTAGATCGCCAGCAATGGCTGCCTTAACCATGTTAATGGCTTCGGCTTGTAATACGTCGCCTGCAACAACTGCGTTAACCGCACCAAACTTAAGCGCTTTAGCCGCTTTGTGCTCAGCACCCATGCAGATCCACTCGATGGCGTTATCGGCACCGATAACACGAGGCAGACGTACAGTACCGCCAAAACCAGGCATTAGACCCAATTTAACTTCAGGAAGACCAACCTTGGCTTTCTCTGACATAATACGGAAGTCAGTAGCAAGACACATTTCAAAACCACCGCCTAACGCGATGCCATTGATTGCTGTAACAGTTGGGTAAGGAAGATCTTCAACTGCGTTGAAAATGGCATTTGATTCAGCGATGCCTGCAGCAATAGTTTCTTCATCGTTTTCAAACATTGCACCGAATTCAGTAATGTCGGCACCTACGATGAAACAATCTTTAGCGGATGTAACCACTAGACCTTTAACATCTGAATTACCTTGAAGTGATTGAACGGCTGCGTTCAAGTCTTCTAAAGTAAGACGATTAAACTTATTAACGGATTCGCCCTGTAGATCGAAGTTTAGTTCGGCGATGCCGTCTTCGAGTAGCTTAACCGTGATGGCTTTACCTTGGTAAATCATCAACAAATCTCCACGCTATGATATTAGCTTGAGTAAACGTGGTCTCGGATAATCCAGTGCTTTAAGTGAGACTTAAAATACCGATTTATACAATTCCACACTGATGGGCAATTGGCTAGAAATCAACCAAAGAACGTAAATTCATACGCTCAATTCATACGCCCGTTTGAATTTGGTTTGCGAACAATCGTCAATATCCGACTAAAAGTCAACTATTTATAAGTATTTAGACGCATGACGCCAATTTAAATACGTGAAATGCATAAAAGCCGGAAGGCTTAAATGGCTCAAAATTACAAAATACTTGCCTATATGAACATAGACGATCTGCCCATATTTGCTGGATTTTCTTGTAACTGCCTGAATTTCTCTCACTCAACTCTATTGCAATGAATATTTCTTAGACTTTATTGGCCTATAGGCCAAATAGGGCCTTCTAATTGCTGACAAAATTTTGCAGACTGTATAACGCATCAATACTCTCAGGATTTGACAATGATAAAAATAAACCTGAAACAGACCCTTAGCTATTTACTGCTAGGTTTGTTTATTACTATTAACCCGGCCACTGCCGACACCCAAACCAGTGAAAATCTAAAAAACATTTATGAAATGCGCACCCTCACCTATGCCATTTTGGGTGATTACTATATGTTCAGTGGACTGGAAGGTGATAGTCGCTATAGCCGCCAAATGCATGCTGGCGTAAAGCAATTTGAAGAGCGTCTCACTGATATTTCGGCTTCGTCTGTACCCTCCTCGAAGCTGGCCGAACTCTCCACCATTACACGTGAGTGGAAGGCCTACAAAGAGCTACTGACCACCAATCAAAGTGATTTTTTACAGCAAGGTTATGCCAACGGCCGCCTAGTGGACGATTTTGGTAAAAATGCCATATTGCTCAATGCCAGCCTCGAGAAACTTTACAATCAGGTAAGCGATAACGCCGAGCGCCCTCTTAGCCAGTGGACGCAATACACACGAGACATGGGGCTAATCATTCGCACACTCACCACAGAGTACGCAGCCCGCACTACGTCCAGCCTAGGGCAGGTTATGTCCATAGACATTAATGAGGGGGGCATGGATCAACAAGCAGAAATTTTTAGTGTCTTATTGGAAAAACTTAAAAAGGCACCACAAGACAACCCGCAGATATACAAGTTAATGGATCAGGTGGGCGTTAAATGGATATTCATTGCCAAGTCGGTGGCCAACTATAATGAAAACGCGGTGCCGTTTATTGTTAACTCTTACGGCAACCGCATCAGTAAAAACTTACAAAGCATCGGCAAACATTATGCCGACAAACAGGCCGGCTAGGCTAACGCCTGTACCTGTTCCAAAAAGAGTTTCAATTGTTGCGCATCAAAATCCTGGCCCGTCTCCCCCCAAATGACACGACTGTATTTGGGGGTTCTTTCAATGGCTTCCACTGATATAGGCAACGAGGCTATTAAGCTTTGCAGGCGCTGGTGATTAAGCGGCATTTCTTGCTGGTACCAACTCCATTCATCGGGCAAACCTTGCTGTAACCATCCTTGAGTCTTTACCACTGCCCATGCAAGCTGATCCTGCTTGTCGCTTTTAGTTTCATACAAGTAATAACTGGCTCCACCAACATCATCCCGTATGCCACTGTTTTTAGGCTCGGCCACTAAACCATCAAGCCTTACGAACAAGCCCGCCAGACGCGCTTCCTGGCGCCATTTTGCCAGCTTCACATCCCGCTTACTGGGGCGCACCCACACCACACTGCCCACTACGGACAATATGGCTACGATTACAATAATCAGGCCGGTCATGGCTTAGCCCTCGTCCAGCATGGCTTCTAGCTCTAACCAACGCTCTTCCTTGGCATCCAATTCAGCTTGCGCCTGATCCACATCGGCCAGGATTTGTGTCACCCAATCGTTATCTTGAGAATAAAAGTCAGCCGCACCGGTTTGTGCCTGAAGATCCACCAGGGACTGCTCCAACTTTTCAATCTCACCAGGTAACGCATCCAGCTCGCGTTGTAACTTATAGCTGAGCTTTTTACTGCTTTTATTGGGCTGTGAAGCAGGTTCGGCCTGAGTGCTTGCCTTGGTTTCCTGCTGCACATCGGTAATTACATCTTCACCGTCTTTTAGTCTGTGTCCACGGCCATACCAATCACTGTAACCACCCACATGCTCACTTATCACCCCATTGCCTTCAAATTCCAGCAAGGACGTCACCACATTATCCAGGAAGGATCTATCGTGACTTACGACCAATAAAGTACCTGTGTATTCCATTAAGCGGTTCTCCAGCATTTCCAACGTCTCCACATCCAGGTCGTTGGTGGGTTCGTCCAATACCAGTACGTTAGACGGTTTACTGAATAGCTTGGCCAACATCACTCGGCTCGCCTCACCACCGGACAGAGCTTTCAGCGGGGTACGCGCTCGTGCTGGGGTAAACAGGAAGTCTCCCAAATAACTCATAACGTGCTTGGAGCCGCCAGCCAGGTCTATAAAATCGCGACCTTGGGAAATGTTATCGACTATGGTTTTTTCCATGTCCAACTCGCCACGCAGCTGGTCAAAATAGGCAACCTCCATTTTTGTGCCCTGGCGAATATTGCCCGACTGAGGCTGCAATTGATCAAGGAACAAACGTAACAAGGTACTCTTGCCACAACCGTTTACCCCCAATAGGCCAATGCGATCGCCACGCTGAATGACAGTAGAGAAATTCTCCACTATCTTTTGGGATTCGAAGCCATAACTAACCTCTTTAAGCTCCAGTACCAATTTGCCGGATTTTTCGGCAGCTTCCATGGTGAAATCAGCAGACCCTTGTTTATCTACTCGTGCGGTACGCTCATTACGCATGGCTTTCAAGGCTCTTACACGGCCTTCATTACGAGTACGGCGGGCTTTAACCCCCTGGCGAATCCACTTCTCTTCTTCGGCAAGGCGTTTATCAAACAAGGCATTTTCTTTTTCCTCATCCTCCAAACGCTTATCACGCCATGCGGATAAACCTTCATAATCGCTGCCGTCATAGCGGTAGATGCTACCTCGATCCAGATCAATGACCTGCTTGGCCACACGCTCCATGAATGCTCGGTCGTGGGTAATGAATAAAACTGCACCCGGAAAATCCTTAAGCTGCTCTTCTAACCATTCTATGGCTGGAATATCCAGGTGGTTGGTGGGCTCATCCAATAACAACAAATCAGGTTCGCTCAGCAATGCTCGGGCAAGCATTACCCGTCGACGCCAACCACCAGACAACTCAGCCATGGTTTTCTCAGCGGGCAGATTTAGCTTTTCGATGATTGCATCGGCTTTTTGCTGCAATAGCCAACCGTCTTGCGCTTCAATATTGTGCTGAAGCTTCTCTAGCTTTTTCATGTGAGCATCGGTTGAGGCAATCATGCTTAGCTCATGGTATTCATGTAACCATTTACCCACTGCTTCTTTACCACTTAGTACCACGTCCATGACCAGACGATCATCTGCGGCTGGCAAGGTTTGCGGCAATTCAGCCACGCGAGTGCCATCATCAATGCGGATCACGCCGCCATCGGGCAAATTTTGCTTTAACAGTAATTTGATTAAAGAAGACTTACCTGCACCGTTACGGCCCACCAGGCACAAACGGTCTTTCTCTTGAATAGTAAAGTTTACCTTCTCAAGTAAAACCTGCTCTCCATAATGGAGACTCACACTGTCTAGAATGACAACTGCCATACCAACCTCAATTCGCTAATCCAGCACTTACCGAGCTGCATTGATTATTCGTTCTATACGAAGTTTAACGCTAATTTATTCGCACATGCATTAATGCGCGGCATTGTACGCCAATTAACATCATTTTAGGCCATTTCATTGGGCTTCTTTTGAAGCGACGTAAAATGACCAATGAGGGCGATACAATTTTATACATATGCCGTGGTTACCATAGTTTATTCTTGCCCTGCCAAGGAAACCTAATTCTTCGGTCAGATCGCTTAAAGCCAAGTGATATCTGGCCAAAGGCACGATTGTCTCGTAAATAAGACAATCATTTGCTTTCTTAGGCGCGCTAATTTATATACCCTTCGACACAATTCACATTTGGCTTATTAGGACTGATTTTATGCAACTGGAACGCGGACACTATATTGCACTGGGTGCCACGGCCATCTTAAGTATCTGGATGCTAACCGGTTTAATGAGCGATGAGCCCGAACTTCAAAAAACCGCCGTGGTTGAAAACGTTAAATCCGATATATTTTCAGTGCAGGTAGAGCGCTTCCACGCCCAAGCTGTCACCCCCCAACTGACCATTCACGGCCAAACTGCCCCCAATCGGAGTGTGGCCCTCACCAGCGAGCTTGCTGGCAAGGTAATTAAGCTACACAAACGTGAAGGAGATTTTGTTAAAAAGGGCCAGGTTATTGTTGAGATCGACCCTCAGGACAAACCTCAGAAACTCATTATGGCCCAGGCTCAACTCAAACAACGCACGTTAGAGCACCAGGCCAACCAAAACTTGATTAAGAAAGGCCTGCAAAACGAAACCCAGCTGGCCCAGAGTGAATCTCAGCTGGCCGCCGCCAAGGCCCAGGTTAAGCTGCTTGAAGTGCAGCTGGCCGCCACCCAAGTGCGCGCGCCCTTCTCCGGCATATTGGAAGACCGTAAAGTTGAATTGGGCACCTATTTAAAAAGTGGCAACGGCATTATTAGCCTACTGGACTTTAACCCCTTCATCATCAAGGGTTACGCCGCTGAAAAAGACCTGCTGCAAATCAACGCTGGCAGCCAGGCCAAGGGTCGTACTCTGGATAATGAAGAACATTCCGGCACCATTCGCTATGTGTCTAGCCAGGCCAGCGCCGCTTCACGTACCTTTGCGGTGGAATTAGAGATAGCCAATCCAAGCGAACGCCAGAGCGACGGTGCCACCGCCGACATATTGGTACCTCTGGGAGAGACCTCCGCCATATTTATTACCCCTGCCCTATTGAGCCTTAACGAAAAAGGCATCATGGGCGCCAAATACGTGGCAAGCGATCAGCAAGTGGTCTTTGCCCCCATTGTCCTAGTTAAGGCTGAATCTAACGGCGTTTGGGTATCTGGCTTACCTAACCCGGTAGACCTGATTGTAGTGGGCCAGAGCTTTGTGAGCCCAGGTGAAATTGTGCACCCGGTATTTAAAGAGCCTGTTTTAGACAGCAATGAAACCCTTGAACAAAACCTGGCCACCCATCAAATACCCGCCGCCAGCAATGAGGGTAAATAACCATGAACGCCATTATTGATGCGGCCCTAAGTCGCATACGAACCGTCATATTGTTATTTTGTCTGGCCATAATAGTAGGCCTGTCATCTCTGAGTAGCATTCCAAAAGAAAGTACGCCAGATATTAGTATTCCGTTGGCGTACGTTTCTATACGCCACGAAGGCATTAGCCCTGAGGATGCTGACCGCATTCTTTATCAGCCCATGCATAAAGAATTGAAATCTCTGGATGGTTTAAAGGAAATCACTTCTACCGCCAGCGAAGGACACCTATCCATTCAGCTGGAGTTTCAGTCGGATATCGACATAGATGAAGCCTTAGTTGATGTCCGTGAGGCGGTGGATGCCGCCAAGGGTGAGCTGCCATCTGCCACCGACGAACCGAAAGTGAAAGAAATTAACCTGTCATTATTCCCGGTAATGGTAGTGGGCCTGGCCGGCAACGTGGATGAACGTGTGCTGTTTGCCGTGGCCAAAGACCTGCAAGAAAAAATTGAGAGCATTAAAGGGGTACTGGAAGCCAAGATTCAGGGAGACCGTGAAGAAGTGGCCGAGATCATCATCGACCCGGCTAAACTGGACAGCTACAACATCGACCACGGCGCCCTATTCTCGCTGATCAACAACAATAACCAGCTAGTGGCAGCAGGCAATCTGGACACAGGCACGGGCCGCTTTGCAGTTAAGGTACCCGGTCTTATTGAAGATACACAGGATATCTTGTCCATGCCGGTCAAGGTAGACGGCGACAAGGTAGTACGCTTCGCTGATATTGCCTACGGCCAACGCACCTACAAGGATGCCAAGAGCCGCGCGCGCATCAATGGCAAGCCGGCATTGGCCCTTGAGATATCCAAGCGTCTGGGCAGCAACATCATCGAAACTCTGGCTGAAGTTAAGGTTTTGGTGAATAAAGAAAAAGCCAACTGGCCTGATGGCATTGAAGTGACCTTCAACCAGGATCAATCTAAAGAAATTAAACGCACCCTGGCCGATCTATTTAACAACGTGTTGTTTGCCACCGTCCTAGTAATGATCATTATTGTAGCCTCGTTAGGTGCTCGATCGTCATTGCTGGTGGGATTGGCCATTCCTGGCTCCTTCTTAATGGGCATCATGGTGCTGAATTTCATGGGCTTCACCCTAAATATGGTGGTGCTGTTTGCCCTTATACTCAGCGTGGGCATGCTCGTAGATGGGGCCATTGTGGTGACCGAGTACGCCGACCGACGCATGGCCGAAGGACACTCTAATCGAGCAGCTTTTGGTGAAGCCTCCAAACGCATGGCTTGGCCCATTATCGCCTCCACCGCCACTACCCTAGCGGTGTTTTTACCGCTTATGTTTTGGCCCGATACCATGGGGGACTTCATGAGCTTTATCCCTCTAACTGTGATGATCACCCTTACCGCCTCGCTATTAATGGCCCTTATTGTCATTCCCGCATTAGGAGCCTGGCTGGGTAAACCCGGTGCCATAGACGATAAAGCATTACGCACTATGCAAGCAGCTGAACAAGGCAATTTTAAGGGCCTTAGCGGTCTCACAGGGCGCTATGTAGCCTTGTTAAGCAAACTAATTAAATCACCACTTAAAACCCTGATGGGCGTCTTTGCCATTATGATCGCCACTGTGTTTTTGTATGGCTCTTTAGGTAAAGGGGTAGAATTTTTCCCCGCAGTTGACGCCGAGATTGCATTGGTCGATGTGCGCGCGCGAGGTAATTTATCGTTACAGGAACGGGATGCCCTGGTTCGTCAGGTGGAAAAACGCCTGTACGACATGACCGAGATTAAAACCCTCTACACCACCAGCTTTATTGCCCCTCCCAGCGATGGCAAGAGTGCCGTGGATCTAGTGGGCCGCATTCAGCTAGAACTTGTAGATTGGCAGCAAAGACGCTTGGCGGTTGAGATCCTGGAAGATATTCGGATACGCACTCAAGATATTGCCGGCATTATCATCGAAACCAAAGTTAAAGAGGATGGCCCGGCTCAGGGCGCCCCCATTCAATTGGAGATTTCAGGCCCTCATAACGAGACCTTACTGGCGGTAGTGGCCGAGATACGTCGCCAGCTGGATAAGGACCCGGAACTTAGAGACATCAAGGACTCACGTCCTCTGGAAGGCATTGAGTGGGAGCTGGATGTGGACCGTGAAGCGGCTAGCCGCCTGGGCGCCAGCGTTAGCTCAGTGGGCAGCCTTGTGAAGATGGTCACCTCAGGCTTGAATTTGGGCTCTTACCGCCCAGACGATGCGGATGATGAATTGGACATACGCCTTCGTTACCCCACCGCCGACCGTACCTTGGACCAAATTGATGACCTTAGGGTGAGTTACCAGGGTCAACTGGTGCCCATCAGCAGCTTTACCACTAAAACAGCGCATCAAAAGAGTGGCAACATTGTGCGCAGCGGCAGCAACCTGCGTTACATGATTGACGCAGAAGTGCAGGCTGGCGTGAATGACGTGGCCAAACGCTTGCAAATTCAAGCGGTACTGGACCAAAACCCGTTGCCACCTGGGGTTCAATATCGCTTTAAGGGCAATGCCGAAGAAATGGAAAAAACCGGCAGCTTTCTGGGCAGCGCCTTCTTGTTGGCCATTTTCATGATGGTGGCAATTTTGGTGACCCAATTTAATAGCCTTTATCGTGCCGGCCTAGTGCTTAGCGCCATTGTCTTGTCCTTTGCTGGGGTATTTATGGGCCTAATGATAAGAGGCGAACCGTTTGGCATCGTTATGAGTGGCGTGGGCATGATTGCCCTGGCCGGTGTGGTGGTGAACAACAACATCGTATTGATTGATACCTACGCCCAGTTACGAAAACAAGGCATGGCCGCGGCAGATGCTGCTCTAAGAACCGGCGCACAACGATTACGGCCAGTACTGCTCACCACAGTAACCACAGTGTGTGGCCTGATACCCATGGTTTACCAGCTCAACATAGACCTCATAGGCCGTGAAATATTGGTGGATGCCCCAAGCTCTCAATGGTGGACTCAATTATCCACCGCCATTGCCGGCGGACTCACCTTTGCGACCGTGCTTACTCTGTTATTAACTCCTTGTTTGCTGGTGTTGGTTGATCAGAAAAAAGACCGCCGCCAGACTCAAGCCTTAGCACAAAATACTCTATGAATTGTGCCCGTGAATAACCCCCGCTTCGCTTTATGATCTATGCTCAAAGCAAGACGGGGGAGATTAACATGGGGATAAGGCAGTTCTATCTGTACTGCTTAGTGGGTTTGTTGAGCCCACTATTTGCAGGCCAAGCCCAGGGTCTTGGGCATTATCAATATTTAAAGGCCGAGCAACAGCTCCGCAAAGGTCAGCTAGGCCAATACCGCAAAACCGTTTCCAAACTTGATAAACACCCACTACTGCCCTATTTGCAGGCCAACAAATTGCGCCGTCTGTTTTATAAAACCCCCATTAGTGAACTGGATCGGTTTTTAGCACAAAACAAAGATCAACCGGTTGCCAAACTGCTTCGGCGTCGCTGGGTTTGGTATTTAGCGGCCACTCAAAACTGGCGTTTGTTTCTGGATTATATTGGCCCCACCGAGAATTTAAGTTTGAGGTGTCACCGAGTGACGGCCCTTGAGTCCACCAACCACAGATTTGACGCATTGCTGGAAGGACAAGCCCTTTGGCTTATGGGGGTTTCGCTGCCCAAAACCTGTGACAAGGTGTTCGCCAATTGGAAGCGTAATGGCTACCTTAGTGAAGACCTTATATGGCAACGCCTGCTCATTGCTCAGGATAAACGCCAATATAAGTTAGTGCGCTTTCTGCAAAAAAAACTGTCAGGCACTCTTAAAAAGAATGCCCGGGTAGTGCGCAGTTTATGGCGACGCCCGTTTAACATTCTTAACGACCAACGCCTACTCACTCTGGACCCTAGAGCTCGTACCCTGCTTATTGCCAAAGCGCTTAAATATCAACCTGATCGGCTCTACGAATTAGCAGCGCTAAACTTATTAGCGGGCCTAAATGAAAAGCAGCTGCACAAGATTGAGGTTACCGCACTCAACTATGCGGCCAAACATTCCGGCCCTCATAGTTATCAGTGGTATCAGCTTGCCCAACAAAATGAAGCATTGGATTTTGAATTAGAAGAAAACTTTTTACTGGGGGCGGTTAAGTCACAAAATTGGCCGCTCTACAGTCACCTTTATAAGATTGCTCGCCAGGACATAAAGAACATTGCCAGGTGGCAATATTGGCAAGCCAGGGCCTTGGAGTCCTTGGGTTCTGCCCGCCACGAGAGCAATCACTTTTATAGCCTGGCCTCTGTTGAGCGTGATTTCTATGGCTTCTTGGCCAGCCAGAAATTGGGCATCAGCGCCACCATGAATCATGATCCGACCCACGTATCTTCCTCTATACTGCAGCGTATTCGCATGCACCAACCGGTTAAAAGAGCCATGGCATTTTTGGATATAGGCCGTATTAGTGATGCCCGTCGAGAATGGCAATATGCGTTTAATCATCTGGATGACGATGGCCGCCAAGCGCTAGCAATTATTGCCGGACGCCTTGATTGGTCGGACCGCCCCATCATGACACTGGCCCAACAAGAGAGCTGGCACGACTTACAACTGCGCTTTCCATTGGCCCACGAACCCCTGTTTGATCAGGCCGCCCGCAAGACTCGTTTAAGTAAAAACTGGATCTATGGTGTGGCCCGTCAAGAGAGTGCTTTTATGTACGATGCCAGAAGTCCAGTGGGAGCCACAGGACTCATGCAGCTCATGCCCAACACGGCAAAATCTGTGAGCCGCCAACAACGCATCAAGTATTCTCAGAAGCGCTTGCTGGACCCAGAGTACAATATTCGCCTGGGCAGCTCCTATTTAAAACAGTTGCTCAAACGCTACAAAGGCAATCGAGTTCTGGCCACCGCGGCCTACAACGCAGGCCCTGGCAGTGTTAATCGCTGGTTAAGAAAGTTTTCAGGGCCTTTGGATATTTGGATAGAGCGTATCCCCTATGAAGAAACCCGAGAATACGTACAAAAAGTGCTTACCTACAGCACTATATACTCGTACCGGTTAGGGCAGTTACAGCCCATATTTGACCGGGACACACTCACGGCCTGGTCTGATATTACCCCCACAAATCTTGAAATTTCCAAGGCCAGCGGTAGGCGGAAAAATAAAGGTTAGCTATGCTAATACTATGGGAGTCGATCTATATGGATAAAAAACAGTGACCAGCTC
>Ga0209290_1000480_pt1 | contig 28451 bp, 29 predicted proteins | sample EN1Hudsemesocosm_2_FD_184632 | JGI IMG/M metagenome (GOLD analysis project Ga0209290, IMG submission 184632) | Methane-oxidizing microbial communities from mesocosms in the Hudson Canyon - EN10B Hudson Canyon (SPAdes) (version 2) | ecosystem: Environmental > Aquatic > Marine > Cold seeps... | reverse complement strand
AATGCATCAAATATCCCGAACGTTGATGCATCAATTTTTATGGCAAACCAAACGGTAGTGAATGCCTCTTCATTTGCTAGTTGCAAAGCGCTTTTTAAAAAGTCTTCTACGGCTTGCTCTTTTCCTACTTTAGCTTTAACGGTTGCGAGTATTGCTTTGTTTACCATGATGATGTGCCTGTCATTGTTTGTGGAGACAGGCATACTAGTCTCATGATAGCATGCTAGTAAGTGGCAATAACGCCAATAATATAGATGATATCGCCATGAAGATTTATATTGTCGTACTTGAAGGTGTTTTTGATATCGGTCTTTCTTCACTGATGGATGTCTTTGGTACCGCCAATGAACTGATTCCTGCTGATCAGGCTTCTGTGAATTTAGACGTGCACTTAGTCGGCGTGAGGTGCAGCGTCAATACCGCACAAGGTTTAAATGTGCCGATCCAGTTAGCGTCTGATTTGCCTGCACCTGATGTCGTGTTAATCCCCGCTCTGAGTGCCAAAATGCCGACTTCTCTTGAAGCCGCGCTAACACGCCCTGATGTAGAAGAAGTTTGCCAGTTGCTAAAAAACTGGGCCGTGGCAGGTGCTTCGGTAGGCGCGGCCTGTACGGGGACCTTTATACTTGCAGAGACTGGCTTGTTAAATGGCCACCGCGCAACCACATCTTGGTGGTTGTCATCCTTGTTTCGTCAGCGCTACCCATTGGTGGAGCTGGATGAGTCGCTCATGCTGGTTAAGTCATCCTGTTTTACCACAGCAGGCGCGGCATTGGCACATCTTGATTTAGGTTTAGGTGTCGTGCGTAATGCCAGCCCGACTTTAGCTACTTTGTGTGCCCGTTATTTATTAATTGAACCCCGAGCTTCACAGGCGGTATTTATTATTCCCGATCAGGTGGCTCACACTGATCCGATCGTGGAGCGCTTTGAGAAGTGGGCACGCGTAAATATTGCACAAGGTTTTTCACTCACCACTGCTGCACGCGCCATTGGTGCAAGTGAAAGAACATTAGGCAGGCGATTAAAATCTGTATTAGGTAAATCGCCGCTCGCCTATGTCCAAGATTTAAGAGTTGAGCATGCGGTACATTTACTGCAAACCACGAATCAAAGTGTGGAGGGTATTTCTGAGCAAGTTGGATACTCCGATGCAGCAACCTTACGCAGTTTGTTACGCAATAAATTGGGCAGAGGTGTGCGTGAACTACGTCAGCGTCATATATAGTGAATAGGCTTCAGGTGATAATTTCCCCCCACTATATTCAAAGATACTTGACGCTTTAATCCGCCCTTTTCTTACTAAGCGAAACCAAGGTAAACCCTGATATGGCGGTAAGTGTAAAGAACATCAATAGAAAACCTTATTGTAATTTTAAGGGGCCAAAGCCCTAGAGCGAATTTCGATTGGTGTAATAAAGCAGCCCTATTATTTTCATTTCCACCGTTAATAAATATACGCCAACTAGTTTTACGATCAAGCTCCCAATAATAGGTATTGGAATTTCTATAGATACATTAATGTTTATTATTATGTATAGGAGACATACCGCAAATACATAATCCTTAAACGTCTTAATAATAAGGCGTACTAATTTAATGGGGTTTAGTGATGCAATATCTCTCGTTATTGAGATCGAGATTAATGCTGCTGGCATGAAAAAGGCGCCGATTAGCTGTGAAACTATCAACAAGCCTCCAGGGTCATTGATATTAAAGTAAACGTATATCGCGGGCGAGAAACATAACAAGGTTGCACCTAGAACCTGTAATAGCGGCCCAAGAATACTTTCAATGAAGCCCTTGTAGGGCGGCCAATCTGGCAATAGGTCTTTTCCATGAGCTCTCGAACGCAAAACTTCGAGTAAATAAGAACTCATGTAGCCTACTGAAAATACAGCCCAGAATACACCTAAAATGGGTGCAAACATCAGAAAGTCCAGAATAACAAATAAAAGGGCCCCTCCAATTAGTATTTGCAAGCCTGAACCTTTAAACGGCGTAGGAAACTCTTTCCAAACAAGGGAATAAAAAGACTCTTTAAGCTCTTCGTTTAACCCTTTTTTATCTATAGCATCGTGAGATATGGAGGGTGAAATTTTGTTCTTTTTGTTATGGCTTGTTGCCGAGCGTTCACCGGAAGCAACTTTAGTGTTATTTCCAGTAATAGGAGCTATTTGTTCATCAGGCTCATTGTCTTTAGGAACTAATGACAATGAGGACAGGGGCTCTATAAGAACCTCTTCTAAATGGCACTTAATCCCATTAGCGGCAAGTGTTTCTATATATTTTTTTGCTGTTTGTGTTTCGACCTCTTTTTTTATTACACGCTCTTTCCCAGAAAACAAAGTTTCCAATTTAGTGGGATCTAACTTAAATAACTTTGCAAAATTCTCCTTGGCAATTTCACCTGAAGTACCTTCTATTATTTCTCCACGAAATAGTACATTGTATTTTTTATTCTCCATCAAGAACCTTCCCTTTCTAATACTGCAACGACATCGCCACAATGTAAGTCAAATGGCGCAAATTATAAAGCCGACAAAGACGATAATTATACGTTTACCCTTTATCTTTTTTTGCTAACAAAAAATTAGGGATCTGAGCGTTCAAAGCCTTTCTATAATACTTAGGTCTTAAGCAGTATTAGAACATGGGCGTAAGAGGAATACATAATAGTGGTTAACTATATTGAGTTAGAACCAAGCAGTTAAGGTAATAAAAATCGCTACCTTACATGGGTAGGGTTTCAATTATTTAACAAATAGCCAAAACAACGAAATATAAATCATGATAGCTGGGGTCAAGAGTCGCTTTGCGTTTTTCTGCAAAGCGCGACCAAGGCAAAACCTGACGCAGCGACTAAGGCGAATAACATGAATAAGAAAGCCTCATTATCATCCAGCCTGAACGAGCCACCGACTGTTGCAGCAAGCAGGCCCAAGAGCACAGCGCACACCGAAACGACACTTAGAAGCCCGGCCATCAGAGAACCCGCACTTTGAAAACCAGGAAAAAACTGACTAATACCGACAAAGATGCCCGCCACAATAATTATCCAAAACCACATTCCGGGCCCGAGAATACTATTGGATAAAGCCGCAGTACCCAAGCAAAGCAACGCGAATAATATGGAGATGGTCTTACGCAACAGGTCCTTCATAGAGATGTCCTTTTTATAATGCATTCCCTTGCACTAGTATTAGTGTGCCAGTTTTAGCGTTGCCACACCGGCAACAATCAATAAAATCCCAAGGTAGCGTCCTAAACTAGAGGGGTCGCCATAAAAAATAATACCCACCAGGAAAGTACCTGCGGCCCCCACCCCCGTCCACACAGCATAAGACGTACCGATTGGTATTTGCTTTTGCGCCAACCAGAGCAAAAAACCACTCACCCCCATACATAACAGCGCCAGACTAATACCCAATAAGCGACTCTTTTCTTCCTGTGCCATTTTTAATCCGACTGGCCAACCTATTTCAAATAAGCCCGCCAATATTAGATAAATCCAAGCCATTTACATCACCCAATTAATATTAATTATTCACCGCTTAAAAATTTATTTAAGCCGCACCTGCCATTTCCCCTGATGTTCATGCTCACACGCCTCTTCAGTGTCAAAACGAACATGCTGTCGAATATTCTTGAGCTGCACCCCAGCCGCACTTAACTTGTCATTGATAAGGCGGTATAGATAGTCGTCCTTGTGTGCCCCTAAAGCGCTTGATAAATCATGCTGGGTATCAAAAACGCACACCACAGAAAGAGAGGCTGGAAAGCGGCTGTAGTCAACAAGATGCGTTAACCATTTAAAACCCACCACTTCGTCCAAGGCTATTTCACAGACCTCTTTCAGCGCGAGCCTTAAGCTATTCTCAATTTTCTTGTCCGACTTTTTCATCTACATACGCGCCTAAATTTGGGTTATAAAATTGCCAATGACATTAACTACATGCTGTATCTGAAACTACATGCTGTATCTGAGTGTAGATTCCATTTTTTCCCACCTGTTTTATATAGAATAGCTAGTCGGTAGGTTTCTCTAATTCTTCAACTAAATAACTAAGCTCTTCCATTTTTTCAGTGAATAATGTTTGCGCATCGTTGAGACCTCGATTGTAGAAATGGGCCCCAATTTCACCTGCAAAAAAATCAATCAAAAACTCGGCATCAAAACCACCAATATCTTGGTCCAACTCATCATTGAAATACTTCTTTACCTGATGAACGATTCGATCTTTCTCTTCTTTTGAAAACTTTATTTCACTCATAGTATTTTTCTTTTATGTGAGAATTATGCTGTTCTGGCCATTCAGACTTGGCCCGACCTGACCTATTACACAGGCATGACCATAACCGAGTGCTCGCAGGGCCTTGACGCACGCCTCAGAATTTTCGCTTGCGACTCCCGCAATCAGGCCACCTGCGGTCTGGGGGTCAAATAATATGGCTAAGTCTGTACTTATCCGCATAGTTTCATAGTTACTGATCGTACGACTTATTTTTTCATTCTGCCCTTGCAAGGTACTGACTATCCCCGCCTGAATACTCGCTGTAGCCCCCTCCAACAGGGGTAACTTATCTATGCTCACTTCAGCGCTGACACTCGAGGCCTCTAGCATTTCATACAGATGGCCTATCAAGCCGAAACCGGTGACATCGGTACAGGCTTTTGCGCCATTTTCGATCAAACATAAGGCGGCTGTCTGATTCAGCTGGATCATAGATTGAACGGCTTGTTTAATCCAGACACCGTGTGCCTGAGCGCGCATATCTGCCGCGAATAAAGTACCGGTACCCAATGGTTTGGTTAATATCAGTTTATCCCCGATCTTCAGGCCAGACTTTCTCAATAAATCATCCGGTTCAGCCAAACCATTCACCACAAAACCCAGTGATAATTCGGCACCTTCTGCTGTGTGCCCCCCCACCAGGCTCATGCCACATTGATTAAAAATCTTAGTTGCACCCTGCATCACATGTAGCAGCTGCTGTTCGACTTTTATTTCACTCGCATAAGGCAGCGTCACGATTGCTTGGGCTGAATGTGGCTCTGCGCCCATGGCAAACACATCTCCCAAGGCATGGTTTGCTGCTATTTGCCCGAACAGATAGTCGTCATCAATCATACTTCTGAAGGCATCAACTGACTGCACCATTTGCTTGCCCGCTGGCACCGAGAGTACTGCCGCATCATCAGGGGCGTTCAAACCCAGCTGCACCAAAGCGCTTTGGCAGGTTTTTAGCTGGCTAATCACGCGTTGAAGTACCGGCTGGCCGACCTTGGCACCACAGCCTCCGCAGCGCATAGGGGGTAAATCAGATACCCCGTCAGCGCTTTCTGTTGCCAGAGAGAGCATAGTGCCTGTGCCCATATCAGCCAGCGCGAGGGTATTGAGTTGTCGCATAAACTTCTGGTCAATATGATCTTTCCAACGCCATACCCAACGACCCGACAAAGCCCAATTTCCTCTTGAAGCCACCGCATAACAATCACCCGTACTCACCAGACTCAAGAATTTATCTTGTGGTCTGAAAGACTTTGTTGCTTTACCTTGAAGCAAACGCAGTATATTTTCGGCTAAGGGTTTACCTTGGCGTACCGCAAACACCCCGGCTTTCGGGCGTGGATGATTGACCATATCGGCGACGTCACCTGTGGCAAACACATTGTCATGAGACAAGGTTTGTAACGCATCGTTTACCTCGATAAAACCGCGTTCACTACATGAAAGACCGGCTTTTTTTGGCCAGCGCGCGGCTTGTGCGGCGGTGGTCCAGATCACTTCATCTAAGCAAAGTTCATCACCATTTGAGGAAATCAATTTCTTTTCTGCGGACTTACCTTCTGACAACTCTTCAGCCGTTGCATTTTCATTCACTGACTCAATTGCTGTCACTCTGAAAGCGGAGTGAATATGTATGCCTCGTTGTTTAAGTACCTTTACATATTTAGAGCGTACCTTGTCATTGTGACTGGGTAATATCTGCTCCGTTGCAGAAACCAGATGAAACTCGATATTGTCGAGCGTCACTCCCGATTGCTGCTCTAGCTGACGCTTTAGTCGGTGTTGCATGGCTAACAAGACTTCAACCGCACTCGCACCGCCGCCCACAGCACCAATACGTAGTGGTGCTGTGGGCTGACTATTTTTGGCAGCTCGTTCTTGCTGAGCTTGAACGCGCCCTTGAAGAGCTTGCCAATAGGCCAAAAATTGAGGAACTGGCTTGACGCCCTGAGTATATTCTTGTGCGCCTGGCACAGCTTTCAGGTCGGGTGTTGAGCCGGTATCAATAGACAGAATGTCATATGAAAATGCAGGATGTTGTTTACACTGGATTGTTTGAGACTCAGTATCTAAGCCAACCACTGTATCTTCAATAAATCTGACGTCACAGGCGCGACATAAACGTCCCAAATCTACATGTGTCTGATCAAAGTCATAATGCCCGGCAATAAGCCCGGGCAACATACCGGAATAAGGCGTTTGCACCGCATTAGAAATAAGCGTGAAACGCACACCTGGGATTTTCACCATAGAAAGCATTTTAATCGCGACAGCATGCGCATGTCCGCCACCAATAAATACCACATCTTTGATCACGGGCGGCCGATCTTGTAGAGGCCGTCGTTTTGTAAACCGGCCTTTTGTAGACAGACCTTTTATAAACCCTAGGTTTGATAAGCTGAAGGCTTTCATCGTTCCCTTTGTATAACTTCTTTGTATGAATTCTTAAAAAACTACACCACATCTTCCAGGGTGCTCGGGGCGGTTGATAAACGTAGTTTTTGTCTGATGGCACGTGACGCTGAGTCTACCAGAATATTCAAAGCTGCCGTGATCAATATTAAAAACAGCGCGCGATCAAAGCGCAGCTCTTCAAAAGCAGAATCAATAAAGAAGCCCAAGGTTTGAATGCCCAATATACCCAAAATGGCGCTCTCCCTTAAAATCACTTCCCAACGATAAAATAAGAACGCCAGAAAAGGTTTATAAATTCTGGGGGTCACTTCATAAGTATAACGATCGACTCCCACTGGGCCATCAACACGCAGTTTAATCGTTTCGGTATATCGGCCAATCAAAAACGCGATAATGGCACCGTTATGCAAACTCAGCGCAATAATCGCCGGAATCATAGAGGGACCAGTCATCAACAGCACAACAAAGGCCAGCACCAGTTCAGGAATAGAACGTAACACCAGCAAAAATAAGTGCCCGCCCATACGCTGTTTGCTTGAGAAAAATAAGGGCGATATTAGCGGGTATAAAATCAAAGCAAGTAAACCACTACCAACCAAAGCAATCTGGGTGAGCAATAAGGTATTCCAGATACCGATGAGTGCTTGCTCATTAAACAGCTTGATCGACCAGTCTAAGGTTTGCTGCCAGACCTCAAAACTATATATTCCCTCTTCTTGCCGTAGGGGTGAAGGCAAAATATCGTGGGTGAAAAAGCGCTGAAGTAAGTCCAGGTCCACACTGGTTTGAAAAGGTAACCAGATAATGGCGGCGACAGCTAAAGGCAGAAGATATTTTTTCCGGGTCCAAAAACGCATGAGGGCGATGACCGCGATAAATACGTACAACACACCTGCCGCTTCAGAATAGTCACCTTGTTTAAAGTACGATACCAAATGAAAGCCCAAGGTAGGCAGCCCCACAAACCCCAGAATCGAACTACTGCGGATACCGCATTCCAGCCGATATTGGGTATAGTGCACCAGTTGTGGCCAGGACGACATCAATCGCGCATAGAGGTGAGCTGAGTAACGATCAGTTTGCTGAGGTAGCTGCCGGTAAGCGCTCTGATCATTTTCGTCCAATATTTCGGCATACACTTTGGCAAAAATACCGGTATAGGGAATAATAATCGCCAATAAGCCAGTCAGGGTACTTAAGCCAAAGACCTGTAAGAACAATAAAGCCCAAAATAATTCATGAATAGAGCGAATAAAGGCACATGCCAGCCGAATAATTCGCCACTCAAAGAGATGCGTTAATAGCATTCCCAAAATAGCGGCCGCACCTACGCCAAGCAGTGCAAATGCCAGCGTATTCGCCAAACTTGAAAATAAATCAGATGACGACAATAAAGTAGGTGAGATAAAACCATAAGCTATGCGCGATAATTCCTGCCATGGCTCCGCTGAAAAGCTACTGGTATCGGCAAATATTAAACACGCGAGTGCAACAAATACCAAACCTAAAGAGACAGACCGCGGACTTAAACTATGGTGTTTTACGCCTTCAGTTTGCACGTATCTTGAGTCTGTTTGAGAGTCTTTAAAGTGAGAGAGTTCAGAACCTAACATCTTGATTTAGTCCAGATAAAGCGCGCGAAGTTGCTCGGCTGAAGTCTCTCGAGTCGGACAATCCAGCTCAATTTCTCCATTTTTTAAACCAATGATCCGATCACAAAAACGCAAGGCCAGATCAATGCTGTGTAAGGCGAGAATAACGGTTTGGTGAGCTGACATAATAAATTCAAGCAGCGTTTCAGACTGAATTTCATCCACGGCTGATACCGGTTCATCTCCTAAGAAAACCATTTTATTCTGGAATAATGCACGCCCCAATGCCACACGCTGCTGCTGACCACCCGACAAACTTGCCGCGTCTTTAAACAGGCAATCGCTTAAACCCAAGTTTTCAGCCAAAGGTTTAATCGTCTTAATTTGTTGTTTAAAAGGATGAATCAAATTCGCCAAGTTATACAAGAAATGATGTTTATCCAGCTGCCCCATATAGATATTGTGAAACACCGACAGTGATGACACCAGACCCAGCGCCTGCCCACATAAGGCTGTACTTTCTGGCGCTTGCTGATGCAGAGAATGCAGTAGGATGGTTTTACCCGCGCCACTTTTGCCTAGAATCGCAACTTTTTCTCCCGCGTGGATATGCAAATCAAGCACATTCAGCACAGGCTGCTTGTGCCAGCTTAGTGAGCTGGATTGCAGTGTGAAAACAGGATTCAGGCTCATACAGTTTCTCAGGCACGCAGTGCAAAGTTTTTTTAATAAGAACAGTAATCAGATTAATCAATCAGACCAATCGCTTTAGCCGTCGTTAAAATAGGCGCGTAGTCCGAATTTTTTGCATTCACAAAACCCTCACGAGGAAAACTTGCAAGCAGTTCTGGGTCCTTAATCGCCAATAAGACTTGCTGCACCTTTTGTGAAAAACCTGCCCCCAAGCGGACGTCAACATCACCCCGAATAGTCCACTGATAATCAGGGTAGTCTGGCGTTTCCCAAATCACCGAGACCTTTGAGGCATCGATTTTTTTATCGGCCAAAGCACGCTGCCATACTTTATAATTCACCGCGCCAGTTTGATAAGTACCGGCTTGCACTAAGGCTATGGTGCGGGAATGGTCGCCACTAAAACCGACACGTCTGAAGATATCATCAGGCGTTTTTTGAAAGTGTTCACGAATATAATACTCAGGCATTAAACGACCAGAGGTGGAACCTTTAGAGCCAAAGGTAAATGTCATACCAGCGAGTTCATCCGGCAATACCTTCTGTTTTGCTAATTCAGTCGAATGATGCGCAATGATATAAGATTTAAAAAACTGATCTTCCTTACCTTGTGCAATCGCGATTGAACCCGGCACCAGGCGACGCGCCTGAACACCAGACAAACCACCAAACCAGGCTAACTGGATCTGATTATTTCTGAATGCCGAAATCGCCGCCGTATACGATTTCACCGGAATATATTGCACCTCAACATTAAGCGCCTTTTGGAGATAACGTGCCACTTTATCAAAACGCAGTTGCAGCTGGCTTTCATCCTGATCGGGAATTGCCGAGAACACAAAAGTCTTCGGTTTGCCAGACATAGGGTCTGAAGCGGAGTACACACTGAAAGGCGCCATTAAACAGATGAATATGAATAACACTGCCGCTCTTTGTGATAAGGATCTGCTGAAGAAATAGTTCATCGTTTTGCGATTACCCATCCTATTTATAGTCACTACTCTTTTCTTCATTCTGCTTTTGCCCATGCAGCTTTTGACCACTCGGCTTTTGACCATGCAATCACGTCACGCTTATCGCCTTTAAAAATTATGCGCTCTGACTTCTTACTCAATTGGTAGTCATACATTGGGTCATAATAGTCAGATAATAATTTACTGATCCACACTTTATGCGTTTCAACATCTGCGGAGTCTTTTTGTGCCTTAAGCGCGTCTTGCATCATGGCGGTTATGATACTGGCGTTTTCATTGCCTAGTCGCTTAGAGATTCGCGCTAAACTTTGCAGCAAATAATCTGAAAACAAGTCAAAACCCTGCTCTTCACCATGTGCCGATAGATAACTCTGAGTCATATCAATGACATAATCCTGAAGCACAATATCGATACGTTCTTCTAAAGGCGTTTCGAGCACGATAATATTGCTTGCGATCAAGGCAGTACGAAATATATCCGGTAGGGCATTGCGTCCAATTAAACGACTTTCGTCCTCAATGTACACCGATCCGGAATGTTGATGACGTGCTTTCAACAGCGCAACAGAGAGTTCGTTCTCAAAATCAATCTGACTAGGTTGCGGACTTAACTGACGCCCAAAACTCGAGCCTCGATGATTGGCTAAACCCTCCAGGTCGACAAAATTAGGCGTGTATTTTAACACCCGCGTTTTGCCTGAGCCTGTTCGGCCACTAATCACACGAAGTTGCAAAGCATCGACAGACTTCGCCAGCGCGTCGATCAAGAATCGACGCATGGCTTTCGAACCACCGGTCACCAGCGGATAATCTACTCCGGCGTCCTTTATCCAGGCCTGTGTGGTACGTGAACGTAAGCCACCCCTGAAGCAATAGAGATAACCGTCAGGATGTTTCTTAGTAAATGCCAACCAGCGGTCGATGCGTTGCGCTTTGGTTTCACCACTCACCAGTTCATTGCCCAGCACAATAGCACTGTCCTGCCCTTGTTCTTTATAGCGAATACCCACCAAATGACGCTCTTCATCCGTCATCAAGGGTTCATTCACTGAGTTCGGAAAAGCACCTTTTTCGAACTCAACAGGCGCACGTACATCCATTAGAGGCACATCCTTAAGAAACAAGGATAGGTAATCAGAAGTATTGGTACGAGAAGTCATATTTTCGGGCTGTTTAGGTTTTTCAACGAGAGAAGGTTCATGTTTAAAATTAATGCTGCGCAGTATAAAGAATCCAGAGCAATAAATATGCCCCCTCACCATCATTTTTTCAAAGCACGAGGGTTTTTTAAGACTGAATTTAGCTAAGTAAATATACGCTTAGGCACTCCTATTTTATGTACAAAAAACAATCAAAATAGTCGAGAAAAAAGTAGATTTCGACTATTTATCAACTAACCTATATTTGTTGATTCCTAGCTGTTAAGGAGTAAGCACATGAATTTCAGGTCGGGAGAAAAAGAAGATAAACAATGGTTCAGATGCGAACGCTTCATGCATGTAAATGATCAATGGTTTTTCACTACCAGAGAGTTTACACAAGAAGGGCCATTTGACACCAAAGAAGATGCAGAGATGGAGTCAATTCTGTATATCCGCGAAGTCAATATTAGGTCACCAGCAAAAGCCCGGCCTAAAAAGGCTCACTAGTCATCAATGTGAGCGCAAATACCCGATACAGCCGAGTTTCCGAAACCCGACAAATAGCGTATGCCTGCAGCAACTAGCTAAATACCAAACCTTTATTAATATGCTCATTAATGTCTATGTCATAAGTCCCATTAATTAAGACATCCTTGATTAAATATTCCTGTTTATTTCCTTGTTGTTTTTCATCCGCTAAATTGATAATACGGCTTTGGCGTTTTTGCTTGTTAGCATCTAATTGCATTAATACTTTAGGTAAGCGCCGGTTCTTGTAATTCGTAGAGATGACTATCCCTACTTGCCCATTGTGTAGCTCAACAATGCTTCCGGGGGGATAGAGCCCAATACATTGAATAAACTGCAAGACCAACTTGTCATCAAAGTGCTTGCCACGCAAAGAATACAAATGGCGCATGGCTGCCAGAGAGGATTTTGGGGCTTTGTCTCCATGCCCGGTGGTGAAGTTATCATAGAGATCAACAATAGCAATTATGCGGGTATAAAAAGAAATACCCACATCTTTCAAACCCCTAGGATAACCACTGCCATCCAAGTGCTCATGATGACAATGCGCGACATCCGTCGCGCCATTAAATAAAGAGCGGTTAGACATTAATATATTACGCCCATGAAGCGGATGATTTTTTAAGACGAGTTCTTCCTGTGCTGATAAATCGCGGCCATTTTTTAATATATCAGGGGGCACTTTCATTTTACCGATATCATGCAATAAACCGCACAAGCCAATTTCTTTAAGCTCTTCCTCTTTTAAGTCTAAATATCGCCCAAACGCGACGGCAACAATTGCCACATTTAAACAGTGATCTGCCACGTGGTTATCGACATTTCTAATTTTCCCTAACCACATAAGCGCGTCAGGATTGCGTAAAATACTCTCCACACACCCTGCCACAGTCTGCTTGGCTTTTTCGGCATCAAATGCATTTCCTAACCGCACCTCGTCGAGCACACTTCTTGTTAAACTACGGGCCTGCTTATAAACACCACTGGCAGCCAGATGCTCATCTTCAACAGATACTTTATGAATATAATGCTTACGTGTTCGCTGCTGTGAAATACTACGCTCTTCAGGTGGAACATAGACTTGTTGAACGGCATCGATATACACAAAGTGACAAAACTCTTGCACAAGATGGATATGGTCCATCGTTTCAACCAGAAAACCTTGCATCAGAAAAGGCGTCTCTAACCAGGCCCGATCCAGCTCACTGATATACATACCAATTTCCAGTGCTGCAACCGGGATCTGCCTTCTACTGCTTTCTTTCGTAACATAACCTTTACGAACAACTTGCTTTTTCATAGGCAGCTTTCATTCCAAATGCAGATTTCGAGTTTCAATAAACGCCTCAAGTTTCTCTTATTTTAGTCGCTCTGGGCCGTTTATCTGAACTAATTTGTAATTTTGACCCGCGTTCCCAGCACAATCATCCATACTAAAGACTGAATATCTTGTCCCTCATGTTGAAGCAGTACATTTGGTTAAATCAGAATATCGAAATGAAACCACTAAATTGCCACCCTAAACATCAAAATAGTATGAAAACAGTAAATCTACAGGCGGACCAGCTAATTGATGATGCTATTCAATCCGGCGCAACCGCGCTGTACCTGAATTACTTAGATATATCATCCTTACCTGAAAAATTATTCGAGCTGACACAGCTTAAAGAGTTGAGCCTATCGGGCAATCAATTGCAGGCTCTGCCTGAAGGTATTGGTAAGCTAAAGCATTTAGAGCTATTGGATCTTGCTGGAAATGCGCTGACACAGCTACCCACTGAAATTGAAAAACTACACCAACTGAGACATCTGGATTTAGCCTATAATCACCTCACAAACCTGCCTCAAGAAATTTGCCAACTTAAATTATTAAACTATCTTGACTGCTCTGCTAATCAACTGACACGCCTACCTCAAAGTTTATTTGTTTGCTCAGAACTGCAGACGCTGCGACTGGGGGATAACGACTTACAGTATCTTCCCGAAGAAATCGGACGCTTATACCGTCTTAATACATTAGACCTGAGCAATAACAATCTAGAAGACTTACCCATAAATATCTGCAATTTAAAACAAATCAATGAGTTACATTTAAACGGTAATTTGCTAGACATGCCTTTTCACCTACTCTCAAGTCTTGTTTATCAACCCCTAAAATTACTCGAGCACTTTATTGAACTCAAAAATGAATACCAAAGAGAGTTACAAGAAAAGCAAGAGAAATTTCAGCAACAACAGGCCTATGAAGAGCAAGTCAGCATTTGGCGAACAGCGCTCCACCAAATAGTCAGCCTCCAGAAAAAGCAAGAGGAAGCGGATAATGGCACTCTGATAGCGATCCCCCTACCCTCGCCAGTCGCACTTTCAGACATTATCAGCGAATTAAATCACCTGAATCAGGAAGCCCGGATCATCAATTATTTGGTCTTATCTCTTGAGGAAGTCGAGCAAAAAGAGTCACTGGTTTTATTAGAGGCGCTAAAAAGCATACCAGCAGATACCGTTACTAAAGATCAACTAGAGCATATTGTGTCGACACTACCCGCCCTAATAAATGGGCCAAGCTGCGCATTCATGACGCTGTCCTCTTCAGACAATAATCAAACAGCTTGCTTAAAATTCAGGCTAATGTGTAACGATACATTGACGCAATCCATCTTCGTTATTTACCTATCACTGAAAGAACTCATCAAAAAACAAACATTTGCTGCCCTCGAAAAAGATCAATCGGCTCTTTCTGAGGCCTTGTTTAGATACATTCAAGCAAACATTGAATCGCATAAAGATGAGCTGGAGCACTGCAAAAATCACAAAACAAATCAGATCAACAGAATCTCCTCATGTCTTATTCAGTTAGCTTCCTTAAAACATACTTTTTAAACTCATAAAGATAGTTTTATAGCGTTTAAAAGTAAGCCACGAACCTTTTAGTCTAAAGGCTTTCTAAAACTGAAAACAAATGTGAACTCCTCTTTTGGGTATTAGATTTACACCCACTCTCACCCTATGCTGGATATTAGAAGTTCAACCCTATATGTAGTGGAGTAGGTCTATGTCAGTCAGAACAGGTGAAACAACTAAAAACTGGTTCAGAAGTGAACGATTCATGCACGTCAACGATCAGTGGTTTTTCTCAACGAGAGAAATGACTGAAGAGGGGCCTTTTTCCTCCAAAGAAGATGCCGAAATGGAGCTATTGCTTTATATACGCCATGCAAATGATAATTCATTCAAGAAAAGTGCTTAAACGCCTGCTTTGAATTGTCATACTTCGACTCAAATTTATTGTTTAATGTGTGAATCAATTTTTTTCACAAAAATTGACAATAAATTAAAGTCGCTTGCAGTATGCTGCCTGGCGTTTTTTTTCTTAAAAAAACATGTTTATTTGTTTGTCAATTCTAGCCAAAAAATCATTCTCCGTTATAATCCTGCGCCTTGTTTAATAATAGATTTCAGAGGTAGGTTATTGATGGTTGTTTTTACTGCCAAAAACAAAGTAACGGGTGATGTATTTGTAGGAAGTGCCCGTGATAGCGTCGAAGAACATTGGGCTCGACTGATTGTATTGGCAGAAGAAGGCGGCACCGGCGAATTACTCGACGCTATTCGCGAACATAGTGCAGATCAATTTGAAGTTGAAACCTGGGATTATGCAGATACGGCAGCCGAGTCTCGCGAATTGATCCGTGACGCCAGCGAACAACTTAATGCGAAAATGATCAAGACAGGCAGAGTACCTGTTGCACCCGCAGTTAAGGCGCCTTCAAGAAAGAAAGCCGAAAATGATGAAGATAATGCGGGTATAAACCAAGCCGACGGAAGTACAGAGACCAAAAGTACTGAAACAACGAACACAGAAACAGTCTCCCCCATCAGGCAAATGTCATCGTCGTCCCGATCTGCGGCAGCTGACGCTATTCTCTCGAAAAAGAATGAAGCTTTGCAGAAACAAGTTCAAGAGAAACGAGCATCACAAACAGAGCACGGCAAAGTAACCAGTATCGATATCAACGCTTATTTAGCAAACAAAGAAGCGGAACCTGAAGAAACGAAAGCTGAACCCACCCTTCTGCGTAAGACTGAGTCAACCAAAGTAGCAGAAGACATGAAGTCAGTGATGGTTCGCATTGAAATGCAACGTAAGAAGAACCGTGTAAGCAAAACCACTGCCGCGGCTAAAAAAGCCAAAATTGCTAAAAAAGTCACTCAAATTGGGCAAGCCAAAAAGACGACCTCAAGCGCCAACCAGTTGACGCCTACCGCAACAAGCCATACAGAAATACCACCTGAAACAAGCGCAGACATTGCTGAAAGAGAACGAAAAATAAAAGCGGCGATAGAGCAAGAACGGGTATTGAGAGAAGCAGAACGAGAGGCAGAATTTGTATCTGAAGCAAAGAAAATGACAGATTTATTAGCGCGCATGGATGAAAGAACAAGCGTAAAAGGCCGCCAACGACGCCGTAGATAAACGGTAAGATGCCATAAACCTGCAATAGTTTTAAACAGTATGCTGTTAAACCGCAAAATACTTCCTACTCAGAAAGTATTTTGCATCTCTTATATGATTGTCACGGATAAATGCTCTACCTTTATCCGTCGTCGAGCCTTCGCACAAAATACATAAAAGCCCATCCTTACATTTAGATAATGACTAGCAAGAAAAACGTAATATATATACACTTCGAACTGGAGAATGGATGCTCAACTCCCCCTACCTGATTCAGGTCTATCACGTTTTGCAGCCCTTTAAGTCTATATTTAATAAAATGGAACGACCATGAAAGTAATTATGTCTTTCTTTGTGTTGGTTATGCTCGGAATTTCTGGGTGCTCGACTGTCACAAAACCCACAACTAATAAAATTGAAACTCAAGCTCAAATTAGCCCAACACTGTCACAGCAGGCGGCTAAAGGTCTAAAGCGAAAAGTAGCGATCGCACGTTTCTCAAATGAAACCAAACACGGCAACAGTTTTCTTTTGAACAACAAAAATGATCGCATCGGCAAGCAAGCAATGGACATACTCTCTGCTCGCCTAACCGAAACGGGTAAATTTATCATGTTTGAACGCGCTGACCTCGACAAGGTTAATGATGAAAATGCCCTGAGTAATATAACAACTGATGTAATTGGCGCTGATTATCTAATTGTTGGCTCTGTCTCAGAATTTGGCCGTACCGCTAGCAGTGAAGTAGGCATATTTAGCCGCAACAAAAAACAAATTGCACAAGCAAAAGTTAATGTACGCTTGATCGACGTAAAAACTGGCCAAATCATATTCTCTGAAGAAGGCTCAGGTAAAGCTGAATCGGAAGCGAATACTGTCTTTGGCGTGGGTGAAAAAGCGGGCTACAACTCCTCACTTGATGACAAGGCATTGTCATCGGCTATTTCAAAACTTATTAGTAACTTAATGGAAAACCTTCTTGATAAACCATGGCGCTCTTATGTACTGGCAGAACAGGATGGTTTGTTCATTATTGCAGGTGGCGACAGCCAAGGAATCAACATCGGAGATGAGTTTTCAGTACTCAAGCAAGGAAGAAAAATAAAGAACCCGCAAACAGGTATCATGATCGAGTTACCCGGTAAAGAAGTTGGACAACTTCAGGTTATTCAAACATCAGGTTCTGGCCAAAATGAAATATCTCTTTGCGAACTCGCTAGGGGTGATATAACAGGCTTAGATTTTAGCACCCTATACATTCAAGAAAAGAAGGGAAACTAGATGAATAAGCTATACACTTTTTTATTGCCATTCCTGCTCACAGCTTGCGGTACTTATCAATCAGTAACACAGTCAGAAGAAGCAGCTTACATCCAGTTTATGGGCAAGCCGCAACTGCTTGAGTTATCTATTGATGGAAAAGCATCAGGAAATCTAAGAACAGATTTCGAGTCGTTTAATTTAAATGGCGAAACGGCTACCCGAATTCAATTGACACCTGGTTCACATGAAATAGAGCTAAGGCGTGATGGCAATACGATTATACATAGAAAGATTTATGTATCCGAAGGCAATATCTTTGAGATCAATCTCCCATGAAAAACATTTTATTAATTTTACTTTCAACCACCCTATTAGCGGCTTGTGCTACTAAACCCGCGCCACGCGTTTACTGGGGGAACTATTCAGATAGTTTATATGAGCTAAAGAAAGAGCCATCTGCTAACACAATTTTGACCCACAAACAGGAATTGGAAGAAATCATTTCAAAGTCAGAAGCATGGAACATATTACCGCCTCCCGGAATTTCCGCCGAATTAGGCAAGCTTTATTTAGAAGCGGGTGAAAAAGAACGCGCCGTACAAATGATCAAGCAAGAAGCGCTTAATTACCCCGAATCTCAAACATTAGTTGCTCTATTACTTAGAAATATGGAGGAACAAAACAAATGAGAACGAAAAAAATAACGACGACGAAGACCATAACACGTCTTAAAACGCTATTAGTTTTAGTCGCAACAGTCTCAATTTTAAGTGGCTGTGCGACTCGAACGCAGTATCTCACGAAACAAGAAGCCTTCCCTGCCATGTACGATCAAAAGCCACTATCAATCTTGGTCGTACCTGCCATAAACGATAGTACAGCAGCCGATGCAGGCGATATTTACGCATCAACAATCGCCCCATATTTAAGCTATGGCGGTTACTATGTTTTACCGATAGAAATTACCACTGCCATGCTTAGAGCAGACGGTATTCAAGATGGCCACCAGTTACTTGACGTACCAGCTGAGAAACTTGGTGCTATGTTTGGTGCAGACGCGGTTCTTTTTGTAAATATTACCGAGTGGGATACAAACTATCGTGTCTTCGGAGGCAATGTTACCGTTGCAATAGGCTTCGATCTAAAATCAACTAAAACAGGTGAGAGCCTTTGGTCTTATAAGGTTAGACAAGTGACTAACACCTCTGGTGACTCAAATAATGGAGGTCTACTTGGCGCAATTATCGTAACAGCCATCAAAACAGCGACGCAAGACTATATGCCCATTGCCAAGCAAGTAAATAGCATTGCTGTTAGCACGCTACCACTTGGCTCCTACCACCCCTTCCATAATAAGGATCAGTTGTTTAAAAACGTGCATCCAGACTTGTTTGGCGCTGCCGCTAAACAGTAAAGCTGTCGCTTATATTGCCTAATGAGGGTTAAACAGAGTTTATGTTTAACCCTTTTTTATGTGCTTTCACAAAGGGGAAATATTGAGATCAAGGTTGAATCACTTGCTGATACGTTTTAAGCGCCCTAAGTGCTTTATCACGACCTGGCACTTGTGCTTCTCGCTGATAATGCAATATGGTGCCACGGAGATAACGTAAATGTTCAGGGTTACGTGTGTCCCACATCCTCCCCACTTCAGAGATAAGCCTGCTTTTATCAAGCTCTTTAAGCGAACTGACATACATGACTTCATACTGGCGACTATTCTCTGACACTAGCGCCTCATCTATCAGTGTAAGCGCGTGACTGCGCATAAACTCTCTAACGTCATAGTTACCGCGCGTCGGGCATACAATGTAATCAATATGATGTTCGGTATGGTTGGCTATCAACTGCCGCATAATTCGCATCACATTGGTACCCGTGATGCCTGCCAAAATAACTATATGCCGCTGATTTTCTGAGAAGCTTAAATTACCCGCATCTTCGGTGAGCACTTCATATTCACCAGCATTAACATTTTCTTGCTGAAAGCTGCCTAGATCATGCGCAAGAGACTCTGTGATATGAGGTACCTGGTCGACAAAATATACTTTACCCGATATGGGTCGCTGAAGTAATTTCATGCCCAAATAACCATGATCACAACAACAATCCCAAAGACAGTCATACGGACGAGTCAACTGAGACCGCTCAATCATGGAGATAATTAGCTCTAAACGCGGACCTAAATTTTGAATATTGCTGCTTTGACTATTTCTCATATGAATCGCGCTCATTTACCCGCCGTAATATTAATAGTCAGCTCAATGCCTGCTATTCCAATCTTGATATAAGCTGAATAAGTTATTGAGATCCAATCACTTCAATACTGGATTCAAAAATAAGGAATATAATTAATCAAAATACAATTTTTGCACTAATGCTCGCTTTTGTGGCAGCATTCTACACGACACTGATTTCCATCGTAGTACTTTTCAGAGCTGTACTTATCAGAGCTGCACTTTCGGGAGCAGTGCTTTTCAGTCGCTCATTTCGTAAAAAGTACTTTCCAGCCATAAAAGGACTTAGTACATGTCAGAACAATTCACAGCCTTATCAGAAAAACATATCAGCTTCATTCAGCAGCAAGCTATCTTTTTTGTTGGCACAGCCGCGCAGGACGGTTTCGTCAATGTATCCCCTAAAGGCATGGATAGCTTTAGAATCTTAAACCCATCGAAAGTCTTATGGCTCAACCTAACCGGTAGCGGCAATGAAACTGCCGCACATTTATTAGAAAATGATCGCATGACGGTCATGTTTTGCTCCTTTGATAAACAACCCCTTATTCTTCGCCTGTATGGCACGGTCAAAACCATACACCCAAGAGATACTCAATGGCATGAGGCCATCGCTAATTTTCCGGAACAGGCCGGGGCAAGACAACTATTCGAAATAGAGCTATCACTGGTGCAAACATCATGTGGATATGCAGTGCCTTTATTCGAAAACAAAAAAGAGCGGCAAACCCTCAAAAAGTGGGCAGAAAACAAGGGTCAAGAAGGGGTGGAAGATTACTGGAGAGAAAAAAACATCTTAAGTATAGACGGCAAACATACCGGTATTTTTTAGGCTAGCTTAGACCACGGCTCTCAGACAAAAGTCCTGAAGATTTTTTACCAATTTAGCTTGATCCAAACCTAATGATTCCGGGGTATGGGAGCCGATAGAACCTACCAAGGTTTCTGCTAAGGCACCGACTAAAGCAGAAGCCGTTACTTTAACATCTTGCCGACAGAACTCACCGTTTGCTATGCCTTCAGTAATAAGTGACTCGAATATTTCAGCGAATGACTGGCGATAACGTAAGCGTTCATGCTCAATAATAGAGTCTACGGGCTCAGCAATTAAGGCGTAAGCCAGTCGATGCTTGGCAAAGGCTCTATCTGAAAATCTGGCTATCGCATCGAGTAAGCGTTGCCTGCAAGTACTTTCCGAACTCTCAGGACAAGTGACCTCTAACATCTGGTGTATTTCTTTTTCGGTGTTTCGATGAAATACTTCTATGCACAAAGCAGCCTTTGATTCGAAATATTTATACACCGTGCCGATGGCAACATCGGCTTTTTCTGCAACAGATGCAACCGTTAAATTCTGAAACCCGCCTTCGGACACAATAGCCAAGGCTGAGCTCAGTAATAAATTATGCTGCGCTTTTTTACGCGCTTCTGTTTTTTCTGTGGGACGGTAAGACATGCTTAAAAATCCATTTATTCTTGGCAGTTAAATCATAGATACATCTGCGATCCTCTATAACGTTTAGTCTAACGTAAAGACCCTCAATTGACTATTTACTCATCACATGCTGGAATGAAAATGAATACCCGTTCACTCTTTATCCTTTGCGCACAATAACTGCGAGCATAAATATGACTAATAATAATTCCCAGTTTGATAAAAATGATTTTACGCCAAGCAATGATTATTGGGCCGAAACACATCAAGTAGAAAACCAAACACCAGCGCTCGAAAACTACAATCTTTATCAGTCAGATATTGGCCTTAAAGAAGCCGTTGTGAACCACCAAGGAGAATGGGCCAAAGACTCTCTTTCGGTTTTTGGCGAAAAATGCGGTTCAAGTGAAATAATCGAGCTGGGTTTTCAAGCGAATGAACATAAACCAGCCCTGCATACTCATAACCGTCACGGCGCAAGAATAGATGAAGTACGTTTTCATCCTGCCTACCACCAATTAATGCATTTATCGATGGACAACGGCCTTCACTCTTCTCATTGGCTATCACCCAAACCTGGCGCCCATGTTGCCCGTGCGGCAAAATGTTATTTAATGACCCAGGTTGAAGCTGGACATGGCTGCCCGATCACCATGACGTCGGCGGCGATACCAACACTGCGTCGCCAAAAAGAGTTGTTTGAATTTTGGGGCCCCAAAGTCATGCACCAGAGTTATGATGCAAGAAACATTAGCCATGAACTTAAAGATAGCGTCACTATCGGCATGGCCATGACTGAAAAACAGGGGGGCTCTGACGTTAGACTCAATAGCACCCGCGCCTTTCCCGTCGGACAAGAGGGGCCCGGGCAAGCGTATGAACTTATCGGGCACAAGTATTTTGTTTCTGCCCCCATGAGTGATGCATTTTTTGTACTCGCTCAAACCCCGCTAGGTGTCTCCTGTTTTCTGGTTCCCAGATGGCGCCCTGATGGCACAAAAAACCCGATACAAATTCAATGTTTGAAGAATAAAATGGGCAATGTTTCAAATGCCTCCAGCGAAACAGAGCTCCGAGGCGCACTAGGCTGGTTAGTCGGTGAAGAGGGGCGAGGGGTATCTGCCATTCTGGAAATGGTCGCCATGACACGTTTTGATTGCATGGTGGGCTCATCCAGCCTGATGCGACAGGCTGTCGCACAAGTCACACATCATTGCCATCACCGTTCAGCTTTTGGCAAAAAATTGATAGACCAGCCCTTGATGCAAAATGTCTTGAGCGACCTGGTGATTGAACAGGAAGCAGCAACAGCGTTTAGCATGAGACTAGCACGCGCCCTCGATCAGAGTACTGAAAGCGAGCATGAAAAGCACTTGGTCCGAATGGGGACGGCTATTGGTAAATACTGGATTTGCAAACGAGCACCCGGTCACGCTTATGAAGCAATGGAATGCATTGGTGGCAGCGGCGTTATGGAGGACTGCATCATGCCGCGCCTCTTTAGAGAATCGCCTATTAACACCATTTGGGAAGGCAGCGGCAATGTACAATGCCTGGATATGCTGCGTTCGATGCAGCGAAGCCCTGAATCCTTAGCCGCATTTATGACAGAAATACACCTTAGTGAAGGTAAGCACTTACTTATGGATAAGGCCCTATCAGATCTTAATTCTGAACTAGAAAACTCAAATAATATTGAGTATAGATCGCGTGTCATAGTCGAAAAAATGGCCCTCACCTTTCAAGCTGCTACCCTCTTGCGATATGGCAACGATGAGGTCGCTGATGCTTTCTGCCAAGCACGTTTAAAAAATAAGAATAATGGTTGGGTTTATGGTACCCTGCCCGACGGTATTGATTGCGGCTCTCTCATTCAACGAGCCCGGCCATGCTAACTAATTATAAATGTCACGTATTTCTAGCGCTCTGCAGTTCAGTAGCAAACTAAATACCGGCAAAAATAAGGAGCGTAAAATATGTCTACTACACATGAAGTTGACGAGATAATCACCGTTGATGAAACCATTGAAAAAGGATATTTCTACCTCGAAAACCGCCAATTCCATGGCCCTTTTGACACTGAAGAAGCTGCATCTACAGCTGCTTTAGAAAATTGCCAATTCACTTCACCAGGTGAATGTCGCGCAATTTATCATGGTTCCGCAAAACGGAATAATGAAACCAGTTTAAATGAACCAATGACAGACATGCATCAGACCTCATCAGTCGAAAGCCCGAGTCTAAGCATTGAGAAAACAGAGGCATGCACCTCAACAAGTGCTGCATAGTCTTTTAAAATCACACGTACCAACCCGCTATTGCAGGTTGGTATAGTGCCCCTTCTGCTAGCATTAGACCTTAATAAAAAGTATTAGACCTTAATAGATAGCTTTGGACCTTAATAGATAGCATTAAACCCGAACAAACAGCATTCCTGAACAAGCCAGACCTTTTGCACGTTTAATAAATAAACTATGCCTAGCAAAAAAACATCCCATTCAAACCCAAACACCAAAACTTACTGGTTACTTAGACCTGTCAGCTTAAAAATACTATCAGCGCTTCTACTTTGTTTTGTTGGTGCGCTAATTTATTTGGATGCACAGGTACGTTATAAGTTTGAAGGCAAGCGATGGGCCTTGCCCGCCAAAGTGTATGCGCGCGCACTTGAAATATACGACGGTAAGGCACTGAACTTACACAATTTAGAGCAAGAATTAGCACTCTTGAACTATCAACATGTGGCCGATATCGAGTCACCTGGCACCTATCATGTCACAGGCGACAACATCGAGATATTTTCTCGAGCCCACTACACTCCTAATGGCAAACAAAATGCTGAGTATTTTCAGTTTTCACTGATCAATGATGTCGTGCAGAATCTGGCAAGCCACGGCGCTGCTAGCCTTTACACCTTGGAGCCCTACAAAATCGGAGGTATTTATCCCCGAATAAAGGAAGAACGTATTCTGCTACCATATGAAGCGTTTCCTGAAGCATTAAAAAGCACCTTAATCGTCACCGAAGATAGAGACTTTAAGAATCATATTGGCCTTTCCCCTTTATCTATATTGCGAGCTGCCTGGGCAAATCTAAAAGCCGGTAGAGTCGTACAAGGTGGCAGCACCTTAACCCAACAACTTGTAAAAAACTTTTACCTCACTCGTGAGCGTTCGATCACTCGCAAAGTCAATGAAGCCTTGATGTCAATATTGCTCGAAGCTCACTATGATAAGCAGGACATTCTCGAAACTTATATGAATGATATTTTCTTAGGCCAGTCTGGCGCCTTAGCGATTCATGGCTTTGGGGCGGCAAGTTATTTCTATTTCGGAAAATCAGTCGCTGAGTGCGAGCTGCCAGAATTCGCCTTATTGGTAGCGATGGTGAAGGGCCCGTCTTACTACAACCCTCGTCGCTTTCCTGAGCGCGCCATTAAACGACGCAACCATGTGCTATCGCTATTAAGAGACGAGAAAGTTATTTCACCGAATGATTATCGGATATTTAGCCAAAGTAACTTAGGCGTAATCTCCAAACCAAAAAAACAAACTAACCGTTTTCCGGCGTTTATGGATTTAGTTAAACGTCAGCTGCAAAGCGATTACGATGATGAGGACCTGCGCACGGAAGGCTTACAAATATATACCACCTTAGACCCTCAAATTCAGCTACACCTTGAGCACTCTGTCCAAACTCAAGTTAACAAACTTGAGCAGCTTAAAAAGTCTCCAATGTTACAAGCTGGCGCAGTAGTCACCTCAGCAGGTACGGGCGAAGTACTCGCTTTATTAGGCGACAAGCAAACACAATACAATGGTTTCAACCGTGCACTTGACGCCAACAGACCCATTGGTTCGCTCATTAAGCCCGCCATTTTCCTAAGCGCTTTAGCTCAACCTGAACAATACAATTTAGCTAGTTTACTCCCTGACCAGGCCTTTAAAATTGAGTTTGAAAATGGCCAAACCTGGATGCCGCAGAATTTTGACCACAAAGAGCATGGCGATATACCCCTACACAGAGCCTTATCCAAATCTTATAACTTATCAACGGCTCGTTTAGGCATTGAGCTTGGCATACCCACTGTGCATGACATAATACGCAAGCTGGGCATTGATAAAACGCTTAATCCTTACCCTTCGTTATTCTTAGGCGCACAATCCTTATCTCCCTTTGAGGTCACTCAGCTCTACCAAACGATCGCCAGTAATGGCTTCAATATACCTCTGCGAGCAATTAGAGAAGTAAGTAACAACCAGGGGGAAACACTCTCCCGCTACCCGTTTAAGATCGAGCAAGTTGTCTCACCCGAAGCTATCTTTTTGCTGCATCACGCTCTTCAGGATGTTATGCGTTCCGGAACCGGTCGATCTGCCTATCAACAATTACCCGATGCCTTACATGTTGCGGGTAAAACAGGCACGACCAACGATAACCGAGACAGTTGGTTCGCTGGATTTTCAGGGGATTATCTTGCTGTATTTTGGTTAGGAAGAGATGATAATAAACCCACGAATCTTACCGGCAGCTCAGGTGCTTTAAGAGTCTGGACCGACTTCATTAAACGTATCCCTCAATACCCAATTTCAATGGTGAAGCCAAAACAAGTATCGTATTATTGGTTTGATAAACAAAATGGCAAGCGTACTAACGAACAGTGTCGTGGCGCTGAACCTTTACCTATCTGGGGGAGTGTTGATCATCTGGATTTTCAATCCTGCCAATCAGGTTACTCTTCTATTAGCGGCTGGTTTAAATCATGGTTTTAGTAAAAGATTCTTTATCCTTAAGCATATTCATCGTAATTTTCTTACTAAGTGCATGTAGCAGCCACTCTATTAAACCAGCGCCCATGTCCAAACCAGTCATCATCCCGGTACAAAACGCACCAGCAGAACAAGCTAACCCCCCCAAAGGTGCCATAACTGAAGCAGTTAAAGAAATTAACAAGCTTACTACCACCCAAAAAAAGGCAAGCAAGCTCGAACTAAGAACACCCTCCCCTAATTTTTCAATTATTGACGTGCTCATTGGCAAAGCTCAAAAAGCCATCAAACTGCAGCAATGGCTACGCGCACAACGCAGCCTTGAACAGGCCATACATATTTCGCCTTCACAAGCGCAGGTATTTTTCCTCTACGGTACGGTCTATGAAGGTCTGGGCATTCCGGAGCAAGCTGAGCAGATGTATCGACGCGCTATATTTTTAGCGGGTGAGGCGAGCAGCATTGCTCTTCAAGCCCAAGAAAACCTCACTAAGCTCCCTCTACCTGAAAAAAAGCAATAAACTATACGAGACCTGCTGGTTATTTTCTCTTACCTTGACATATATCATCTTGATTAATGACATTGCATGATAAATTTTCATCTACACTCAAGCAGGAGATTCTAGATGTATATTGATGAAACGATAGTTGCAGGTTTAGCCGTTATTCTTGGCACACTTGGTTTTTTTGGTGGTTTCGCTTACTTCATTTATAAGGACATGCAAAAGCACAAAAATACCAAATAGAACAATGAAGCGTATTCACTCAGGCATTATTCAGACAGCTGATAAGACTTGTCGTCATGACTCTGAGGACAAGTAAAAGACAATAAACAGGATACCAGTTGCAAATCTGGCGGAGCCGATAGTTCACTTACCCCAGCGCCGTACAGACGATCCCCAATAATAGGCTTACCAATACCGGCCAGATGTTTACGGATCTGATGCTTTCGCCCAGTTTCCAACAGTAGTGTCAAGGTAGTTTCATTTTTCTCGGCATTGAAATCACTTTTCAAGATGCGTGTTTTTGCCGTTCGCCCATCAAGGGGCTCAGAGAGAGTTTTACCTATTAAACCTTCAGGTAGTTCACCTGATATTTTGGCACGATACTGCTTCTGAATCTGGCGCGTTTCAAAAAGACCCGCCAGCATTGAGGCCATTTTCTTACTGTGAGCCACTAATATAAGACCCTGCGTGGCACGGTCTAAACGATGTACCAAAAATGTGGGCCGCTGTGGTAGCCCATTCATTGGCAGACCCTGTAATTCTACCCACCGACAAATAGCCGAATGATCACCCCATTTAGTGCCTTGAGAGTACATGCCACAAGGTTTACTCCAGACACTGTAGCCACCTTCATCGCCGACTAGCACTGCTGGCGACACCTCATTAAATAAAATAGCTTCGTCATAATACAGGTGTAATTTATCGCCGGGCAAAAGCCCTTTTTTAGCGCGACGAATACGTTTTGTCGTCGTACCCGAAGTTAACCACACCGCACCATATTGCAAAGCCAGCTTGAGCTTTTTATTAGATATAGAGCCACAATGCTCAGATAAGAGGCTAATCACCGTGCTACCCGTGCACTCCACTGCAATATGTTTTTCGATTCGAATAGGCTGCATGGCGGTATGATGTTTCAATTAAAGACGATCGTTATTGTGCGCTTCGGATTCTGTCGTTTTATGGTCAAGCAAGCCATAACGCTTACGCTTTAGTTCTGACATTTGATTAATATCCACCACCACTAAACCGTCTACGCAATCGTTAAAGTCAGGATCGATATTAAAGCCCAGAAACTGGGTTCCACCCGGTTTTGAAAGTTCAGCATACTGCTTATAAAGCACGGGCACCGCAAAACCTAAATAGCGAAGCTGCTTTTTAAGCGTGGTGAAGGCTTCCTTTCTATCTTGTGTGTCAAAGAGCGCGTCAATTCGAGCGCGGGAGGCTGCTTCAATTTTATAAGGCCTTTTGCAAACCGCCGCTTGTGAGCTCTGCTCTGAAGTAGAGCCATAATAACGCTGATAATAACGAATCAAAATATCTTTTGCGGGAGTCGATAAGGTATTACTAATGCTCACTGCACCAAATAAATAGCGATATTCCGGGTGGCGCCTAAGAAAAGCTGAAATACCATACCATAAATACTCAAGACTACGAGAACCCCAATATTTTGGCTGAACAAAACTCCGCCCTAATTCCAGGCCCGCCTTAAGAATAGACTCTGCACTGGCGGTATACTCGAATAAGCTGGAGGTGTATAAGTGGCGTGACTCTACGCCAGGAAGCTCATTATTCGATGACGAGTCGATCCCGCCTGGCAGCACGCTGCTCCTATTGGTAGAACATAAACGGTATGCACCGACAATTTCCAAATCCTGTTCGTCCCATAATACAATATGCATGTAGTAGAGATCATACTGATCGATATCACGCGTTTGCCCTGTACCCTCACCAATCAACCTGAATGACTCTTCACGCAAGCGGCCTATCTCATTCATGACAGGAGACTCTGCATGATATCGATAGAGGTAAATTTTCTTGTGATCCCGGGTTTCACCAAGCGATTCACAACATTCTATGGCTTTTTTCAGGGAAAGCCGATTCTCAGGCTCGGCGATAGACACCAGCCCTGCTAAAATCAAAGGGGCGGTATCTT
>Ga0209290_1000479_pt1 | contig 28487 bp, 23 predicted proteins | sample EN1Hudsemesocosm_2_FD_184632 | JGI IMG/M metagenome (GOLD analysis project Ga0209290, IMG submission 184632) | Methane-oxidizing microbial communities from mesocosms in the Hudson Canyon - EN10B Hudson Canyon (SPAdes) (version 2) | ecosystem: Environmental > Aquatic > Marine > Cold seeps... | reverse complement strand
ATATGGTCATTGGCATCGTGGTGAATGTCATGGAAGAGGAGCATGCAAAAGCTCGGGCAGAGGAACATCAGGATGAGCCGACTATTTCAGACTTGCATGATGAGATTCAGGAGCTTAAAAGTATAATCTTAGACCTTAAAAAAACATAGTGTCCGCCTGGTCCTGGTCCTGGTCTTATTCTTTAATCAGGGCGATAAAGGGCTTACTTTTATAGTGTACAATGTACGCGCTATAAATTGCATCGACCAAGTAATGGCCTAAAAACCATTTGCCAAGGCATGAGCCTGTACATAAATATCGGGGATTTAAGTTGTCTAAGCCACAAATAAAATTGATGTTTACCGATTTTTGGTTTCCTCTCAATAAAGAAAATATCCAAAACTTCTTTGTGTATCGCCTTTTAGATAGAATCTATGCTATTGAAATTACCGATACTGATCCTGACGCTGTTATTTACTCCTGTTTTGGTTTTGAGCACTTAAAATATAATTGTCCGCGTATTTTCTACACTGGCGAGAATAAACGGCCTAATTTTAATCATTGCGATTATGCTTTTTCTTTCGATTACCCGGTCAATGAACGAAACTTTCGCCTGCCGCTTTACCGCCTATACCCGCAATATCCGCAGTTATTTGAGCCTAGAGACCCGGATAAAATTATTGCAGAAAAGCGTCAGTTCTGTAGCTTTGTTAATTCAAACGCCAAAGCCAAAGAAAGAATTAACCTGTTTGATCAACTATCTAAATACAAACAAGTCGATTCCGGTGGAAAAGTCAGAAACAATGTCGGTGGGCGCGTATCCGATAAGGTCAAATTCATTTCCAACTACAAATTTAATATCGCCTTTGAAAATGCTTCCTATCCGGGCTATGCGACCGAAAAATTGATGGAAGCACTGATCACCAATACTATTCCTATCTACTGGGGCGACCCTAAGATTGGTAATGACTTTAATACTAAGGCCTTTATTAATTGTCACGACTTTGAATCTATGGATGCGGTAATTGAGCACGTTAAAAAAGTCGATCAGAATGAAGACCTATACCGTGAGTATTTATCCGAACCTTTGTTAGTCGACAATGTAGAAACTGATTTTTGTAATGAGGAAAAGGGTTTTCAGTGGCTTAAAGATATCTTCGCATCTAAAAGGGCTTATGTCTCGCCTAGAAGAAAAAAAGCTCAGTTAGGCATTTATTATTACAAACTGACTAAGCATGTAATTAAGAAACGTAATAAGCCTAGACCTGGCAGTATTTTATACTCACAAAATTAAGTAGAATAAACCCGTAAAAACTAAACCTAAAACTCAGTAGCAGCAATGTAGTAACTCGTTGGATCAAAACATGGCCGAAAATATTCTATTCCTATTGCCAATCGGAACTCATAAACCTGTTTTAGAATTGAACATTAGCTACGCTGACAATTTAATTAAGAAAGGAAATAAAGTTACTTTCTTGACTTGTGGGGCTAATCAAGACGGCTGTCACTACAACCCTCTAGGGTTACCAGCAACTTGTAGGAAATGCAAGAAGAGGACTCGTAAAGGCTTAGAAAGGTTGAGTGGCAAATACGAGTTGATTGAAACTGAATCGTACAATACTCCGTCATTTTCATATCAAAACATGGAAGAGTTGAAGTCAATCACCCACCTGGAAACCTATGTTGGCTATACTGCGCTGTCAACATACGCCTCTTTAACGCGTAGTGCGAATATAGACTTCGATAACCCTAAAACCAGAAAGGTAATTGATCGCTATTTACATACCGCCTGCCAAGTAGCCGAGACGACACGGGACCTCCTTAGCAAGCTCCACTTTAATCGTTTTGTTCTGTTTAATTCTCGCCTTAATACCTACCGCAGTTTTTATGACACTGCAATCAATCAAGACATTCCTGTTGATGTTCTAGAATTTAACTTCAATAGAGAAAATGCCATGATTTTCAAAGATGCTATGCCTCATGATATTTCATGCAATGCCGAGAAAATAGAAGAATTATATGAAAAAACTGGGTTTGAACAGGCACAAGAGTCTGCGGAATCATTTTTCAATAAAAGAGCACAATCACTTTTCAGCAATGAAGCCTCGTATACACAAAATCAAGAAGCTAATCTCATGCCATCAGATTGGGACGAGAATTGCAAAAATATCGTAATATTCAACAGCTCAGAAGATGAATTTATGGCGGTTGGAGGTGAATGGGAGTCAGACAAACTATTCCCCAATCAGCTTGACGGACTTAGATTTATATCCGAACATGCTAAATCGTCAAACGCTCACTTTTATTTGCGCACACATCCAAACCTAACAGGAACACAGCAATCATACTTAGATTTTCTTTTAAACCTAGCTCACAGCAATTTCACAGTTATTCCTGCAGAAAGCAAAATTTCCACTTATTCGCTGTTATTCAAGTGTGACCAAGTCATTACTTTTGGAAGCAGTACGGGAGTAGAAGCGACCTACTGGGGTAAGCCTTCCATTCTGTTGGGCACCTGTTTTTATAAGCACTTGAGGATAACCTATACCCCTGAATCGACAGATGACCTTTTAGAACTATTGAAAAGTGACTTACAGCCGATTGATAATAAACTTGGTTGTATCAAAATAGCCAATCATTGGCTAAACCCTGGAACAGATATTCCAGGGTATTCTTTTAAAAAAGGTAAAGGATATGTAAATGGAAAGCGTATACCAAAAGGAAAATCTATTCTGCAAAAGTTAGAATCTAAAAAGACTAAGCGCTATTTAAAAGATTTGCGATAATAGCAAATGCTCAGCCAAGAGGCAGGCCTCAAACAGAGTTCAAAATTTAGTTGAACTTTTGTCTCGTTTTCTTATTCTATATACCGATACTTAATCCGTCTTAATCTTTCCAGCAAAGCATATAGTTCTTGCACTATTTTAAGACTTAGCGGACGTTTACCTTTCTCAATTCGCTGCATGTCTGTTTCCACATCCGCAAGTTCGACTGGGAAAGGCATAAGGCTATAACAGGGAATGCCGTGACCCCAGTACCTATCCATATAATCATCTACCGCGAGGAACCATACATCAGCATGTTGAATAAGTACTTTGGCAGCTTTAGGGCTAATAAAATAACACTGTGTGCCAGCAGGCCCTCGAATATGCTCAGTTAGCTCAAATGAACCAAGTTGTTTGACTTTTTTATGCGGTCGACCCTTCAAGGTTATACCTGCGAACCGAAGATATGTTATATCTTCGGCATTCTCTTCAGCGAGCTTAAGCGCTTCAGGAAAGCCATCACTAATTACAATGTCATCTTCCATCACTATAATTGGCGCATCTAATTCAATGCACTTTTCCCAAAGTTTAAAGTGGGATGCAAAACAACCCAGCTCTCCACCTGAAAGTACTCTGCGTCTATACTTCTCTCTTAGTTTATCGTCATATCGGGCGAATAATGGGTGGGGGGTTTCCCTGCCATCAACGGCGTCAAAACGTTCGAAAGGAACGTTGAGCTCGGCTAACCGGCGGCTCGTGGTTTCCCAGCGATCATCAGAACCCGCTAAGTTAATTACATAAGTTTTTAGCATAGACAATAGTGAACCTAATAATATGACATTTCAAAAACTCGGCAATTATAAACGTCAGTTCAATTAGCCGCCATCTTTATTGCTTTATTACTCGCGCGATAACGAGTTTTTTATGGTATTTTAGCCTCCTGAATTACAAGGATTATTACTCACATATGAACTCACCCACTAAACGCTATCTCATGTATGTTGAGCAGAATTATTCCTTTGCAATTTTGCGCCCGCTTCAAGACGCGATTTTAGCAAGAGGTGCTGAGGTGGCCTGGTTTTTTGCTGGAAAAGATGCCCAGCCAGCGTTATTAACCGCAGACGAGCAGCGTTTGATGTCAGTTGAAGAGATCAATCGCTATCAACCCGATGCGGTTTTTTATCCTGCCAATATTGCGCCTACATTTTTGCCGGGAATCAATGTCGCCATCTTTCATGGCTTTGATGCGGGTAAAGTCGATAAACGCGGTCATAATGATCACTTTAAAATACGCAATTGTTTCGAGTTATATTGCACCCAGGGACCCAGCACGACTGGCCCCTTTTCACTTTTGGAACAACAGCATAAACACTTCAAAGTTACCGAAACCGGCTGGTGTGCTTTAGATACCTTGTACCAAAAAACACCTCAAAAAAAGGCTGATAAAAAAACTATTCTATTGTGCTCAACGTTTTCAAAACAACTCTCTTGTGCCCCTCAGCTGTTTGAAACTGTTAAAAAGCTGAGCCAGAGCGGAAAGTGGAACTGGCTGGTACAGTTCCATCCTAAAATGCCTCAGGCTATCGTTGAACAATATCAAAGCATTCAAAGTGAGCACCTAAGCTTTGTTGAGACCAGTGATGTAATTCCTTTATTACAGCAAGCCGATTTAATGGTTTGTGATACCTCGTCAGTGCTTATTATGTTTTTATTGTTGGCTAAACCGGTGGTGAGCTTTAAGAATATTTCGCCTGAAAATTATTTACTCGATATCCAAGATCCAAATGAACTAGAAGCAGCCATTGAACATGCTTTAAGTCAGCCTAAAACTTTAATGGATAATATCAGGGAATTCATTTCAGCCACGCATCCTTATCAAGATGGCAAGTCCTCAGAGCGGGTATTAGATGCAGTTGATGAGGTGCTGTCAGGCAAGTTTTCACTTCAGAAGAAACCTTCTGATATGCTTCGGCAATTTAAAATGCGTAAAAAACTAGGCTACTGGAAATGGTAGGCATAATTTGAAATTGGCTAAAGTACTGAGAAAATTCTACCTACTGAATATTTCAAGTTATAAATCGACACTAAGAAAACCTTTAACTGAAGACATCTTATATTATGAACCATGTACCTTATCGTCTTTCCGTCACGATTATTACGCTTAATGAAGCAGATAGAATTGAGCGCTGCTTAGAGTCTGTCAAAGATCTCGCTGATGAGATCATTGTATTCGATAGCGGCAGTACAGATGGCACGCTTGATATTGTGAGACGCTATACCGATAAAATTTGGGAAACTGATTGGCCTGGTTTTGGTGTTCAAAAACAACGTGCACTAGCGCAAGCCCAATATGATTGGGTATTGGCCATTGATGCAGATGAAGCGCTCGACCCTGAGCTGCAAGAAAGTGTTCGTCAGTTATTGAATGAACCACGCGGTAACAAAGTCGCCATCAAAATGCCCTGGGGTGTGACTGTTTATAATAAACGTTTGGATCATGGCCGAAGTGCCCGCTCACCCTTGCGAATGGTTTGGCGAGAAGGCGCCTCGTTCACGGATGCACCTGTGCATGAAAAAATAGTTCATGCAGCAGGTGAGTCAGTGACCTTAAAAGGCCGTTTACTGCATTACACTCACCGTGACTATGGCCACGCTAGTCATAAAAATGTGGAATATGCCTGGTTAGGCAGCCAGAAATATTTTGCTAAAGGAAAGCGCTGTCACAGCTTATTCAGCGCCTTACTCCGGGGTTTCTGGACATTTAATTTAATCTATTTCATCCGGGGTGGGTTTCTTGATGGTCCTGTCGGTTTTTTAATTGCTATCGATTATGCTCAAAATAATTACAATAAATATGCCGGTTTATGGACCTTGACGCGTATGGAGAAATTAGAAAAAAGGCAAAAGTAGCCGTTATATGGGTGAATGTCTTATTTAAGTTACTCAGGGCCAAGTTCTTGTAGGTCGGATGAATTCCGACCTACCTACTCTATGTTTGATGATGAAACCAAATGACCGCTTCACAAGGCTTCTCTGTCACTCCCCTTATAAACTCATATTATAAACTCATATTATAAAGAACAGCGTAAAAAATGTGCTTCAAATACCGAACCAATGAGTAGTTGTTGATTAAACTGAGCTGCGACACTGGAGCCTGAAATAGCCTCCCCTGAATTTAAATAGATTGTTTCATAGGACATATCCTCACTCGAAACATCTATGCGGACAACTTCTGACGGCGATTTATTGTCATTATTCTCAGCATGAGCAATAAAATCAAAGAGCCTAGGGTGAGCACCTGTTAGTAAATTCCCTTGCTGATCCCATTCTAGATTATCGATGCCAGTCAGAACATTGAGGCTGTCTCTCAGATCCCATTGTGTATTCGATTCACCCCGCTGATAACGCGAAATCTGTCGCGCTGTAGACTCAGCCACATAAAGCGTCTGCTGATCATCAGAGACAGCCAAACCATTGGTATGACGTAAGTTGTCAATGACTATGTGACCTTCTGCACCATCAAAATACCCGACAGAGGACAAAGGTAAACCAAGGTAGTCTTCCAACATAACCATTGGAGAAGGTCTTGAGTTGCCATGGTCATTAGAGAAAAAGAACTTATCTTTGCCCACCACAACCAAGTCATTGGGTGAAATAAATTCAGGAGCTGAGATACGCCGCCTTAGTTTTAACTCACCAGAGGATGAAATCGCAAAAACATCCACCTCATGACTACTTATATCTTTATGATTCACCACGTACAGCTCAATCGCCCGTCCAGCGTCAATAGAATTTTTGTCACTAAAGCGCAAGGCCAAACCATGTGGATGAAAGCTTCCTGTCATTTGGATATCAAGTTGCTTAGCCTGGCTATCTGGCTTGCTTAGATCCAGCACCCAAATCCCTCCATTTGAATACTCTAAAGGGCTATTATTGATAAAAGCTTGCCGGCGATCATCCGCAGCGATATAAGCAAGTTGTCTGACAGGGTCAATACTCATATCTTCAGCCCCAACAGGGCCGGTTAAGGCTTCACATGCAGCAAGGTCAATGTCTTCATTGATAGATCGAAATAAGCCGCCATCTCTTGCTATACCTATAAAGTGAATAGTTAAAAGTGATAAGACGATAAACAAGGTTATTTTTTTCATATAGATCTCTAGGTACTTATTTTTATAAACCAAGTGCTTTATTTTTATTAACTTGATCGCTCAGTCGAGCATATTTTTAATGAATCACGCCCTTGGAAGACTGGAGTAAAAGTGTAACAAGAAAAGTAGTCTTTGTGATATTTCAAAAATTGATACCTTGATATAGATTCTGCGTATAATGCGCCTCTTTGTGTTGTGACAAATAGTTATGACGAACTTTATTTTTAAGGAGCACACATGCTAGAGGTAAATGAATATTTTGAGGGTAAGGTAAAATCAATCGGTTTTGAAACCAGCACTTTGCCTGCGACCGTGGGCGTCATGAAAGCCGGTGATTATACTTTTGGCACCACTCAAAAAGAATATATGAGTGTTGTTAGCGGCGAGTTATTAGTAAAGCTGCCTGGTTCTGAAGTGTTTGTTTCGTTTACAGACGGTCAAAGCTTTATTGTAGAAGCGAATCAATCGTTCGATTTACAAGTAACACAAGATACGGCTTATCTTTGTAAATACGAATAAAGAAAGCTTTTATAGGGTGTGCAAACACACCCTATAAAATAGGGCTCACCTAAGTGCTGGGTTTTAATTTCCGCTTGCTAAAGTAAATTGGCTGCTCAACAGAGCCCAGTAGTTCGCGCCTGATAAGATCCAGCGACAGCGCAGAGACAATTTTCTGGAAAAATACTCGACTACCCGGAAAGTAAAATGCCTGCGCCTGAATAGTATTTTTACTCCCCCAAGCAACATGTACAGTTCCGACGGGTTTCTCTTCTGAACCGCCATTTGGCCCGGCGATGCCTGAAACGGCCACCCCAATGTCGGCCCGACTTTTATCCAAGGCTCCCGTCAACATTTGCTTTACGACCGTTTCGCTAACGGCACCCTGCTTTTCAAGGACTTGTTCTGACACTGCTAATAGCTGGTGTTTAATTCGATTTGAATAAGTCACAAAACCCGCTTCAAAGACAGAAGAAGCACCACTAATTTCAGTCAGTAAAGAAGCTATTTTTCCGCCGGTACAAGACTCTGCACAGGTGACAGTTTTACCTTGCTCATTCAATAAATCGATCACCACTTTAGCGAGTGATCGATCATCTTCCGTCACAATATGTTCACCCAGCAAACCTTCAAGATTACTTTTCCATTGATCCAATAAGGCATACTGTTCGACAGAGTCAACTTTAAGCTTCACTTCCAATAAGGGCATAGAGGCACGGAAACCTAGCTCAAGCTCAGCAGGCCAGTCCGGATACTTTTCAGTAATAATCTGTTGCAGTTGAGACTCGCCATAGCCAAACACTCTATAACGTACTCGTTTGGCTTGCTGGGTGACGGGTAGGCCTGTTTTTAACTCTGGCAAAATTTCTTGCTTGAGCATCTTTTTTAATTCGTGCGGCACGCCTGGGGTACACATAATCAAACACTGATTATGTGTCACTTTAAAACCAACCGCTGAGCCAACCGCATTAGGTATAAGCTCGATACCTGATGGCAGCATCGCCTGTTTTTTATTGGCTTCACTTAAGCCGTTTTTCACATCATAGTTTCGTGCAGCACACCAATTTTTAAGGTGGGTCAATGCCGCCTCATGCAGACATATAGGCTGATGAATAACTTGAGCGAGTGCTTCAGCGGTTAAATCGTCACTCGTTGGCCCCAAGCCACCATTAACAATTAATACGTCGCACGAGTGGCTAAGGCGTTCAATTTCACTAATCAATAAGTCAAAATCGTCCGGCACCGTTACCTTATAGGAAACTTGAATACCTTCATCCAGACAAAGCTGGGCAATCATCGCAGAATTGCTGTCCAGGGTGTCTCCTGTCATTAATTCATTGCCGGTGAGTAATAGAGCTAATCGCATTAGGGCTGCCTCAGGTGAAAGATGGGTTAAGCGCTTAACTCCTCAGATAAGCTAACTGAACGTTCTGCTGCCGCATTCATCGCCTCTTCAAAGATTGAAACTAGGCCTGCTGACTCAAAATATTGTATTGCCCGCTCAGTCGTACCACCGGGTGACATAACATTGCGTTTTAATTGAGCCGGTGCCACATCGCTACTCAATACCATTTCTGCCGCACCCGCGACCGTTTGTGCCGCCAGCTTTCGTGCAGTCTCAGCAGGAATGCCTTGCTTTACAGCCGCCGCTTCCATGGCCTCAATTACTAAAAAGATATAAGCAGGCCCTGAACCTGACAACGCGGTCACCGAATGCATTTTGACTTCATCATCCACCCACTCAACCAGACCAATAGATGAGAACAACTCAGTTGTAGCCAATTGCTGGGCATCGTTAACGCGCTTATTTGCAAATAAACCACTGGCACCCTTTAACACTTGTGACGGCGTATTTGGCATGCAACGTACAATTGGTAAGTCCTGACCTAACCAGGCTGAAATGCTCTCTAAGCCTATGCCCGCTGCAATTGAAACGATCAGAGGCTGATGTGACAAAGCCGAAGATAAGTTTTCACATACATTTTTTAAGACTTGGGGCTTAACACTTAGCACGATAATATCGGCTTCAGCCGCTGCAAGCTGATTATCATCAGCGATATTGACACCCCAGGCGCTCTCGAGCTGGGCTAAATTGCTAGCTGAAGGTGCACTTGCTGTGATCTGTTTTGCAGGAAAGCCTTTTTTCACCAAGCCCCCGATAATGGCATTGGCCATATTGCCTGCACCAATAAAACAAATTTTCTGATCCTGTAATTTCATACTTATACCTTTAGCTGAACCTTGTCGGGCTACCAAAAGAAGGTGCTTCTAAGCGAAGCCACGACCTACATAAATACTTAATTTTGCTTTGCTTCTCGCGCACCAAATAAAGACGTGCCAACCCGAACGACAGTGGAGCCACACTTAATGGCTGTTTCTATATCGCCCGACATGCCCATGGAAAGCGTATCGATCTCACTGCCGGTTTCTTTTAAACGCTCATAACTCGTCTTCATTCTCATAAAGGCCTGTTGAACGGATACTTCACCTAAGTTCGCATTGGGTATGCACATCAAACCTCTGCACTTGAGATTAGGCAAGTCCTTGAGCGCTTGTATCAAGCTGGGCACAGCTTCCAATAACACACCAGACTTAGTCTCTTCCTGGTCGATATTTACTTGAATGCAAATATTTAAAGGCGTCAGGTGTACAGGTCTTTGATCATTCAAGCGCTTAGCAATTTTCAGGCGATCAACACTGTGCACCCAGTCAAAATTCTCAGCAATCGCTTTGGTTTTATTTGACTGGATCGGACCGATGAAATGCCAGCTTAAGGCTGAAAGTTGTGCAGCAGAACATAAAGCCTCAAGTTCACGCTGCTTATCTAAGGCCTCATTTAAATAGTTCTCACCGAAGCAGCTGATACCGCTTTGCATGGCCTCAAGTAAGGCCTCAGCGGGTCGAGTTTTGCTTACGGCTAATAATTTTACTGCGCTGTCTGTTCGACCCGCTTCAATTGTGGCTTTTTGTATCCTTTTTCTTACGTTCTGAATGTTGTCTGCTATGCTGAAGATCATGATATTCAATTAGATAAGTGGTATTTGTTTTCGGCAGTCATTTGAGCAAAAACCGCCTACATGCACAAGCTTTATCCTCCTAGATATCAAAGCCAATAAAGAAAAAAACGGTTTCGAGGATTAGATCTAAAAGACAAGGGTTTCGAGGAACACAATGGATATTACTGAACTATTGGCATTTTCTGCCAAACAAGGCGCATCTGACTTACACCTCTCGGCAGGTTTGCCTCCCATGATACGTGTTGATGGCGATGTACGTCGTATCAATTTACCCGCTATGGAACACAAAGAGGTTCATTCACTGATCTATGACATCATGAATGATAAACAACGCAAAGATTATGAAGAATTTCTCGAAACCGATTTCTCATTTGAAGTACCCGGCGTCGCTCGCTTCAGGGTCAATGCCTTCAATCAGAACCGGGGTTCAGGGGCTGTATTCAGAACTATTCCATCAAAAGTACTCACGATGGAAGATTTGGGCATGGGCCAAGTATTTAAAGATATCGCTGAAGTGCCTAGAGGGCTGGTACTAGTAACAGGCCCAACGGGCTCAGGTAAGTCAACCACACTAGCCGCTATGATTGATTATATTAACGATAATCGATACGACCACATCCTGACCATTGAAGACCCTATCGAATTCGTACACGACAGTAAAAAGTGTTTGATGAACCAACGCGAAGTGCATCGTGACACCTTGGGGTTTAACGAAGCCTTGCGCTCAGCCTTACGTGAAGATCCAGATATTATTTTGGTTGGTGAGCTACGTGACTTGGAAACCATTCGACTCGCGTTAACCGCCGCAGAAACAGGCCACTTAGTATTTGGCACTTTGCATACCACCTCTGCCGCTAAAACCATTGACCGTGTCGTCGATGTATTTCCTGCAGAAGAAAAGTCCATGGTACGCTCGATGCTTTCTGAGTCATTACAGGCCGTTATTTCACAATCGTTATTGAAACGAACCAATGGCGGCCGTATTGCCGCACATGAAATTATGATGGGTACCCCCGCTATTCGAAACCTAATCAGGGAAGATAAAGTGGCTCAAATGTACAGCGCCATCCAAACCGGCGCAAATATTGGTATGCAAACCCTGGATCAGTGCTTACAAAATTTACTTAGCAAGGGCCATATAACGCGTGAGATTGCCAGAGAAAAAGCCAAGATACCCGAAAACTTCTAAGCAGAGTTCTAGGTTAGAATTAAAGACATAAATCGTCATTGTAAATTGAAAAGGAAAGAACAATGGATTTTGAAAAGCTATTAAAAATCATGGTTGAAAAGGGCGGCTCTGATCTATTCATCACCGTTGGTGTTGCCCCCAGTATCAAAATCCACGGTAAGATTGTTCCTGTCACGAAGCAAGCATTAACACCTGAGCAATGTCGAGAAATTGTCTATGACATCATGTCTGATAAACAACGTGAAGAGTTCTCTGAGCATAACGAATGCAACTTTGCGATCAGTGCGCGGGGTATTGGTCGGTTCAGGGTAAGTGCGTTTTACCAACGTAATTTGTGCGGCATGGTATTACGTCGAATTGAAACCAATATCCCTAGAATCGAAGATCTTGGTTTACCCGAAACAGTTAATCAATTAGCCATGACTAAGCGGGGCTTGATCATTTTCGTTGGCGCGACAGGTACAGGTAAATCAACCTCCTTGGCCTCAATGATTGGTCATCGAAATCGAAATAGTAAAGGCCATATTATTTCGATTGAAGATCCGATTGAATACATTCATCAGCATGAAAACTGTATTGTCACACAGCGCGAAGTAGGCATAGATACTGAAAGTTTCGAAGTTGCTTTAAAGAACACCTTACGACAGGCGCCCGACGTTATTATGATAGGTGAGATCCGAAGCAAAGATACCATGGATTATGCCGTTACCTTTGCAGAAACAGGGCACCTTTGTTTAGCGACCTTGCATGCGAATAATGCTAATCAGGCACTCGACCGGATTATTAACTTTTTCCCATCCGAGCAACAAAATCAGATATGGATGGATTTATCACTCAATCTGAAAGCCATTGTCGCACAGCAACTTATTCCAACACCTGACGGTAAAGGCCGTCGAGCCGTGATTGAAGTTTTACTGAACACCCCCTTATGTGCAGATTTAATTCGTAAAAAAGAAGTACATAAGCTCAAAGAAATCATGACCAAGTCACGCGACATTGGTATGCAGACCTTTGACCAAGCCCTCTATGATTTATATGCAGCGGGAGAAATTACTTATGAGGATGCGCTTGCTTATGCGGATTCAGCGAATGACTTGAGATTATTAATTAAACTCGGCTCTGATGCCACATCAGCAGGACAATTAGCCTCAACTACAGACCGCTTAAGTATTCAGGACGATATGCTTTAGTGTTGATGGGATTTAAGTTTAAAGTAGTCGTTTACTTGTTCTGTAGTCTGGTTTGCTGCTGAACTAACAAACGCTCCATATCAGTTGATGATAAGGGCTTCGAAACTAAGTAGCCCTGAATCAGATCACAATCATATTCTCGAAGAAGCGCTAACTGCGCTTCATTTTCAACACCTTCAGCGACAATTTTCAAATTCAAATTGTGACCCAAAACAATGATTGCTTTGATGATAGCTACTTGCGCTTGAGAGCTTTCCATTCCGGTCACAAAACTGCGATCAATTTTAAGTGTATCGACCGGTAACTCTTTCAAATAACTGAGTGATGAGTATCCGGTCCCAAAGTCATCTACTGAAATTTTTAAACCTAGCTCTTTAAGGTCATTCAAACATCTGAAAGCGCTTTTTGTATCATCCATGATGATACTTTCTGTCAGTTCCAACTCAAGGTGTTCAGGGGGGATATGGGTATTGTCCAAGGTAGTGATAATCAGAGATTTGAGTTCTTTCTCTCGCAATTGTCTGGGTGACAAATTTACAGCCAAGCTCAACTGCCCCAAACCTTGATTCTTCCATTCCTGATTCTGAGCACAAGCGGTGTGCAAGACAAAAGAACCCAGTTCGGAAATCAAGCCACTTTCTTCCGCTATATTGACAAAGTCAGAAGGTGAAATTTGACCTTTAGTAGGATGATTCCAACGGATCAAGGCTTCCATGGAAGCAATCTTATCTTGCGCAATATCCAACTTTGGTTGGTAGTACACTTCCAGCTCATTATTTTGAAGTGCTTTTCTAAGCGCTTGCTCCATTTCCAGACGTTGGCGTGAAAAGGATTTCAGGCTTTCATCAAATAACTGAATCTGATCGCCCCCCTGAAACTTTGCCTTTTGCACAGCCAAACCGGCATATTGCATTAGGGTTTCAATATCCTGTGCGTGCTCAGGAACATGTACCACGCCGATACTACAAGACATAGCCACTTCTTGCCCGGCAATCTGGTAGGTATTTTGGGTGATGGATAAAAACAAGCGCCGGGCAAATTTAGTCACATCAAAGGTTGGGCTACAGCTCACCACACAAGCAAACTCATTGCCACCAATACGCGCAAGGATATCGACCTTTTGAACATTTTTTGATAAGCGTGAAGCAATTTCACATAATAATTGATCAGCTGCATCATGCCCAAAACTATCATTAAACTGCTTGAATCGATCGATATCCAAAGTTAACAAAGCAAATGGCATTTGCTCGTCTTTATAACGTAACAAAGCGCGATGTAGCTGGTCTTTAAATTGAACACGATTTGCCAGCTTAGTTAAATCATCATAATTAAGTAAATAGTTCAGCTTTTTATCGGCAGCTTTACGGAAGGATAAATCTGATACCATGCCGGCAAAATACTTTATCTGATCTCGTTCATCTCGAATGGCATTAATTTGCGTCCATTGAGGATAATAGTCTCCACGATAACGTTTTTCTAAGAGCTCACCCTGCCACAAATCTTTTGCTTTTACTTCCTGAAATATCTGATCAAAAACTTGCGCCCGCTTTGGCGTGTCATTGATATCCTGTATCGTACGACCCACAAAATACGCTTGATCATGTCCTGTAATTTTGGCATAGGCAGGGTTTACGGACAAAAAACACTGGTCTGGATCTAAAACAAAAACGCCTTCAGAGGTGTGATCAAATACCGATTTTGCCAAGCGAACTTGCTCATCCCGCATCACCTCAGATTGAATGTTTCTGCGCGTACCAAGTATACGCTGGGCACAGCCTTTAGCATCACTATCAACCACTTGGCCACATTCTTCTACCCATAGCCATTCACTTTCATACTTTATACGGTATTGAAGCTGGTAATCTGTTCGTCCACCATCCAGACAAGCATTAAGCGTGTCACGTACTTCAATATAATCTGCTGGGTGAATAATCCTCTTTAAGATCTGAATAATTTCATCAGAACTCTGCTCCTTTTCACCGTAAGCGCTTTGGAAGTCCGATTGATAGAATTGTTTATGGAGAATATCCCAGTCAATAAGACCCAAGCGAGAAGCATCCATGGCTTGGGTCAGCCGCGTTTGGCTTTTCACCAGAGCATCACTAATTTTCTTACGCAGGGTGATTTGCTGACTCAGCTGTGTGTTAGAGTCTTCTAATTCTTTAGTGCGATCTTTAATGGCTAATTCTAAATCAAACTCTTTTTGAGCAAGTTGCCGTTCGAGTGATTGCCTAAGTTGACGTTCATGATTCAAACTGGTTTTCAGTGCATCAAGACTCTCTTCTTCAAATCCGTCATTATCTGATATCAGTTCGTTTTCTGATAACACCTCGTTTTCTGATAATAACAGCCCCTCAGCATCTTTCAGGCACTCAGAATCTCCAGAGGCAGCCTGAGCAGCTTCTCTCTGAGATTTTAAATGATTCAAGAATTGTCTGATTCGCCCTGAAGACATAACGTTATGCTTATTGTTTATATAGTTGAGCCATTATAACCTGATTTTTAAGCTATTCGGTATTGAAGCTGCCTAATTATTAGCCATACGATAAAACAGATGCCATAGGAAGGTAGTTCTTCGTATTCAAAAAGGGCATAATCATTAAATTACAGGGGTAACATAATGTCTTACCGATCGAGATAACTATACTTATTATGCACATACGCCACTTCTTAATTAGCTTATTACTGATAGTTAATAGCATAGCCGCCAGTGCCACTGCAGATGAAAGCTACCACTTTGTATCCGGTGAATTCAAACCGTTTACCAGTGAACAAATGACGAACGGTGGACTCACTACAGAAATTATCCAAAAAGTGGTAAAAAACATGGGTAAAACCATGAATGTTAGCTATCTGCCCTGGAGGCGCGGGCATCTAAAAACGCTCAAAGGCGATTTCTTTGGCATTTACCCCTACAGCAAAAATGATGAACGGCTAAAAGTCTGGAACTACTCATTACCCCTTTATGAATTGGAAGAAATTATTTTCGTAAAAAAGAGTAGAAATTTTAACTATACAAAAAACACAGATTTACAAGACCTCAGCATATGTAAGCCTATCGGCTATAACTTGTTCGGGCTTAAAAAGCTATACGATGAAGGCCTTATTAAACTTGAACGCCCGCCTGATTTAGATTCATGTTTTCGAATGCTGAACCTTGATCGAGTTGATCTAGTCATCACAAATCCAAATACCGCATGGAGCAAGATAAATGGCCTGGGCTTAGATGCATCTAAATTTAGTCAGATTGATAAACCCTTCGAAAAAATCAGTCATCATTTGATCATCCCAAAATCTAATTCTGGCGGTAAAGGATTTCTAGAGGGCTTCGACAAAGTATTAGCGCGCCTGAAGGCAGAAGGTAAAATTAAGAAAATCTTAGCTCAACACTTATAAGCCCTGCCGAATAACTTTAGCGCTGGTAAAATACTTGGCTTCTATCTATATGTCATTTCACCGACATACGAATGAGCATAGATTATTAGCATTTCGACACAAGCGTACTTTCACTTTGCTCTAGCCTAAACCTACTGTTAATATAACCAGCCTTATAGTCCTATTCTCAACCTTCAATAAGTAAAGATACCCATGGATGTTTCTCATATTCTCGATGGTCTAAATGATGCGCAGCGTGAAGCCGTTGCCTCTCCCATGCAAAATATATTAGTGCTCGCGGGCGCAGGCAGTGGCAAAACAAGAGTATTGGTTCACCGCATAGCTTGGCTAATTGAAATTGAGCGCCTTAGCCCTTCAGCTATCATGGCTGTTACCTTTACCAATAAAGCCGCTAAAGAAATGAGAGGCCGCATAGAAGCATTACTCGACCTTCCGGCACGAAGCATGTGGTTTGGTACCTTTCATGGTATTGCGCATCGTTTTTTGCGTGCCCACTCGCGCGACGCTAATTTACCTGAGAATTTTCAGATTCTAGATTCTGATGACCAGTTACGTATTATTAAGCGTATCATGCGCGAACTAAATGTCGATGAAACGCGCTGGCCACCGAAGCAAGTACAGTCTTTCATTAATAGTAAAAAAGATGAAGGTATACGGGCTGCATACTTACAGCCGACACACTCCCAGTATGACCAAATGATGGGGCAGCTGTATCAAGGCTATGAAGCACAGTGCCAACAATCCGGTATGGTTGATTTTGGAGAGTTGCTATTACGCTCTCATGAGTTATGGCTAAATAATCCTGCCTTACTTGCTCACTATCAAGACCGCTTTCGCTACCTGCTTGTAGACGAGTTTCAGGACACGAATACCATTCAGTATGCTTGGCTACGCGTACTGGCTGGTGATAGAATTCCGATTATGGTGGTCGGCGACGACGACCAGTCTATCTACGGTTGGCGCGGGGCTAAAATTGAAAATATTCAACAATTTATTAATGACTTTCAAAACCCTTTAAGCGTTAAACTCGAACAGAATTACCGTTCAACAAGTACCATCTTGAATGCGGCCAATACGCTGATTTCGAATAATACTGGTCGTCTTGGTAAGGATCTCTGGACTGAAGGCAACGAAGGCGAACTAATAGATCTTTATGCTGCGTTCAATGAACAGGATGAAGCAAATTATATCGCTGATCGAATTAGCGCATGGGTAGACACCGGGCGCCAACGCTCAGAGTGCGCGATCCTCTATCGTTCCAATGCTCAGTCTCGAGTTTTGGAAGAGTTCTTAATTCGGCAGTCTATTCCCTACCGAATTTATGGTGGTTTACGTTTTTATGATCGACAGGAAATTCGTAACGCGCTGGCTTACCTTAGATTAGTTTACTATCGTCATGACGATGCCGCTTTTGAACGGGTGGTTAATGTACCTACTCGAGGTGTCGGTAATAAAACGGTGACTGACTTACGTGCACATGCCCGAGAGCAGTCCATATCACTTTGGCAAGCCTGCGTTGAACGGCTTCAGCTTGGCTTAATCAAAGGTAAAGCGGCTAAAACTTTGACTGACTTTGTTGATATGATTGATGAACTCAGTGCTGAACAGAATGAACTCAGCTTATTTCAGCTCACCGAGCAGGCAATAGAAAAGTCTGGTCTTAAAGATTTCCATGCTAAAGAAAAAGGTGAAAAGGGTCAGGCCAGGGTAGAGAACCTCAATGAATTACTTTCTGCAACCCGTGATTACGAACCGGGTGACGATGAACTGACCCCGCTAGCCACATTTATCGCCCAAGCCGCTTTGGATGCAGGTGAACAGCAAGCAGAAGAGCATCAAGATTGTGTGCAGATGATGACACTTCACTCAGCCAAGGGCTTAGAGTTTCCCTATGTAATATTAGCAGGTATGGAAGAAGGCTTATTTCCCCATCAAATGTCGATGGAAGAACCCGGGCGCTTAGAAGAGGAGCGACGCTTGTGCTACGTGGGTGTCACTCGGGCGATGGAGAAATTGGTATTGACCTATGCTGAATCAAGACGTTTATACGGGCAGGAGAAATTTAACCCAATGTCGCGTTTTGTACGGGAGATTCCTGCCAATCTATTACAAGAAGTCCGGATAAAAAATAGTGTTGCCATGCCGGTGTCTTTCTCTCGCGAGCAAAACAGCAGCTTTGGTGAAGAAGCTTGCCTATTCCAATTAGGCCAGATTGTCCGGCATGCCAAGTTTGGTGATGGGACGGTTTTAAACTATGAAGGACAGGGCGCCCACGCGCGTATCCAAGTCAATTTTCCCGAGTTTGGCAGTAAGTGGCTAGTCCTATCTTATGCAAAGCTGGAAGCCGTTTAACAAACAGTTTCCAGCTTCTACCAAGAGATAATTCACCATCACATCATGACAGGCGAAAACCTATTCTTACGCTATGCTTATTATAAAATCAGCCGACCCAAATAGATCAAATAGGAACAATTGCCCCATGGCATCGCCAGATGAATTTAAACTAGAACAAAAATCCCGGTCATTACAGTTAAAAGAAGAGGCGCTTAGTCGCCAGGCACAGCATCAGCAGAAAACAGAAGAACGCTTACAAGCTCTACAAAATGACGTCTCTAAAACAGAGCGCGCTAATCAGCTCAAAAATCAGGATTTGATTAAAAGAGAAAGAAAATATACTGATGAGCATTCGCAACTACAAAAAGAGCGCCAGTCTTTACTAGAGGCTCAGCAAGAAGAAATAACCTCACGCCAGAAGCCTTTAATGTACATTATTCCGCTTATCTTAATCACTTGTATTATTGCCGGTTATTCTGTCTACGATCAGATCAATAAAAAACAACTACAGTTTGATCAGATTACTGTGGCCTCTAAAAATATAGATAAACTTGCGAATATTCTCAGCATGACACAAGATCAAGTCATCGATAAATCTAGCGCACTTTCAAATAAAAAGAACGAACTTGATAAAACTAAAACAATGCTACAGGCTTTAAAAGGCACAAGCGATCAACTTCATACAGAAATAACGCTCCTTAAAAGTAACCAATCGACAAGCGAATCCGAAAGGACCGCATTAGCAATATCTGCCCAGACGCTCACTAAACAACTATCAAAGTTAAAAGAGCAGTTAGAAGATACTTACTTGACGATTGATCTAAATGAAGTCTTCATCGATTATCAAGAAAACGATTTAAACGTATTTAAAGATGCACTAGCCTCTCATAAAGCACTGCTGGAAGAAAAAGATGAGAACCTCAACAAACAGCAAATTCAACAACAAGTGCTTGAACAAAGTGTTGAGGATAAATCCGAAACGCTTTCTACTAAAACAGAGCAATTGGAAAAACTAAAAACTGAATTCGCTACAGTCGAAGATAAACTTAAATTAGCCCGGGTCGAAAACCTTAAAATACTCAAGCAAAACAGACAACTTGAAAACAAACTGAAAGAAAGTCTTATTGTTAAACAAGCCAAACCCGCGTCAGTTGATCAACCCGAACTCAAACCAGAGAGCTTGCCAGTTAATTAAACATGACGAATCAAAATAGGCGCGTATTGTTATGACAATACGCGCTAACTTATTTTCTGTTCACTTACTATACAAACTAATCTGCTCAAACACTTCTTGTAAGTATTTGAAATTTAATTCTAACTCTGACGAAGGTCTATTTGTTTTATCCAGCAGCTGATAATTACCCGTTGCGCCTATTTCAACAATATAATCTTGAGTAATCACGCCATAACCGCTGTATTTCGAAGCTATTATCCACTCACGATTCTCAGGTACTGATAAGAGATCAAGGCCCATAGAGTAATCTGTTAAGTCATTCTCTAGGCCTAAATAGTTTTTTGCCAAGGTAGGCACCAGATCCTGATGACTAGTAAAACGCTCTCCCCAAGCATGTGCTTGAGCACCTACTTTAGGGCCAAACATAGCGAAAGGTACCTGAATCTGTGCATTTGTATAGTTACTATTATGCCCCCAGAAATTCAGTTTATTGTCATTTATTTCTTGCCCGTGATCTCCAGTAATAACGACTAAGGTATTTGCTAAGTCTCCCGTCTCTTTTAGTTTATCTAATACTCTTTTCACCTGGCTATCAACATAATGCACACTTGTTTTATAACGATTCATCAAAAGCGCAGGGTCGTAGTCATTATCCAGCGTCATATAATTCATGGAATCACTCATCGGCTCAAAGCGGTGAGGGTATGCTTCTGGAAAATCATAGCCATGCGGTGAATCATAAAATAAAAATGAAAATGCAGGTTGAGTCTGATCTTCTTGTGCATTGTGCTGCTCATTCCAGGATAGCCAGTCATTGGTGATATCGTTATCACGTGCTGCAGGTGTACTGCCCTCTGAGCCAGACCTTAGATTTGGGATGGTCGCAAAAACCGTTTGATCAAACTCTGGCTTATCCAGTTTTGCTGCAGCGAATACGCCGATATCATAATCTAATTCTTGTAAGCGCTGTATTAATACCGGGGGCTGACTATTTGCTAACACCGAGTGCCAATAAGTACCCGGAATACCATAAAACAAACCAAAGATACCTGTTCTAGTGGCATTACCCGTAGATAAGTGGTTTTCAAAGGAGATACTGTTCTGTGCATTTTCTTTCAGGTATTGCCACATATGTGGGGTATTATCGGCATTGAAAGCATCCGCACGCCATGAGTCAATGACAATCAAGACAATATTCACTTTCTGGTCCGGCACGTTTCCTTTTAGTGGCTTAAGTGGGTAATTCAGGTCACTGCTGTTCGATAGTTTCATATCGTTTTGTCGCGACATCGCCTGCTCATTAGCGAAACCATATTTTGCCATTGTTCGGTTAGACGTGGCAGGATAAAACAAAGGCAAATAACGCTTTACCATGGTCACCGGTTGATAAGCTTGCGCTGCGGCCCAAATATGAATACCGTGCGTGCCGAGTAACGACACAAAGGTGATCAGCGCGAACCGACGGAAGAACTTTCGACCAAGTGGTTTAGCCTTGCCATTCACAAGGTTTTGCCCCACCAGACTAACACGTTTCTCCAGCCAGCGAAGCACAAAAAATTCTGCACCAAGAATACCCGCAATCACGGTGAGACTCCCCACCCACATCGCAAGAGGAAATGTCACCACATCCCCCGACATTGCAAGGTCAATAACCACGGCATTCATATGAAAGCGATACTGTGCGAATACCAAAGTATCACAATAGAGAAGTGATATGCCGAGACCTCCTAGAAGAACTTGTAGCGTCCGACGCCACTTCGAAGGTAGAAAGATCACAGGGATAGATATCACACCCAAAATACCTGCAAGCAACACCATCTGACCAAAAATAGCCGCCACGATAAATGTAATCGTCAAACCATCCTCAGGAAAAACCGGTAAAAACGCAAAATAACGCAAAGAAATTGCCATTAAGACTAAAGCATTGATAACGACAAAGAAGCTATGAGTACGGAGGCGTTGTGAGAAGCTAAGAGTATTCAAGAAATTACCTATGATATGTATAAAAGAAAGAGTAAATCATACTGACATATTTTTCTCAGTACAATTCTGGTGACAGGTTGATGTATCATCATGTGAAGATACCTCGAAGTTCATTTAGGATCCGTTTTCGCAAATTTAGGCGTCTTTCAATCGCAGCAGAAAAAGCAATGCTTGTCACACGTAATAAATAATTTACTATACCTGCCAGCGCTAAAGTAGATAAAAGAGTGGCTAATATCGAACTTAGCCGTTAGAATTTTGTGACTTGTGGTCATTTATTAAACTGTCCTATTGATAAGAATTTTACTGACGACTAACAAACCAGATAACCTGTAAAGAGATAATTGTATGCCGACTGAAGGCAAAGAAGTAAAGAGTCGAAAGCAGATAGAGTTTGCAAAGCGCGAACAGGAAATATTAAGTGCAGCCATTAGTTTATTTGAAGACCCACATTGGGAAACCGTTACGGTTGAGCAAATTTCAAAGAAAGCAGAAATTGGGAAGGGTACAGTTTACAAGCATTTTACCTGTAAAGAGGAAATATACGCGAACATTAGTACGGCATTTATGCGTCGAACTTTAGATTCTTACGGCTCTATTAATGATCATCCTGAAGTGATTGATAGTATAAAAGAAAACATTGGTATAACTTTTGATTTATTTATCAATAATCCCGCTGAAGCGAGAGTTTCATTTTATTGTAAGAGGGCTGACTTTCGTGAACGCTTGACACCAGACTTAAGACGTCAGTTTGAAGAACTTGATAAAGAGTTCGAGTCATATTTTGGTGCAATACTACAGTCTGGAGTTGAAAAAGGTTTATTTCCTAATAAGTCTGTTGAGCATTTAATGATGGGCTTAGAAGCAACCTTTGATGGCGCGATCAGTATGATATGGAATGGTGGCGATCTGACCTGTCAGGTTGAAACAGATCAAGAAACATACGTAAATATTATCAGTGAGTATATGATTGCCGGCTTAGTGGGATTAGCGAAGTAGATTCGAAAAGATTGATAGGTAGATTTAAAGCGGGTGATCAGACGGGTTAGTTAAAGTCTGAGCTACTACAAATAAAGGCGCTTGAGAAAAATAGATCGGGTATTGCAATCCATGCAATACCCTAAAGAAGGCGCTTCCCTTACTGTTCCATCAGTTAATTCTATCCCTGTTGCATCCGTTAACCATTCCTTGTTATTGCATCCATCCTGGAAATTTAATACTGCTCCTGCAGTTGCAAGTTCCTTTTCCCTATGTAATTCCTTTTTTTGCAGATCCTCTGCAATAGCCTGAATCCTTCAGAGCTCTCTATCCTTAGCGTCCTAAACAAGTCCGTTTGTCTTGCTGTCCGTATGAGATGCATATTACGGACAGATGCATGTGAGTAAAAGGGGATAAAGCGCAAAGCCTTGTAAGATATCTCTCACAAGCTTATTTTTCTGGAGCAATCTCAGTTTCAACGATCTCAGTTTCAACGATCTCAAAATTAAGTTGTTTACGTGACCAATCCACTTGTTTTAAGCGTACCTGAACTAATTGGTCTAATTTAAATGTATGGCCTTTCCCTGTTAGGGTTAGTTGCTCTTGGTTAAAGCTGTATTTTCCTTCCATTTCTTTCGTTGAGATAAAGCCTTCAATACCCGTTTCAACTAAACGAACATGGAAGCCAGTTGAGAACGTACGTTGAACGCGCGCATTGAGGACTTCTTTATTTTTAGCCATGAATTGGCATTTGAGCCATTGTTCTACATCATAAGCTGCACCGCGTACGTCACTCCGTCTCTCTTCGAGCTTGGCAATAACACTTGAGTCAATCGCTTGAGTATTTCCTGAAAGGTAGCTATCTAACTGTCTATGAATAAGGAAATCCTGTGCTTTTCTAAGAGGAGATGTGAAGGTTGTATACTGAGCTAGCCCCATTCCGAAGTGTGGACCAGGCTCGGCTGAAAAGGTGCTTTTTTCTAACTGACGTGACATTAACAAATGATAGTCATTTAATTCATCAGAACTAGACACCTGTTGCATGACCTTTATGAAGCCAGATAATGTAGCGATATCATCATCAGGAAATTGTTCTGAGAGTAAGTTTTGTAAAGCTTCATATCGATCTTCTCTAACTCCATTGTGCTTTATAAATAAACTATTTTGTTCACTTTTGGCTAGTAACTCAGCAATACAGCGATTTGCAGCAACCATAGACTCTTCAACAATGCGGTGTGCTACTGTGAGCTTTTTCTGCTGTATATGAGCAATTTTTTGTTGTTCATTTAATTCTATTTGAAATTCAATGCGTTCTGCATGGACTAAACTGTTAGATTGGCGATTCTCGAGCAGGGCTAGAGTCGCGGACTCAAGTATACAGAGCATGTTATTTGCGGTATTCGTGCTTTCAGCTGACTCGTTTACACCCGCTAAATAGTCACTTACATCGTCATAGCTCATTTTTTGTGTGGAGCGAATAAATGCATTTTTGAGTGCATATTCACCGAGTTCACCATTCGTATTGATCTGGATACTCAATACTTTGGCTAAGCGTAACTCGCCTTCACGTAATGAACATAGATCTGCTGCTAGTGTTTCGGGCAGCATGGGAACTTGATAGCCTGGAAAATAAATCGAGCTGGCACGTTTAAGTGCTTCTTCTTCAATGGCTGAACCCGCTTCAATTAGAGCACAAGGGTCTGCTATAGCAATATAGAGTGACCAGCCTTTTTCGTTTGCTTCTGCATAGAGAGCATCATCTATATCTAAGGTTGTTGATGCGTCAATAGTAACAAATGGCAAGTGAGTAAAATCAGCCCTATCTACTTTTTTTCTTTCAATAAGTGACTCATCGATTGCGCTAACTTGTTCTTCTACAGCTTTGCTCCAACTTGTTTCAATATTATATTTCTGACAAGCATACTCACGCTCGATAGCCTCATCCTGCTCTGTGCCGATTATATCGGTGATGGCAGCTTGCGCTTTACCGGTTTTATACGGATGTTGAGTGATTTTACATTTTACCAAGTCTTTAGCTTGTGCATTTTTACGTTTTTGTGGCGGCACAAAAAACCAGCGATTCATACCAATTATATCAGGTTCAATAAAGTGAGCCTTGCCCTTGGTAATGTACTTGCCACAAAATATTTTGGTGGGAGAACTGATGAGGCGTTCAATTTTAGCTACCTTCTTATTTTTATCGTCCTTGATGATTTCAATTTCAATCCGATCTCCTGGTAGCACTTTTTCCATTTCATCAGGCGGTAGATAGATATCTTTTCCAGTATCCAAAGAAACAAAACCAAACTTATGGGCTGATCCTTTAACGGTTCCTGTCATTAAGTTACGGCTGGCTTTTATATCGGTTTTTAGTTGTTTCAATTGATTGAGAGTATCTAGCTTTAACATTCAAGGTTCCTGGTCTGTAAGCGTCTGCCTAAGATTTTGCTTTTTGTGGCTAATATAAGTCGTTTGTTAGTGTTGCGTTACTAGTGTTAAAAACTCGCTACGGGTTGCCTGCGATTGGCGGAATGCCCCCAGCATGACAGAAGTATTCATTACCGAGTTTTGTTTTTGAACACCACGCATCATCATGCACATATGTTTTGATTCAATGATAACAGCGACACCTTTGGCGCCGGTTACATTTTGAACCGCTTCGGCAACTTGGCGTGTTAAATTTTCTTGAATCTGGAAGCGTCTAGCATACATATCGACAATTCGAGCAAACTTGGATAAGCCAAGTACTTTTCCATTTGGAATATAAGCAATATGGCATTTTCCGATAAAGGGTAATAAGTGATGCTCACATAAAGAGTAAAGTTCGACATCTTTGATGATAATCATTTGGTCGTTGTCGGACTCAAAAATAGCATCATTAACAATTTCATCAAGGTTTTGATCATATCCCTTGGTTAAATATTGCATTGCTTTAGCCGCGCGTTTAGGGGTGTCTACAAGGCCTTCGCGTGAGCTGTCTTCGCCAAGTTGTTCGATGATAGATTTGTAGTGTTTAGCTAGATCGTCTGACATTAATAATTCCGAGGGATCAAGAAGAAAACGGAATTTTACATGCTTGGAAGATGAGGGGAAAGTATTTTCCACTCGATAGATATAATGAACGAGTGGAAATTTTTTTACAGCTGCTAATCCTTAGCTAACTCAGCTTTAATGATGCTTGCTTCAGCCATGAGTACTTGGTATCTAAAGTGGTTGGATGACAATTTTGCCTGTTCAACTTGGCCACATTTATTTATGTATAACTTTTTTAGTATTTTTATACGTGAACTTGAGTTGGCATTTAAATAAACTTGTTCATCATTCATATCCAGTACTCCTGTTCGGTGCGAATTTTGATATTTTCTTCTGTACTCAGCCTGCTTTTTGAGACTAGCTTTACAGAAGTAATTAAGCATGTACCTAAAAAGAAAGCATTAAGCCTGCCAATAATGGGCTATAGTGAACTCTAAAAATATTAGGAAGCTGTAATACGTTATTTATCAGTGACTTGAATAAAAATGGAACTAGTAATAGATAAAGGTTTAGGCTGAGAAAGTTGAGTGGCTAGAAGTGACGGACACTAAATGACATTTTTTTGCCATTTAGTGTATAAAAAGTTGACTTGTTAACGAGATAATTGAGTGATTTGATCAACTAGTTGTTGAAATTGAGTATTCAGACTGCCGCTGTCATTAACTAAGGAACCTGCACGGCTAATTGAGCCTTCAAGTTCTAGTTTGATTTGTTCTGTCTGGCCAGTTTGAACGTTTAGATTTGAGGTCAAAGTACTTACCAAATCGGCACTATTTCGTGCAATGTCTTCCATTCCACCAAGGTTTGTCATGGTTTCATTGGCTATCGTGACACTACTTCTGACGACTTCTGCAACTTCTTGTTGCTTGGAAATAACAGAGTTAGATATTTCTGTAATTTTAGTGATTTCACCCTGAATTTCGCCAGCTGATTCATTCGATGTGTTTGCGAGTTGACGAACCTCGTCTGCTACGACAGCAAACCCTCGACCATGCTCTCCTGCCCTAGCCGCCTCAATCGCGGCATTCAAGGCGAGTAAATTTGTCTGATCTGCAATGGCTTTAATGGATTCAAGTAATTTACTGATTGTTTTGTTACTTTCATCAAGACTTTCGAGCAAGGAAGTAAACTCTGAAATATACTTGGATGAAGTTTCAAGGTTGTCAGCAAGTTGGCGCATATCTGCGCTACATTGTTGAGATGTATCGGCCGCTTGTGATGTTGTTTCACTGGCTTGTTCTGCCGAAGCTGAAATAGCTTGACCTTCGATCAATAGGCTTGACAAGCCATGGCTATTACTTTCTATTTGGCTAACAAAACTACTGCTATTTTTAAGCTTCTCCGAGACATCCGAAGCCAGAGCTTGAGTCATTGAGACGGGGTCTTGTGAAAAGAATTGATCTAATAATGCTGCTTTATTTTCAAGGTTTTGCAAATCAACTTTATCAACCGCAACTTCATTTATTTTTAATGCATTCTTATTTAATCCGAACATAAAGTCTTACCTAAATATATTTGTACGTTGTCCGTATCTGTCACGGATTTATCGCTGACTAGAACTATTTATCGGCACGGTTAGAAGAAACCTAAGCTATTTATTTTAATACGTAACATCTATTTTAGCGCTAAATTTAGATTTTGCTCATCAAATGTAAAAAAATCTTTAATTGTGGGCTGCCAATCAATTCACTAAGGATTGTAGCCATGACTCCCAATTACTTTCTCCATCATATTCAATGACTTTATAAGTGAAGTTAGAATCTGAAAGTTGGGCAGTATTAGCCTCTTGAGTCAAAGCACTAAAGTCATAGGCTAAACAGGCTTTTAAAAGATCTTCAGCCAGATTAATAGCGTTCTCTTTCCCTGTATTGGGTAATAATAAAATGAATTTCTCATCACTATATCGACAGATTGTATCTGTGTTACGTAAGCGGCTTTGGCATACTTGAGCTAGTTCTTGCAGCCAGATTTCGTACTGTGGATATTGTTCAAATTTTAGTTTGAAATTCAGTGAAAGGCAGGATACGTGAGTGGCATAACGATGGTGCAGTTCAACCATATTTTTAATTTCTTTTTTGAGTTGGCTGGGGTTAGCGCAGCCTGTCAGAATGTCAGTTGTTCTTGCAGAAGCTAAAGCGCAGGTTAACTGTTTGATATATAAATTTATTACCGAAATAAAGAGCACAAATATGCAAATTGGTAATAGTGCTTCTATATTTTTTAGGGGTACATTTTGGATAATTAAAATCAAAAGTAAAACGACTAAAGCTAAAATATTGATGCCAATGGCCTGCCGAGCACTGACTAACATGAAAGAGCAGGTACTAATTATATATAACCATCCGATCTGTGAAAGCATTTGAACATTATGAGTGAAAAAACTAAATGAAAAAAGAAAACTTAGCCACATAGTGAACAATGCTACAAATGAGCTGCTTATTTGATGAGGACGACTTGATTTCTGTGGCTGTCTAAATAAAGCGTTTATATTTAGAAGGGCACTAATAATAAATATAAGAGAAGGTAGAATGGCACTTTGTAAAAACAAACTGAATGTTTGAAAAATTGAGATAAATAAAAGGGCAGCTAATGCCATATTATCCAGTTTAATTCTGTCAGCCTTCATATTCTCTTTGGCCTCAATATCAATGTTAACCCTTAGATCAACTATATCCCTTAGATCAACTATATCCCTTAGATCAACTACAGATTTGCGTAGGCTAGAGATTCAAGAAACTCAATGTCTGGAATAATCGCTTCTTCACCATCAACCTTAACAATTATTGAGTCTGCTTTTCCG